>ERZ838839.2629-NODE-2629-length-13150-cov-13.716151_pt1 | contig 13150 bp, 9 predicted proteins | sample MGYA00519909_ERZ838839 | MGnify/ENA primary metagenome ERZ838839 (study PRJEB31850, sample SAMEA3708843) | human gut metagenome | biome: human gut; feature: human-associated habitat; material: faeces | place: China | collected 2014 ... | reverse complement strand
TTAATATCTTTAGCCATAATTCTATTTACAATTTAATGATTTACAATGTACTATTTAATTATCCCAAAACAGCGAGAACATCGCTCTGACGCATGATAAGGTATTTCTTACCGTCATGTTCCAGTTCAGTGCCCGAGTATTTGCCATACAATACCTGATCACCTACATGCAACACCATCTCCTCATCTTTTGTTCCGTTACCTATTGCGACAACTTCACCTTGCAATGGTTTTTCCTTTGCAGTATCAGGAATGATGATACCACCGATTGTTTTTTCTTCCGCAGGAGCAGGAAGAATCAATACTCTGTCTGCTAATGGTTTAATGTTCATAGTTCTTAATTTTTATATGTTATACTTTTAATTATATCAATGATCCGTCATCTTTTTGAAGAATGACGCAAAACATCTTGCGAAAAACGTGCCAAACATGCAAAAGGAGAAATTGACAGCCTTATTCTGCCAAATTGGCACAGGTATAACATTCCTTCCACTAAAATGTTTTCCTTCCTCCTGCTATAACCGGTTCCTTTTACGAGATTTCATTCTTTTTATCAAGAGGATTCATTCATAAACCGGTCATCCGTATTCCACAACAGCAGAACGAGCCGGAAGATAAAAGAGAAAAATGTGATTTTTCTTTTTTTAATATTTCCATAGGACATAAACTATCACTATCTTTGCAAAACCTAATAACTAACCCCTTTAACTATATGGCATTTACGAACAACATTATGATTGTCCGCCACAGATTGCTGACAGAACTTGTAAAATTGTGGAAAAACGGAGAACTGACAACAGACAAAATAGACCGTCTGCCATTAGAACTCAGCCCCCGACGTTCAAAACATGCAGGGCGTTGCTGCGTACACAAAGAACGCGCCGTATGGAAGTACAAGTCCCTCCCTCTGCTGGGACTGGATATGAATGACGAGACCGACGAACTGACTCCGCTGTCCGAATACGCCGCCCGTGCTATAGAACGTGCCAACAACGGGAAACCCAAAGACAACATCATGTGCGTTATAGACGAGGCATGTTCGGCCTGCGTACAGATCAATTATGAAATCACCGACTTGTGCCGGGGATGTACCGCCCGCAGTTGCCAGTACAATTGCCCCAAAGGAGCCGTACATGTACATGCCGACACCGGCAAGGCATGGATTGACCATGACACATGCATCAGTTGCGGCATCTGCCACAAAAGCTGCCCTTATCACGCGATTGTCTATATTCCTGTCCCTTGTGAGGAATCCTGCCCCGTCAAGGCGATCAGCAAAGACGAGCACGGCATAGAACACATTGACGAAAGCAAATGTATTTATTGCGGTAAATGTATGAATGCTTGTCCTTTCGGAGCCATTTTCGAAATATCCCAGACTTTCGACGTGCTGCAACGCATCCGTAAGGGAGAACGGGTGGTAGCCATTGTAGCACCATCTATTTTGGGACAGTTCAGCACCACCATCGAACAGGTGTATGGCGCTTTCCGCCAGATTGGTTTTACGGATGTGATAGAAGTGGCTCAAGGAGCCATGACCACCGTAGAGCACGAAGCGCATGAACTGATAGAGAAACTGGAAGAAGGACAGAAGTTCATGACCACTTCCTGCTGTCCGTCCTATATAGAACTGGTAAACAAATACCTGCCCGATATGAAAAAGTACGTATCAGGCACCGGCTCCCCCATGTATTATGCAGCACGGATTGCCAAAGAGAAGTATCCCGATGCCAAAGTAGTATTTGTAGGTCCCTGCGTGGCCAAGCGCAAGGAAGCACAGCGCGATGAAGCGGTAGATTTCGTAATGACGTTCGAAGAAGTGTCTTCCATATTCGATGCATTCGAAGTAAATCTGGATATTGTCCAACCATACGCCATGGAGTTCTCTTCCGTACGGGAAGCACATGGATTTGCACAAGCCGGCGGAGTAATGGGAGCGGTAAAAGCATTCCTGAAAATGGAGGCGGACAAAATAAACGCCATACAAGTCTCTGATTTAAACAAAAAAAATATCGGGACATTGCGCGCCTACGCCAAATCGGGCAAAGCCCCCGGACAATTTATCGAAGTGATGGCCTGCGAAGGCGGCTGCATCACAGGTCCCAGCACGCACAGTGGCAGTAATAACGGAAAACGCCAGTTGGTACAGGAACTGGCCAAGCAGAAAGAAACGTATTAAAAGTATGCATGAAGCGACTGATTGACAAATTACGTCACGACCATAGCCTGACAGGTGAGGAATACGCCAGCCTCCTCTCCTGTCAGGATACTGACACCTTATTATATTTACAGCAACAGGCCAGGGAGGTTGCTTTGGCACATTTCGGGAATGCCATATTTATCCGCGGGCTGATCGAAGTGAGTAACCGATGCCGTAACAATTGTTATTATTGCGGAATAAGAAAAGGGAATACCACCGTCACCCGCTACGCATTGAGCCGTAAAAGTATTCTGGAGTGTTGCCGCGAAGGATATGCGCTCGGGTTCCGCACATTCGTGATGCAAGGCGGTGAAGATCCGGCCTTAACAGATGAATGGATAGAAGCAACCGTTGCCGCCATCCACAATGAATACCCCGATTGTGCCATCACCCTTTCATTAGGAGAGAAATCACGGGAAGCATACGGACGTTTCTTCCGGGCAGGCGCCAACCGTTATCTGCTCCGGCACGAAACACACAACGAGCAGCACTACCGGAAATTACATCCCGGGGACATGTCACTGAAACACCGGCTTCAATGCCTGCAAGCACTGAAAGAAATTGGATATCAAACCGGAACAGGAATCATGGTAGGCAGTCCGGGACAAACCCTGACACATCTGGTGGAAGATCTGTTGTTCATAGAACAGTTCCGCCCCCAAATGATCGGTATCGGTCCATTTATCCCCCACCATGACACACCATTCGGAACAGAACCGGCCGGAAGTACAGAAATGACTCTCAAGCTATTATCCCTTTTCCGGCTAATGCACCCGTCAGCCCTGATTCCTTCGACCACCGCCCTTGCCACTTTGTCACCGGACGGGCGGGAAAAAGGAATATTGGCAGGAGCCAATGTAGTAATGCCCAACCTTTCCCCCCGGGAACAAAGAGAAAAATATGCTTTGTATGACAACAAAGCCGCTTTCGGCGCCGAAGCCGCCGAAGGTTTGCGAAACCTGGCACAACAGCTGGAGACAATCGGTTACCAAATATCCACAGAAAGAGGAGACTATCACTAACCACTAACAAACATGTATAAAGTAGATTCAAAGATTGCGGAAGAGTTCATTGATCACCAGGAGATTCTGGACACACTGGACTATGCCCGCACCCATAAAAGCAATCGCGGCCTGATAGAGTCGCTGATTGACAAAGCAGCCCGATGCAAAGGGCTGTCTCATCGTGAAGCAGCTTTGCTATTGGAATGCGACCAACCGGATTTGACAGAACGCATTTTCCGGCTGGCACAGGAAATCAAACATAAGTTTTATGGCAACCGCATCGTGATGTTCGCGCCACTCTATCTTTCCAATTATTGTGTGAACGGATGCGTTTATTGTCCTTATCATCTGAAGAACAAAACCATAGCGCGCAAGAAACTGACACAGGAAGAGATTCGTAAGGAAGTGATCGCCCTACAGGATATGGGACATAAACGCCTGGCGCTGGAAGCCGGAGAGGATCCGTTGCGGAATCCGATGGAATATATACTGGAATCCATCCAAACCATTTATAGCATCAAACATAAAAACGGGGCCATCCGCCGGGTGAACGTCAATATTGCCGCCACTACCGTGGAAAACTATCGCAGGCTGAAAGAGGCAGGTATCGGTACGTACATCTTGTTTCAGGAGACTTATCACAAAGAGAATTATGAAGCACTGCATCCCACGGGGCCGAAAAGCAAATACGCCTATCACACCGAAGCCATGGACCGTGCCATGGAAGGGGGGATAGACGATGTGGGACTAGGTGTTTTGTTCGGTCTGAACACCTACCGGTATGACTTCACCGGATTACTGATGCACGCCGAACATCTGGAAGCCACTTTCGGAGTAGGGCCGCACACCATCAGCGTACCTCGTATCTGTCCGGCCGACGACATTTCGACACAGGACTTTCCCGATGCCATTTCAGATGATATATTTTGCAAGCTTGTGGCGGTCATCCGCATCGCTGTTCCATATACGGGAATGATCATCTCTACGCGCGAATCGGCGGCAACCCGCCGGAAGGTGTTGGAGTTGGGAATCTCGCAGATCAGCGGAGGCTCGCGCACCAGCGTGGGCGGCTATGCCACCCCCGAGCCAACGGAAGAAAATTCCGCACAGTTTGATGTAAGCGACACACGCACACTGGATGAAGTCGTGAACTGGCTGCTCGACCTGGGGCATATTCCCAGTTTCTGCACAGCCTGTTACCGGGCAGGACGTACCGGTGACCGTTTCATGTCCTTGGTCAAATCGGGACAGATAGCCAATTGCTGTGCTCCCAATGCGCTGATGACACTGAAAGAATATCTGGAAGACTATGCCACACCGGATACACGGAGCAAAGGAATCCGACTGATCAGAGAAGAATTGGCGCATATTCCCAATCCGAGAATCAAAGAGATAGCAACCCGCAACCTGGAAGAGATAGAAGCAGGGAAACGGGATTTCAGATTCTGACCGTCCCCTGAGCCGGACGATATTTCCATGCGGACCATAAACCCAATTTAAGAAGAATGAACCATGAGTTTAAATAATACCCCCACAGCAAACCGCCTCCATATCGCCCTGTTCGGAAAACGAAACAGTGGCAAGTCCTCTTTAATCAATGCCTTGACCGGACAAGACACCGCCCTTGTATCGGATATTCCCGGTACAACGACAGACCCCGTGAGCAAAGCGATGGAAATGCAAGGCATCGGCCCTTGCCTCTTTATCGACACTCCGGGATTTGACGATGAAGGTGTATTAGGAGAAATGCGCATCGCCCGCACCTTGAAAGCCATAGAGCGGACAGACATCGCTCTGCTTCTTTGCGAAGACGGTGATTGTGAGGACGAAAAGCAATGGATAAAGCAGTTAAATGAAAGGAATATTCCGGTCATCCTGATACTGAACAAAGCTGATTTACGAAAAGACACAGCATCCGCCGAGAACCGTATCAAAAAGGAATGCGGTCAAAAGCCCCTCATCATCAGCGCAAAAGAGCAAACAGGTATAGAGAAAATACGTCAAGCTATTCTGGAAAAGCTGCCGGCGGATTTCGGACAACAGACCATCACCGGAGATTGGGTAAAGGAGGGAGATTTGGTGCTCCTGGTCATGCCACAAGACATACAAGCCCCCAAAGGGCGCCTCATCCTTCCACAAGTACAGACCCTACGCGAATTGCTGGACAAGAAATGCCTGGTCATGAGCTGTACGACCGACCAAATGACCGCCACCTTGCAGGCGCTGTCCTATCCCCCCAAACTGATCATAACCGACTCACAGGTATTTCATACTGTTTATGAACAAAAGCCTGCGGAAAGCCTGCTCACCTCTTTCTCCGTACTGATGGCAGGATACAAAGGAGATATACATTATTATATAGAAGGAGCCTCAGCCATAGACCGCCTCACCCCACAGTCACGGGTACTGATAGCGGAAGCTTGTACCCATGCCCCTCTGTCCGAGGATATAGGAAGAGTCAAACTTCCGCGCATGTTGCGTAAAAAGGCAGGCGAAGCGTTGCAGATAGATATCGTTGCAGGGACAGACTTTCCGGAGGATCTGACGGCATACGATTTGATTATTCATTGCGGAGCGTGCATGTTCAACCGAAAATATGTAGTAAGCCGCATAGACAATGCCCGCAGCCAACAGGTTCCTATGACCAATTACGGGGTGGCCATTGCGCATCTGAGCGGAATACTGGACAAGATAGCCTATTAAAAAAGCCAACGGTTTCGTTACACCATTCCGGACATCGTGCAAATCTGCAAACCTCTTCCAGATTCCTCACTTCGTCCGGAATGGCCACGCTCTGATAAAAGTTTCAATAAGTCAGTCTAGAGCCTGTTTCAATCCTCTTCCATAAGATCACTCAAAAGAAAGCTGAATAAAATGAAAGCAGGCTCCAATCGGTGATGAAAAGAACTAGGCCTTTACCACTGTCAACAACTCATCCGGTGTAACCAATGACTGTTCGCCCGTAGTCATATTCTTCAGGGTCAGTTTTCCTTCATTCATTTCATTCTCACCCACAATGGCGACAAAAGGTATCTGCTTGTCATTGGCATATCCCATCTGCTTTTTCATCTTGGCGGCATCCGGATAAATCTCGGCACGCACCCCCGCCTCGCGCATTTTTGCAAGTACAGTCAGGCAGTATGCCGCTTCCTTGTCGCCAAAGTTCACAAACAGCAGTTCTGTTCCGTTCACGGCTTCTTTGGGATAAAGATCCAATTGGTTCAGCACATCGAAGATACGGTCGGCACCGAAAGAGATACCTACGCCCGACATGCCGTCCATGCCAAACACACCGGTCAAATTGTCGTAACGGCCACCTCCACTGATGCTGCCAATCTGCACATCCAAAGCTTTCACCTCAAAAATAGCACCTGTATAATAATTCAGTCCACGGGCCAGTGTCAAATCCAGTTCTACCTCACTCTTCACGCCCAGTCCGGCCACGGTTCTCAATATAAATTCACTTTCTTCCACTCCTTTCATACCAGTTTCACTGGCGGCAAGGACCGTCTTCAACGTTTCCAGTTTCGCCTCATTGGTTCCACTCAATAAAATAATCGGCTGCAATTTGTCAATCGCCTCCTGGGGGATACCTTTGGAAGCCAGTTCCGCATTCACATTGTCCAGACCGATTTTATCCAGTTTGTCGATAGCGACCGTGATATCTACAATCTTATCGGCCTCGCCTATGATCTCGGCAATACCTGTCAGTATCTTGCGGTTGTTGATTTTGATGGAGACACGTACTCCGAATTTTCCGAATACCTTGTCAATCATCTGTACCAGTTCCACCTCATTCAGCAGGGAGTTGCTGCCCACCACATCGGCGTCGCACTGGTAGAACTCGCGGTAACGTCCCTTCTGAGGACGATCCGCACGCCATACCGGCTGAATTTGATAACGTTTGAAAGGGAAGCTGATTTCATCGCGGTGTGCCACCACATAACGGGCGAACGGTACGGTGAGGTCATAGCGCAATCCTTTCTCGCAGAATTTGCTTGCCAGTTTCACCGCATTGCGGCTCAGCAGCTCCTCATCGGTAATGCCGCTGAAATAATCACCCGAGTTCTGTATCTTAAACAATAACTTGTCCCCCTCATCACCGTATTTCCCCATCAATGTCGATAAATTCTCCATCGAAGGAGTTTCAATCTGCTGATAGCCGAAAAGATGGAACACGTCACGAATCGTATTGAATATATAGTTACGTTTCGCCATTTCTACCGGCGAAAAATCTCTCGTTCCTTTCGGAATACCTGGTTTTGCTGCCATACTGATTCTATTTAATTTATTTTGAGGCACAAAATTACGACAATTCTACGTAATAAACGAATAAAAAAAGAGAAATGGCACTGAATGACACGGCTTTTTCAGCTTTCCTACCTCACACAAGCGGCATAAATAGCGGCCACCGTAGTTTGTGTTATACTGTTCTTCTTTGATGATTGAAAGTTCAATATTCGTTAACCACGGACGTAGTTAAGTCTAGTCACCTAGGTGGTTAACCTTAACTACCATCGTGGTTAGACTTAGCCACCTAGGTGGCTAAGCAATTACAAACAATAAAAAGCAGGAAAAGGAAAGGGAGAAAACAACTAAGAGACAGGGAAATATGCACATATAGACTACCGCCAAGCAGATGCACAAGCCATGAAGCCGCTTTATTAAGACGAACGTTAGGCGTTAAATGATGAAAAAGAGGAGGTATTGCGACAAAACAACACCGGAATTGAGCAAATTCGCCTTTTGAGCAGTTATTTGCATGTCACTTTTATTCCGATATTACAGAGGGAAACAAAGAAGGGCTGATCACCCATGAAGATTTTCAATTATCTGCAAGGACATGCGTGCGAAAGACTGTTAATCAACAATATAAATTAATTCGCACGCATTCGCTGTAAACTGAATACTTCCCCAAAAACCAGCAATAAAAGTACTGTATATCATGCAACAATGTTGTAATAATTTATTTTTAAGCGCTTATTAGTGAGGGCAATGCCCTCACTAATGAAAATGCTACCACCACTAATAAGCTATTCATTATAAGCAAGTTATAGTAAAAGTGAGGGCATGAGGGCATTTTCGCGTCCAACTTTCTATTGGTTCTTGATTACATCCATACGCCACTGTCACTTGCGTGCGTATGGAATATCGTTTTGTCTTTTCCTATCCCGGCCTATCTATCTTTCTCCACCCATGCCACACTGGCAGGGGCAGGGATATTGTACACCCAATTCAAAGCTTAAATGAAAAAGCCGTATTGGAGTCCATTATTAGTGGCTTTGTTTATTGTATAATATACATATGTTTGCTATCTTTGTCCATCATACTGTTATATTAAAACCGAAAGCCGTTATGAGTATGTCCACCGATATGCGCCGTAAACTCCCGATAGGGATACAAAATTTCGAATTTCTCCGTTCGGAAGGATATCTATATATAGATAAGACCGCTTTAATCTACCGTCTTGTCACAAAGGGGAAACCATATTTCCTCAGTCGTCCCCGGCGCTTCGGGAAAAGCCTGCTGCTTTCCACCCTTGAGGCTTACTTCAAAGGGAAGAAAGAATTATTCAAGGGACTTGCCATCGAGCAGCTGGAGCAGGACTGGTTTGAATATCCGGTGCTGCACCTCGATCTCAATGCCGAGAAATATGACAGCCGCGAACGGCTGGAAAAAATGCTCGAGTTGCAGTTGGAAAGCTGGGAGGAAATGTACGGCGTTGATAAAGGAACCATGACATACTCCGGGCGCTTCTCCACTATCATCCGGCGTGCCTGCGAACAGACCGGGCGCCGCGTTGTGGTGCTCGTGGACGAATATGACAAGCCCATGCTTCAAACGTTCGACAACCCCGACATGCAGGAAGACTTCCGCAAGACACTGACCGCTTTCTATACGGTACTTAAAAGTGCCGACCCTTATCTTCAGTTTGTTTTTATCACCGGAGTAACCAAATTTGCGCAGATGGGAATATTCAGCACGCTCAACCAGCTGAACGATATCAGTCTGGACCTGGAATACAACACCCTCTGCGGCATGACCTGTGCGGAGATAAAAGCGACCTTCGCCTCCGAACTACAGGCACTGGCGGCGCAGGCGGGAATCACTTACGAACAAGCCGTGGAGCAGCTGACCCGCCGGTACGACGGTTACCGTTTTACTCCGGAAAAAGAATTCACCCCCATGTACAATCCTTTCAGCGTACTGAACGCCCTTGCCAAATCCCGTTTCGATGATTACTGGTTTGCCAGCGGAACACCGACGTTCCTGGTAGAGATGCTCAAACGGACGAACTTCGACCTGCGGCAGCTGGACGGCATCGAGGTGTCTTCCGCCTCCCTGACTGACGACCGGGCGAACCTCGCCAATCCCGTCCCGATGATTTACCAGAGCGGATACCTGACGATAAAGTCATACGATAACGAGTTCAGGGAATACACCCTGTCTTTCCCGAATGAAGAGGTGAAATACGGTTTTCTCAACTTCGCCGCACCTTTTTATACCCCCGTCTCATCTACCGACACCTCTTTTTATATCGGAAAATTTGTGCGCGAACTGCGCAGCGGCGACATAGAGGCCTTCCTCAACCGGCTGACCTGCTTCTTCGCGGACTTCCCTTATGAACTGAACGTGAAGACGGAACGACACTACCAAGTGGTGTTCTACCTGGTTTTCAAGCTGATGGGACAATTCACGCAAGCCGAAGTGCGTACCGCCAAGGGACGTGCCGATGCCGTAGTAAAGACAGCAGACTATATCTATGTCTTCGAGTTCAAGCTGAACGGCACTGCCGGAGAGGCTTTGAAGCAGATTGATGAAAAAGGCTATCTCCTGCCTTACACCGCAGACGGCAGACGGGTGGTCAAAGTAGGAGTAGCCTTCGATGCCGAAAAAAGGAATCTGGGGGAATGGCTCATCGAATGATTACCAGGCAGGAAGCATTCCATCACACGATCCGAATGCCATCAGACTATAATCACCCGTTTTTTTCAGAGGGGACTGACGCAAAGTGTAAAATGAATCAACAGGCTATGATCGAATAGGCAGTAGAATGCTCCCCTCTATTCTCTGCTCTTCCTTCCAAGACATCCAAAGCGAACTCAATCCCCCGGACAGCCATCTGCGAACTGAAAATATCAACTGTGGCAACCAGTTTTCCTGTAGAAAGAAATTCTTTCATGACCGCATCATTATCAAAACCCACCACCGGCAAGTAACGCCCTTTCTGCTGCATCTGTCCGAGAACTCCCAATGCCATCGCATCATTGCTGCAATATACAGCTTTCAAATCAGGATGCCGCATCCACAACGTCTGAAAGACTTCGGCGGCTTTAGACGTTTCCCAATCGGCAGGTTCGGACGCCACCAACTGCAATCCCTTCTCTTCTATAGCTCTCAAGAAACCTTTTTTGCGCTGCTGCGCATTATCGGCTACTGCCAGTCCTTCAATAATAGCAACCTCATCTCTAACTTGTAGCTTTTTGCTCAATAATTTACCCACTCCGTATGCGGCTGTAAAGTTATCCGGTCCTACAAAGGCAACTTCCACTCCTGCCTGCTCCAATAGCCGAGCATCTAACCGGATATCAATATTGATTACCGGTATTCCTTTCCTGGCAGCTTCTACTACCGGCTGAACTAAGGCTTTCGAATCGATAGGCACCAACACGATGGCATCGACCTGCCGGTCAATCAAAGAATACATCAAGTCGATCTGTTCCATGACCTCTGTCTGTGTAGCCGTTCCCACACAAACCAAATCCAAAAATGGAAGAGGGGCCGCATACTGAATGGCCCCCTCTTTCATGACTTGGAAAAAATCGGCTTGCAATGACTTCATTACAAGCCCTATTTTATAGTTTCTCTTCATTCAAAATTTTAATTTGACAAAGTAATGCTTATTAATCCGATAATGAACAAGGCGAACATGGCCGCAATCAGTTTATGAGTACCTTGCGGAGCATCTTTAAATTCTTTCCAGACAAAGACTCCCCAGATCATCGCCACCACAGGCGCCGCATTGCTAAGGGCGTATGAGATGGCCGGATTGGCAGCTCCCGCTCCCATAAAACTAATCACCATACCCCCCATCCAGATAAAGCCTCCCAACATGCCCGTGAGATGAGTCTTTGCGTCACCGGCAAAATAATCTTTCATCGTCACCACTTTGCCTTCCACGGGATGTTTCATGGCAAATGTGTTAAATATCGGTGTACTGACCAGAATACCTACCGCAAAGAAGAACACACCCGTATAAGGAGTCAGCGTTCCAGTGCCACCCGCCACATACTGCGGATCAAGAGATTTCACCACCAGTCCGTAAAAGAACATGATAGCAATACCAGCCATAACAGCCAGCAGAACCCCTTTCTTGGGTGTAGAAGCTTTGCCGGACGACAACTTACCATACGCTTTTCCACAAATCAGAATAGCTGCAATGATAACCAGCACTCCGCTCCATAGCAAAAACTGGTTTCCCTGATAAGTCTGTCCCGCAAGGGAGATCAACAAATAATTGAACACGATGCCGCCAATCCATGCCAACCCGCCGCCAATGGGAAAACCTACTGACATGCCGGCTACGGCAATGGCTGCGGTAAGGAATATATTACCGAAGTTCCACACAACACCACCCAAGAATGCATATTTAATGCTAGACCAGTCCATGACTGCCAGATCCTGAAAAAAGGTACGGCCTTCACTTCCCATACTTCCCAAAGTCACCGCCCCCAATAAAGCTGTAAGGAACAGACCGACGGTCAAATCCCAATAAAACAGTTCAAAGCTCCATTGCTTGGCGGCAACCATCTTCTGCGTATTTGCCCAAGAGCCCCAGCAGGCACAGCAAATAACACAGCAGAGGATTGCCAAAAAGTAATTATCTACCAATATCATATTTCATCGATATTATTCGTGAATATAGATATTCCAGTTCAGATAAGTTTCAATAGCTTCCGCCAGAATATCTTTCACATTGCCACGGCACATCGCCACGTGATGCTCGAATCCATTCTTGCAGATATATTTCATAAGCGGTTGCAGGTTATCGACCTTGGTCACTGCTATACAGCCATCCATTCCGTATGGATCGTCAGTCAGGTCACCTTTGCCCAAATAAGATTTGATACAGCCTTTGGTATCATCTGTAGAAATACGGAAGAAAGTGAAATCACCCTGTTTTACTTTGCCATAAACAGCCCCGAAAGTATGCACCTTACCTAATGTTCTGCCTAACACTCCCAATGTACCCAACTTCAAATCATTCATTACAAACGATTTAGGGAAGTTACCACAATGTGTACAGACACACTTATTACGATCCTCGGCAAAGTTATTGTTCCAGTCGAGCAATGCCGACGGGCGACCGGAAGCCAATGTCAACGCATACATGGACACCGCACCGGCAATATCTACTTCACAAGCAGCAGGGATTAATTTTTCACTCAACATACTCATGGTCACACAAGCCGCACAACCATAGTTTTGCTCCAATGAATCCCAACACTGAATAGCTACGGCATCAATTTCGTTAGCCTCCATCCATTGTTCTACAGCCACACCAAATTTAGCTTGCAACATCAGTTTATCATTGTATTGTTCGGGAACAACAGCATATTGTCTGATTTCTTTCAATTTTGCTTGTAACGTTTCATCAGCATCTTCAATTTTACGGGCGGCAGCCAAGATTTCAGAAAGATCTACCGGAACAACTGTAATGCCCGATGCCTGCAACAGTTTCTCGCTGGCGCGGACGGTCTGGAAACCGGCCGGACGAGTACCGATGGCGCCGATGCGGGCGTGACGAAGGCCATTAACCACACGGCAAATCGCAGCGAACCTATTAATATCGGCAGCCAGCAAATCAGAATAAATAGAATAAGTATGAAGAGTAGTATCAGTAAAAGGAATGCCATACTGATACAAGTTATTGCATACGGAAATCT
>ERZ838839.2627-NODE-2627-length-13174-cov-5.658129_pt1 | contig 13174 bp, 12 predicted proteins | sample MGYA00519909_ERZ838839 | MGnify/ENA primary metagenome ERZ838839 (study PRJEB31850, sample SAMEA3708843) | human gut metagenome | biome: human gut; feature: human-associated habitat; material: faeces | place: China | collected 2014 ... | reverse complement strand
AATATTTCCGCAGGGTGTCGTTTTTGATGACCACCTTGTCCAGCTCGTCCTTTTTTTCTTCTCCCATGACGGCAAAGGCAACATCATACGAGAAGTGCCCTTCCTGCGCCAGCTTCTTAAGCCGCTGCGCTTGGGAAAGGGACGGTGCATTTTGGGTGTCGTTCATCGCTTCTAAAAAATCCCGCTGTTGGCTTTCGTCCAGATAGGACAGCTCCACAGCGGGATTGAAGGCAATTTTCTTTTCGTCTACCATGTCCAGCAGTTCAGGGACAAGGTTGGTCAGACGGATATAGCGGAAAATTTGATTCTTACTAGTTCCGAGTTCTTCTGCCATCTCCTCACTAGATAGTGTACCGAAATTATTCCCAACTTGGGAATAATTATCTTGCGTAGGACGTCCTGCCTGATGCTTCATGGCTTCCAGCTTCATCTTGTAAGCGAAAGCCCTCTCGCTTGGCAAGATGGTTTCGCGTTGAAGATTGCTGTCTACCATGAGCAAAACTGCGGCATCATCATCCATCTGACGGACAATGACCGGCAGGGCATCCAGCCCGGCAAGCTGTGCAGCGTGCTGACGGCGGTGCCCGGAGATGATCTCATAGCCGCCCTCTGGTCTAGGGCGGGCAATCAACGGAGAAAGCACTCCGTACTGTTCCACGCTTTCCACCGTGCGCTGCATGGACTCGTCATCCAAAACCTTAAAGGGATGGTTCTTAAAGGGGAACAGCTCTCCGATGGGAATCTGCTGTACCTGTTCCCGCTGCTGTTCCTGCCGGGATTCTTCGGTGGAGAAAATGTCATCTGCCCCTTTCAGCGACACGTTTAAGCTGCCTTTCGGCATTCGCCATCACCTCCTCGGTCAGAGATTTATAGGCTTCTGCCACCTTGCCTTTGGGGTCGTGCTGAAAAATGCTCTTGCCCACGGCACTGATCTCCGTAGCACGGACAGACCGGGGAATGGTCTGGTCGAACACCTTGATCTTGCTACCGTAGGCACCTCGAATCAGGTTGTCGATCTGCTGCCCGTAGTTGGTGCGGCTGTCTGTCATAGTCAGCAGGATACCCTCAATTTTCAATTTCGGGTTGATCTGCCGCCGGACCTTCTGCACGGTCTGCAAAAGCTGTTCCAGACCCTTTGCAGACAGGTACTGCGCCTGCACAGGAATCAAGGTGGTGTCTGCTGCTGCTAAGGCATTGACGGTCAACATCCCAAGGGAAGGGGTGCAGTCCAGCAGAATGAAATCGTACTCGTGCTTCGCACCTTCCAGCACCTGTTTCAGCATCTTTTCCCGGTTCATGCAGTTGACGAGGGATACTTCCAGTCCTGCCAGTTCGATATTGGCAGGAATCAGGTCAACGCCCTCTGCATGATGCAGAATGCCCTCGCCGGGCTGGATGGGCTGGTCGTTCATGGCTTTTGCCATCAGGGTGGAAAGGGTAGTGGGCAGTTCATCGGGCTGCTGCCAGCCCATGCTGATGGTAAGTGACCCCTGCGGGTCAGCGTCCACCAGTAGAACCTTCTTGCCCTCCATCGCCAGCCCGATGCCCAAATTTTCACAGGTAGTAGTCTTGCCGGTGCCGCCTTTCTGGTTGACGATGGCAATCGTGGTTGCTTTCTTTGAAATTTTTATCACCCCCGCATCGCTAAGTCGTGGTTGGTTTGGTTCTGGTAGGAAAGCTGCATCGTGGTGGGTGCGTTGTACAGAGAAGCGAGCAGATATTGTTTCATGTTACGAATCGGATTGCTGTTCTCTGCAAGGCACTTCAGCACAAAGCGGATATGGTCGGCGTTCAGCTTCATAAAGCGACTGCGCACCACCTCGGCGGGCTTATCATCCCCGGCAATGTGCAGCAGCTTGCGGTTGGTGGCACAGGTATCCACCAGCAAATTCACGATTTGGTAGAGGGTATCTTCATCATCCGGGTAAAGCCGGAGCAGAAGGTCCACCTCCAAAGAGCATGAAAAATATTCTTCGAGCAGTTCGCGATTCTTCATCTTCTCCGATTCGTCGGAAAGGATAAGATTCGTATTATTCATCTCTGTTTTATTCTCTTTTTTCTTAATACCTCGTGATTTTACCGGGTCTTGACAAGCGATTTTAGAGCCACAAGAATCGTCATTATCACGATTCTTGACACTTTCCTTTGAAGATTCTGCCGAAAAGTTTTTCACATACACCAAACATGGCTTTCCTTGCCCTCGACGTTTTCGTTCAATCAAACCAAATTTTTCAAGTTCCCGGAGCAGTCGGGTCGCTTTGTTGTCTGCGCAACGCAAAGTCCTCTTGACATCCTCAATCGTGAAGATAATGAACACCCGGTTCTGCTCGTCCAGCCAGCCGTTTTTCACGGACAGGCTCATGCGGTCCAGCAGGATGCCGTACAGGGTTTTTGCATCGGTGGACAGACTCTGGAACCGTGGCTCCTGAAAAAGAGCCTTGGGAATGCGGTAGAACGAAAACAGTTCTCCGGTTTGCCCGTAGAAATAATCAAGGATCATGCTGTTTTTCAACCGTCTGTCCTAAAACGAACGTGATTCTTCGTGCGTAGGAAGATGTTTTTGCAACATAAATAACAGGCATTTTGAAAACTCACCTCCAGTCATTCAGTTGAGATATGTACAAAAATCGACGTTATACCGTATATGTTTCGTGGTGCGTATACCGATTGCTATATTTTGTACAGAGCAAGACGATATTTGATAGCCTTTTTGGGCATTTTCATCTTTGTTGGGTGCGTAGTGATCGGCACTGTTTTCGCCGATTTACGCATAAAAAAAGAAACAGCCAGAAAAAATCTAACTGTTTCTCGTTGATTTTATTGCACAGGGGATATAATCCGAATCATCCCCATACGGGGCATGATCCGCAAGAAGTATTCAGATGGTCGCCCGTTCAAATCGCATCTGAATCGCATTTCTCCTGAAGTGTGACTTTTTTGCATTGAAGCAAAAATGGCAATTTTTTCTCGAAAGCAATGCTCGTCCAAAAACCCGCATTACGCCTATATTTTTTGCCGTTTTCTCAAAGAAATGTTTTGTCCTTTGGGGGCTTCTTTAAGGTCCGCATGGGAGAGCGTTCGGTTCGCATCCGAGAGGTCAAGGGTTCGAATCCCTCCAGGTCCACCATATTGTGCAAATCCGAATTCAATCTTCTTCGTGAAGCATTGTTTCGGGTTTGTTTTTGTTTTAGAGGGTGCGGATCCGTCCGCATCCTCTTTTTTCGGTGTATCCGGTATAGCCTGGCGCGGCGCGGCTGTACCTCTCTGATGCTTGCTTTTTAACGGGCAGTATTGACATTTGCTGTGCAAATGGTTATAATTAGAACCGTTCTATTTGAGCCTTGCAAAGGAGTGATGCAGTTGCTGCCCATATTGAGCTACGTACAGCACTACAAAAAGTACCATGCAGCGCGGTTTGAGGCTGCTTCCGTACAGTACGGGCTGAACCAGCTGGAAATTGACATCCTGCTGTTTCTGCACAACAATCCAGACTGCCGCACGGCCAGCGACATCTGCCGCTACCGCGGTCTGGCAAAATCCAATGTGTCGGCGGCAGTGGAGCGGCTGCGCGCACGCGGCGTGCTGACGGTCTCCCCTGCGCCGGACAACCGCCGCCAGCGGCTGCTGGGCTTTGCGCCCGATGCCCTGCCGATGGTCGCGGTACTGGCGGACATCCAGCGCTGCAGCATGGAGCCGCTGTTTGCGGGCTTTACGGCGCAGGAGCAGCAGACGCTGCAGGACTATCTGCGCCGCATGGATGCAAACCTCCTGCGGGAGCTGAACAAGGAGTAAGAATATGACCTATCTGGTAGCATTCATCGTCTGCTTTATTGCGGGCATCGGCGCGGGACTGGGCACAGGCTTTGCGGGTATGAGCGCCGCGGCGGTCATCAGCCCGATGCTCATTACTTTTTTGGGGATGGACCCCTACATGGCCGTGGGCATTGCGCTGGCCAGCGACGTGCTGGCGAGTGCGATCTCTGCCTACACCTACGGCAAAAGCGGCAACCTGGACATTAAAAACGGCGCGGTCATGATGGCGTCGGTGCTCTGCTTCACGCTGGTTGGCAGCTATGTGGCCAGCCTCGTGCCCGGCACAACGATGGGCGGTTTCTCAACGTTCATGACGCTGCTGCTGGGCGTCAAGTTCATCGTGCGGCCCGTCATGACGACCAAGAGCGCGATGAACGCCGTCAGCGTACAGAAGCGGTTCGCGCAGTCGCTGCTCTGCGGCGCGGGCGTGGGCTTTATCTGCGGGTTCATCGGCGCGGGCGGCGGCATGATGATGCTGCTGCTTTTGACCTCCGTGCTGGGCTACGAGCTAAAAACTGCCGTCGGAACGAGTGTTTTCATCATGGCGTTCACGGCCTTCACCGGTTCTGTCAGCCATTTTGCGATTGGCGGTGTACCGGATCTGTTCTGCCTGATCTGCTGTGTGCTGAGCACGCTGCTCTGGGCGCGCATTGCCGCCAAGTTCGCGAACAAGGCCGAGCCCGCCACGCTGAACCGCGCGACAGGCGTCGTGCTGGTCGTGCTGGGTGCGGCGATCCTGGCGGTGAATTATTTGTAATTTCTAAGGCTTCCCCCGAGGGGGAAGCCACGCAACCAACAAACAACAAAGCCGAGCAGTTTTTACGCTGCTCGGCTATTCTTATGCCTTCTTAGCCTCCCCCTTCCGGGAAGACGACGAACAAGCCGCCCTCGCACACCCACTTGGCTGCGGCAGGATGCTTTTCCGCAAAGGTATTCCCAAGCTGCATGACAGCCCTTCCTGTCAGCTGTTGCGCAGGCGGCTTTCCAGCTGCGCGTTGAGGATGATGTTTTTAACGGCCTCGACGATGACCTTCAGCAGACCGATGACCCAGAAGCCCTTTGCCTCCAGCACGATGCCGTCCACCATGCCCATGCTGATGGCACCGTTGGTCATCTTGGCCAGCGCGCGCAGCGGCATGTTGTACTGGAACATCACGTTCAGGTTCGGCTTGCCGCGCTTGTAGCTGGCGTTCAGCAGCATCGTGAGCACAGCCCAGACCAGCCAGCACAGCGGGCTGCGGCTGTGGTTCAGCTCACCCAGGGTCATGTTGCGGTCAATTTTGACGGTATCCGCCGGGATGTGGCGGCCCAGCAGGGTCTCCCACTCGGCATCGGGCACGCGCTGCACCTTGCCGCTGGTGTAGTGCGGCAGCGCCTTGCCCGCGTATGGGTTCGGTGCGCTCGTACCGTTCACCTCGACGGCGTCGTAGCCGGTGCCGTGCTCGTTGCTCTCGGCATCCCAGTAGCCCTCTGCGTCGGCGGTCTCGTACCACTTGTAGCCGATGTAGATGCCCTCGGCGTAATCGACATAGGAAACCTGCTCATAGGTGTAGGGTGTGTCAAGGTTTCCGTTCGTCGTGCCGTCTGCCGGGTAGAGGCCGTCGGCGGCGCTGTACTTACCGACACCCTCCATACCGGCGTTCGCATAGCTGGCGGCGGTGGTCAGGTCATAAGCCCAGGTATCGGCGGTACGCCCGCTGGGTTCGCGGTCACCCCACAGCACTTCGGGCACGGCAGTCGCGCCCTCGGAGCCGGACAGACCAGCAATCAGGCAGGCATCAATGCCGGGGATCGTCTCGATCTGGCCCAACTCCATGACGTTGGTGGAGTTGATGAGCACAACCACATGGGCGTAATTTGCGCCGACGTAGTTCAGCAGATTCTCTTCCTCGGTGGTCAGCTCCAGCATCGTGCGGGTGTCGTCAACAACGATGTTGCCGCCCTTCTCGGTGCGCTTGTACTGCTGCTTGGTGGCGTCGTTGCTCTCTCCCGCCAGACGCCCGATCACGACAACAGCCGTATCGGAGAAGCTCTTGGCGTTGTCCAGCATCGACTGTGTATAGTAGGTCTGGTTGTTGATGTCAGGCTCATACAGGCGACCGGACTGCTCGGGCCAGGCGCTCAGGGTGCGGGTGTACTCGCGGCCATCCTGGAAATCCTTGTACATGTCGGTCAGCTCTGTGTTGTATGCAACGCCGTAGGCAGTCAGCGCGGCCAGCAAATCAGTGTTGACGCCGGACACGCCGCCGGAGCCGGAACCGCCGCCCAGCCAGGCAGTGGAGGCCCAGCCAAAGACGTTGATCTTCTTGTTGTCAGCAGCCAACGGCAGGGTGTTGTCGTTGTTCCGGACAAGGACAGTTCCCTCGGCCTCGACATCAGCGGCCAGCACTTCCGCCTTGACCTTGGTGTCGGCAATTTCAGCGTCGGAATAGTGGCCCCTGGGTGCGCCGATGGCGCCTTCTTTGTGCAAATTGCGGCATAGCAAAAAAACCTTCCCCTGTGGGGGAAGGTTAACACCGCTACAGGGGTGAGCATGGCAGCCGCCGCAAGGCTCCCGGGTCGATGACGAGCATCGATTCCTAACTACTTCTGCGGCAGCAAAATCCGCACCGTGAACCACTCATTCTCCCAGTGCAGGGTCAGCGTGCCGCCGTGGGCCTCGGCGGCAGCGCGGACGCTCTTCAAATCGTAGCCGCCGTGGTTGCTGCGGGCGGGCAGGCCGTCGGGGCCAAGCTCCACGGGGTCAGCGCAGTAGTTCTCAAACCGCAGCATCACAAAGCCGTTCTGCGCGTAGATGGCGGCCCGGATCAGCCGCTTCTCGCTGTCCGGCTCGGTCAGCACACTCTCGGTGGCGTTGTCCAGCACCGTGCCCACAATCGTGCAGATCTCCCCTGTCGTCAGAAAGTGCAGCAGCGTACCGTCCGCCACACAGGTCAGATTGATGCCGTGCTGCTGGCAGTAGAGCGTTTTCGCCGTCAGCAGCGTGTCCAGCACAGGGTTGCCGGTCTTGTTCTCGGCCTCGTACCGACGGATGCCGCTCTCCATCTCGGCCAGCGCGGCGTCCTGCTTGGCCTGGTCGCGCTCGGCACGGATGGCCGCGATCTGCATTTTCAGCTCATGATAGCGACGGTTGATAAGGCGGATGTTTTCCTTGCTCTGCCTGTACTGCTCATACTGGCGGCGCAGGACATTGTCCATGGCCGTCAGCTCGCTGTGCAGTGCGGCCTCGCGCAGCTGCTCGTGCTGGACCGTCAGGATCAGCACGCCCGCCATATCCACCAGCGTGCGGATGTAGAAAATGCTCATCACACTCATCGTGACACCGTTGTCGGAGATAAAGCTCAGATTGCTGACCGCAAACGCCGTGACCGCCATGACGACAGCCATCAGCGTCGCCGCTGCGGTAATGGTCAGCCGCGTGGGCGCAGCGTGGCGGCGCTCAAACCAATACAAAAAGCCGTAGATCGCTGTGTAGACCGCCGCCAGCAGCAGTACCGAAAGCGGTGCTGTCGCCCGCTGCTGCGGCCAGAGTACGCAGTGGAGCTGCCACTCCACGCTGGCGGCCAGCTCCGCCAGAATGAACGCGCGGGCGCAGCTGTAGCCGGCTTCCAGTAAATTCATCTCCCGCGTGCCCCACAGATACAGGTACAGCCACGCGATGGCCGCGACCATGCAGGGCAGCCACCACGCCAGCGGCACACTGCCGGTAAGCTGCAAAAACACGCCCAGCACCGCGGCCCACCCCGCCGTGGCAGCATAGGTCACAGGCTTTGCAGCGCGGGGCGGCGCGGCCTGCGCGTAGACCAGCACGGCAAGAACCTCTGCCAGCGCCGTGTACAGCCGCGGGATGTCCGGCAGCGTCATCATGCGCCCTCACCCCCGATGTAGTCCGCCAGCGCGGCCAGAAACGCCCTGCGCTTGGGGCGGCTGATCTGCAACTCATGCGGGCCGACCTGCACCGTGTTCTGCTGCACGCCCGACACCTGCGCGAGATTCACAAGATAGCCGCTGTTACACCGCGCAAACAGACGGCCCGCCAGCTTTTCCTCCAGCACCTTCAGCGCGCCGGGTGCGGAGAAGTCGCCGTCCTCGGTGTAAAAATGGACGCGGTGACCCTCACTCTCGATATAATAGATCGCAGCAGCGTCCAATCGGCGCATGCCGCCGTCCACCGGCACAGCCAGATAATGCCACGTCCGCTTGGCCAGCTGGTTCACAGCCTTTTGCAGCTGCTGCGAGAACGCAAAGTACGGCACAGGCTTGAGTACGTAATCCAACGCACCGACGGCGTACCCCTTGATGGCATACTGCGCCATGTTCGTAATAAAAATCAGCAGCACATCGCTGTCCGGCTCACGGATACGGCGGGCAGTCTCCATGCCGTCCAGATGCTGCATCTCTACGTCAAGAAAAATTATGTCGTAGACCGGGCGGTAGTCCTCAAGGATTTCGACGTCGTCGGTGAACATTGTCACCTCAAACTGGGTGCCATACTGCCGCGTGTAGCGCTGCACATACCCCGCCAGCTGCTCCCGGACGGCGGCATCATCCTCTACGATTGCAATGCGGGTCATCCGCAGTGCCTCCCCTTCTGTTTTTTTCTTTAGTATAGCATATTGCCGCGGTGCATGGCAACAAGAATGGCTTTCCCGAGCCGTTTGCGGCTGTTGTTGCATCCCCGGGAGGATGGATGAATTTCTCCCCTACTCCCCTACAAAACAAAAAGAGCCGCTGACTTGGGTTGAAGTCAGCGGCAAATGAAAGCACTCACACAAAGCGGCAATCATTATGAAAAAAGCCTTACGTTTCCGTAAGGCTTTTTTTGGTGCACCATCGGGGACTCGAACCCAGGACCCACTGATTAAGAGTCAGCTGCTCTCCTTAGTTGCGTGTACTCATGGTTTACCATTCTTCCTTCTAGTAGGTCAGCCCTTATGCGTAAATGCCTTGCGGTCCGTACGTTTAAGTCCATTTACCCCACTTGCTTGATATTTTTCCACAATTTCGTTTCGATTGAATACTTCAATCGCGCCCATTGCTCTTTGGTTTACAATGTTTTTTAATGCCTTAGAATCCCCATCATCTGAAAGGAAAACTGCACATTCCGACACTAAGCACATGGACACTGAATGAATTTCTCCCAAACTATTCTGCCTTATCCAGAATGTAAAAACATCTTTGTCTTCAGGGAACTTTTTCCCCATCAACGCATTATACAGTTCCGGTACTAAGAACATGTAATACGCTCTTTTCCCCTCATCCCCTTGAAATATGTCATCGAAGCTTACATATTCCACTACATTCTTATCGAAAATCGCCTTTATCCCTGGTGCTTCTTTAAGTAGCTCTTTCTCATAAACAAGCGGATGCATTATTCCATGAATTTGTAGCGCCGAAAATATTTCTCTAAGCATATCCTCCGGCGACATTGTCCCCGTCCTAATTTGTGCCACCTTATTAATAAAGTCATTATCGACAGCAGCCGAGTTTTTATCAATACTCATTATCTTTCATTTCCTTATAGAAAGCTCTCAATCAATAAGATCATCCATCTTCCTCTGAGTTTCTTTTTTTTCCATCTCAAAGGTCTTTCTTATGTTATCTATCTTATCTTGCGCTATCGTTCCCAATCTGCCTGCCTGTTCGAGCAATACTGGGTAATCCGTTATATACTTTTTATTCGTTGGGTTCTGGAATTTTATATATCCATTATCCCGAATGATTTCTTTTATTCTTTGGTCTATTGCTCTTTTTGCTTCTTCAGTTTCTCCCAATATAATATCTTTCGATTTTGCACTAATTTTATGGAGTTCAAAGCAGCGCATAACAATCGCTTTTTCAGGAACACAAAATTGATTCATTAGGCTAACAATAACCTTAAGCATATTGGCCAAAGTTATTTTCCCCGTTTCTTCTTTTAACGAGTCATACTCTCTATTATATAACTCCTGAAAGACTTCCTCTGGAATAAGTAACTCTGCCGCAAATCGATTCATGATTTTTTCGCTTAATTCTTCATCAACTTTCTCATTGCACTTTTCCGCCACATAACCATCTACACGCCATATATGTCCTAATTCATGTGCAGCAGTAAAAATCTGTTTTTCTAGTGTTTGTGCTGTATTAATAAAAACAAATGTCAACAGATTTCCATTTTTATCTGGAATGTCTGCTATGTGAAAACCATTATTCGCTTCTTTTTCCAGTGGATAATATACTACTTTGCAATAATCTTCCAGCAAATCCAATACATCTTCTCTTAATAATTGGTTCGGAAATTTTGCCTCTATCTCAGCTCTATATTCTTTAACACATTCTTTGATTGCTGTCACTTCGGTGCTTGTCAGTTCTCTTTGACTGTTAGCATTAAGCATACATCTTCTCCTCTTTTAATAAAAAAGAGCATAGCTATGCCAGCCATGCTCCAAGTAGTTATTGAACGGCATTTAACACGTCCATATAATCATCAATGATATCTAAAATTTTTTCGCGATTGCTATCATCATCAAAGCTATTCATGCAATGAACAACTGTTCTTTTGTAAACATCTTCATTGCCTTCCAAAAGGTTCGCAACCGATACGCCAAACCTCTTAGCGAGTGCTTGAATTTGGGGATAGGACGCAAAAGTTCTTCCTTTGAAAAACGCTCTCAATTGATTTTCGCTACAATTCAATAACGAACTCAACTCTTCAATTGATACATTTTTCTTGTCTGCAAGCCATTGAACATTATTTCCAAGCATTCTTGCCTTCTGCATAACTACGCCCCCTTTCAACCGGGTATAAAAGCAACAGGGTGCAAGTCGTATATTATACCACATATTTCATTTTTGTCAAGGCCTTTTTGTTGTTTTATTATACATGCTATTGCCACAGCTGTCAAGCTGTATCTTGTGTCAGATTTCTTTTTTTTACTATATCTTGATTTTTTAAAAAATATTTTATGTTTTTTCAGTTTCACATCATTTACCTGTTGCTCACTCACAGTGATACAAAACATATTTTCTAAAGTTTCTAAGCCCTCATGTTGTAGTATATCATTTATATTTAACACCATACTATATGCAACACGTCTAAATATTAACCCCACTTTCAATTTCTGATTCAAGTATTTTTTATATATGGCCGCTTTCTGCCTCTGCATCATGTTCCACAAATGTTGATACTTCATGTTAAACTTCACGTTAACCTGGTACTTTCTCCCCACCTCCACCTTATTGATCAGTTGGCTCAGTATCATTCGTTTCATCTCCAATGGAGCGGTATCAAATTCTTCCGCCCATCCTCTGAAATCATTATAGTATGTACGCAGTTTCCGAATTTCCGCCGCTTCGTTTAACCTTGCATTTTGCAGTTCCGCATATTCACCCTTGGCATCATCCAATTCCTGCTGGTATCGGCGGATTTGCTTGGCAATCATATCTTCTGTAAAATTGCTTGTTCCATCAAGGCACTTTAGAATCTCGCCTTCAAAGCGTTCCAAGGCGTGTTGGGCAGCTTTTATCTTTTTCTCTACTGCTGTACGTTTGGTCTTTTGCAGGTTCGACTCCTGCCGAATCCGATTTTCAGCCACTTTGGAATACGGTGTATCTCGGATTTTCTCGAATACTTCCTCGACAATTTTCAGAACGATGGCATCCACCCTTTCGGCAAGGTATAATGCTTGTCCATCGCAGTCTCTGCCACCTTTGTTCCGTTGGCCGCGCTGAAAGCAGTTATATTTGGGCTGGACTTTTTCGCGGATACTGCCGTCCGCCAATTTGTAGCGGTCCGTGTGCATAAAACCTGACATTTTTGCTCCGCAGTGGGCGCAGTAGACAATGCCCGCCAGCAGCGTTGTGTTCTGGCTGGTATGGGCGATTCGCCTGTCTTGCGCAGTCTTTGCGCTGCGTCGGCTGATAATATCATTGGCTTTTTCAAAAGTTTCTTGGTCGATGATCTGCAATTCCGGGATGTATTCCGATCGAGCATTTTTCGTAATGATATACCCTGTATATCCCTCGTGACGAATAATGCGGAGTATATTGCTCGATTGAAATTTTGCCCCGGCGCGGGTGCGTAATCCCCTGCTATTCAGCATCTCGGCCAGCGCATATCCACTGGCTCCTTCGTGTACCACCTTGTAAAAGAGTTCACGCACCCAAGTGGCTTCTTCCTCGTTGACGACCAAATCCATAACCGGCTTATCCCGCTTGTTCCGTCTGCCTTGGTCTACCAGCTGATGGCCGTAGCACACAAAACCTCCTGTATAATGGCCACTGGACACGATTTGTCGGATTCTATCGCGGGTTCGGATGGATGTTTTCTCCGACTCCCCCGCCGCCTGCCAAAAGCGGATGTAGTTCATCAGTTTATCACCGTGTGTTTCGATTTTCTGCTGGCCCTCGTGGGTACTCCAGATTTCAATGCCATGTTGGACGAACCATTCCAGCACAAACGGTGTTTCACTTTCGATTCGCCCAAGTCGGTCAAACATATAGACCAGCAGAATGTCAAATTCGCCGTTGGCGGCTTCTTCCTTCAGTTGCTGGATGGCATCGCGTTTTGAGGCCGACACCTTAGAACCTGAGACGCCTTTTTCGGCCACCTCTTTTACTACCCGCCATCCTTGTTTCTGCGCAAACTTGCGGCAGTCGATTTTCTGCATCGGGGTATCGTCATGGTCCACCTGCCCTTTTGTGGATACTCGGTAGGCCAGTGCAGCGCGCGGAGCATCTTTACCCAGACGTAACTGCTTTTCCTTAAAGTAGGCATCATCCAGCCACATCTGGTCAGCCACCGAGATTTCAACGGCTTGCCCATTCTGGTCTACGCATATCATAAGTTTCACCTCGCTGTTCATGTTGCGGAAATGGTTGGTGCATTTTCGCAACACAAACAATACTCTATTATAATAAGGAAAGCTATTCACCAAAACGGAGAAGAACCGTCGCCAAAACCGGCCACAATTCTACCTATTATCCTGTTCTTCTCTTTGCTTGCGCAGATCGTATGCAGACATAATCAGTTCTTTGATTGGAATCATAACATCTGTTTCATAGTTCTCACAAAAGGTCAATTCAGCGGTGTACTCGCCGCAGCGAACAACGATGCTTTGTACACCGCTCTTTCCTCTTTTTGTCTCAAGGATTTCCATCTTTGCATTCCTCACATACCCATACAGGCTTTCTTTTCTTAGGGCGACTTAACAGTCTGCTCTCCAGTCCAGTAAGATAGAGTTCATATTGCAGATCAGTTTTGGTAGTAATAAGCACCACGCCATGATTTTGCAGAAAGCACAGGATACGGTACAGGGTGGCTATATCATAAGAACAGACCGCCTGCGGCATTCGGGATGGATGCTGCCGTCCCGGACGATTT
>ERZ838839.2625-NODE-2625-length-13177-cov-7.144947_pt1 | contig 13177 bp, 11 predicted proteins | sample MGYA00519909_ERZ838839 | MGnify/ENA primary metagenome ERZ838839 (study PRJEB31850, sample SAMEA3708843) | human gut metagenome | biome: human gut; feature: human-associated habitat; material: faeces | place: China | collected 2014 ... | reverse complement strand
GTTACTTGAAAATTTATTTGTTTTTTCACCAACACTATTTGACAAAGAGCCAAAATTCTATAATTAATGGAAAATAAAAAATGCTGAGGAGAAAAAATTCTTTTCAGCATTTTTCATACATATATATTATTTTTCTAATATATTATTATCAAGCTCCCAATTATAGATAAATCCCTCTTTAGATAACATATCCTCTAGTTTAGCACAATAATTCTCTAAACTTATTATGTCATTTATTGCACTATCCTTTTGCCCTAGAGAGTGAGCAATATCATTTCTAACCCTTCTACTGTGATCAAAAATCTTATAATACTCTATTATCTTTTTATTTTCATTATCTTTTTTAAAGTTTGGTCTTGAAACTCTAGGCTCTAATTTAAAGAACCATTTTCTAGCATAATCTAGTAATTCCTCTTCACTTTTATTAGGATAAAACTCCCTTAACTCATCTGCTACATACCCTTTTATTGCCTCATTAATATTGATATATGCCATAGCATATCTACTTTGTTTATAGTGCCACTTAGCCAATCTCACTTGAAGAATAAAATCTTTTTTTACTCCATCGAACTCTTTTACAAATTCTCTTACAATTTGAGGTATAAGCAATTTACCTGGTCCTTTCATCTCATCAATTTCAGGCAATAATTTTTTTAGAGAGTTTAAATTTTGCTTTAAAGTTCCAATATAATTAAGGTTCATAGCATGAGAGAAAGTTTTCAGTTTTTTTCTCAACTCTTCATTTTCAATATTATCTAATAAAAGATAACTATTTCCATAATTTTTAAAAGATTGAGCTCCTTTAATCCATTTTAAAAGTTTATAAAAAGCATTTAAATCAATAATTGGAGTGATATTGCTAGTTCTATCAGCTATTTCAAACATTCCATAAGAGATCATCTTTATCTCAATATTTTTATCCATAAGATCTGTTATAAAATTCATAACTAAAAACATCCACATAGCATTGGATCTAAAAGAGTGAGTAATATCAATATATACCTCATCTCCATCTTTAAGAGTGTCTTGTAAGTTTAAAATAATATTAAAGTTATCAAATATCTGCTCACTATCCACCCCATATTTTGTAACTCTTCCCTCTATCTTTCCATTAAATATATTATTGAACTTCTCTATTTTTAATTGAGAGATATCCATATCTTTATTTGCCTCTACTATTGTTTCAAATAGGCTCATAGCATACTCTTCATCATAATCTATATTGTATTTTTTACAATAATACTCATAAAGATTATCCCACATTGAACCTACTGTTCCTATAAAAATTGTTTTATCAATTTTGAAATGCTCTTCTATAACTGAGGCGATGAAACTTCTATTTTCATAGACTTTTCCTTCTAAAGAGTAGTTGGTTTCTCTATACTTCCCATCTCTTTTTTCTCCCCCACCTATACCTGCTATTAAAATTTTAGCCATAGTTATCCCCTTTCAAATTATTTATACGATAGTATTTCAGGCATATTTCCTTTATTTGAATCTCTTCTTAAATAAGCCCCTTTACTAAAATCTAATTTATTTTTTTCATTTAAAATAACTCTTAATTGTTTTACTTGAGAATTATTTTCTAAATATCTATTTTTAATCTTTTCAAGATAGATATTTTTATCCTTTACTTTTCTATTAGGAGTAAATGATGAAAAATTATATCTATTTTCTTCAAATAATTCAAAAGAATTTATACTTATTTTACAGCTACCTAAACCTAATGCTTTTCCTCTTCCTATCTTATGAAGTAGATCTTTTTCAAGTTCTAAAGCATAAATTAACATTCCCAACTCAATATCTGTTAAATTTTTAAATTCCACTTTAAAAGAAAATGTTTTCAAAGGTTTTAAAAAATGAACTGTTGTAGTTGTTGGTTTAGCTCTATCTTTTATTATATTTTCATAATTTTGATAGTTTTTCTTATTTTCTAATTGATTTGTGTGATGCCAATAAAACTTTCTTCCTCTTATTTCTCCAAATCTATCTAAATAATATTTTTTTAAAGTTTCTCTAGGCTCTCCCATAGGTTTTAAAGTAATTACAGTAGTAGAATTACCTACTTTTGTAAGTTTTGCATCACTAAAATAAACTCTTCCACTATATGCAGAGTTTCCGTTTTCATCTGCCTTTTCTACAGTTGTTCCAAATAATCTACAAGCAAAACAAAGTCTTTTTAAATTATCACAAGGTTTAAACTCTTCAGGAACTATCTCTTCATTTTTACATCTTATACAACTGTGAGTGATAGTTTCTATAATATTTCTAATCTCGCCTTTAAGTGTACTTGCTGAAATTATGTAGTTATCTTTATCTTCTAAAAATTGTTCAGTAGTATGTTTTCCTGATTTTGATTTCTCTCCACCTGTAAAAATTGGAGTATAATTTATTAAACTACACTCTATTTTACCACTATTTTTTCCTAATTTTCTCTCTTCTTTTTCTACTTTATCTCCTAAGGAAACAAAGTTAAAAGGATAGGTAAATAAAGTTGAGTTAGAACTTTTTGGAGTAAAATTGTTTCTTTCTTTATATTTTTTAGGTTCATATTTAGAATAATCTTCTTTTTTTTCTTCAACTTTTCTTTCTATTCCATGTGCCTTTGCTAAATCATCTAATGAAAAGCTTTTCTTTTGTGCCATTATCTCTCACCTCCAACTATACCAATATATTGGAAAGTCTCTATCTCACTCTTTTTCCCAAATCTAACTTTTAATCTCTTTCCATCATTTAGATAATAGTATTTAATCTCCTCATCTGTAATATCACTTTTTCTGATTTCACTATATCTGATCTCTCCATCTCCAAAATTAAAAGCAGTTATCATAAAATTATCATTGAAAATATATAGTTTATAGAAATTTTCATCTATCCCATCTAACTCTCCTCTATATATTCTCCCCTCTCTATCATAATCAATATATTGTATAGTTAGATCTTTTTCCTCTTTTAATCTCTCTCTTATCTCATTTAAGTTAAATATCTTTAAATCTTCCATTATTCCACCTCTGCAAAAAGAGCATTGATAAACTCATTAGGGTTTTCTATATCTATCTTATTAAATTTCTCTTTTAATTTTAATGCCTCACATAGATATTTATCCCCTATTTTTATTGATTTTTCTTCCACTCTCTCAAAGTATTTTTTCATATCCTTTACAAGCTCTTTTTTACCAAAATACTTATAATATACCATCTCATCTATCTCTAACTCAATCTGTCCAAATCCTCTTGTTTTAGAGTTTCCAACTCTCAATTCACCATTTATACTATCTCTTAGTATAAAGTATAGAGTTTTTAACTCTTTAAGTGAGATATTATTTACAGTAATTTCAGTTAAAAAGTTCTCAGTAGTATATTCAAATTTTAATGGAACAGTTGCCTTTCCTGAAAAATGATCTATTGGAGTAATAGATCTAGATTTTAAAATATCCTTTAAACTTTCGCTTATCTTATCTCCATCAGAGTAAAATCTTTTTCTATCATCAACTTTATATAGAAAAGCATCTCCAATAAAGATTCTTGTTTTCAATGCCTTTTCTCCCTCAGATACTCCATAAAGCTTTTCAATCTCATCTTCATTATTTTCAAAAATATCTAAAGTTCTATCTCTAAATGCTCCTCTTAAACTAGATCCAGGGATATAAATCTCCCCTTTTCTATTATCTTCACTGATTTTTTCACTACCACCATTATATTCTAATTTTGTTCCTATACTTGATTCAGTAGTTAAAAATCCTATGTAGTTCCCATCTTTATCTTCACTATCTTTTTCTTTATTTCCTAATTTTATCAATAGGGGAGACAATGGTTTTATTTTTAATTTTAAAATTAATTTGTTGTCTAATCTTAAAAACTCTCTCATTATAGCTCCCTCCTATTCTATTACTAAATCAATATCATCTATTTTTAAGAAATCCTCTTTTTTAAGAGTTCCCATTTTTCTCTTGAAAATATATTCTTTTAGATTTGATCTATCTACATATTCAATCTCTTTTATATCCAATCTACACTTTCCTATACCTCTTGAAAGTTTACCTCCAAAAAGATCCCCTTCAAGAATATCTTGTAAAGCTAAAGCTACTAAGTTAATTTGATACTTTTCAAGATTTTCTAATTCCATAACAAATTCAAACTTTGTTCCAGATGGTAACACATCATAGTCAAATTTAGCTCCCTTTTCAGTTGCTCCAGTATTTCTATCAATTTTTATTCCATCTCTTTTTATAGAATCAACATCAGATAAGATCTTCATATCAGCTATATGTATTCTTCCAGCCATACTTTTAAAACTATCTATCTGTTTTAAATCTTTACCTAATTTTTTAGCTACTCTATTTTTAACCTCATCCTTTTCTCCATCTAAATTAGTATAACCAAAAATTAGTTTAACATCAGCAAAGTTTAATCTCTCATTTGTATTTTTATCCTTTAAAACTATTCCATTATCCTCTTCTAAAAATCTCTCTAACTTAGTGCTTAAATATCCTCTAAATGAAGAACCGGGAATATAATATAATTTCTCACCATTTATCTCTAAATTCATAAATGGAGAATCTTGATTTTCTCCCTCTTTTCCACTACCAATATGTAAAGCTGTTAATACTACTAACTCCCCAGTTATTTTGTATCTATTCTCAAATTTTGAAAAATCCATATTAATTTTCCCCCTTTTCTCCATCTAATTTTTCTTCTTTTAATTTTTTTGCACCAATACTATATCTAACATATCTTTTTATCATTTCAAAAATTACTCTATTCTTTTTATTTTCATTTTGGAACTCACTATTCTCTAAAAAATTTTTTTTGAAAAACTCATAGAACTCTTTTGTTCCTTTATTTTCTTCATTTCTCTTAATCTGTTCTTCAACAAATTTCTCTATCTCTTTACTTTGAAATGAAAAGTTTCTACCCTCTAAAATTGAATAAAATCTATTTAGTTGGCTAGAGTTTACCTCATCTAAAGCTCTTTTAAACTCTTCCCCCTCAATATATTTTTTTAATATCTCCTCTTTGCTCTCAACTAATTTTTCACTATCTTTTTTAATCTCTTTTCTCTCTTCAAGCTCTCCAAAAAGAAATTCACTTTTATACTCTTTTTTCTTTCTTACAACTTCAAATTCCACTATTTTTCACCTCTCTCACTAGAGATTTTCACTCTTCCAAATCCCTCATTCTTTCTAAGTCCAAGCCCTTTCTCCTCAATCTCTTCAAGTTTTGGTAAAATACTATTAAAATCATCTATCTCATAAGTTAAAACACTACCTCTAGTGATTACCAGCTCATCAACTTTTCTAATATTGTTAATTATATTGTATCCACCTAGTTTCCCTGTGTTAATATAACTTTTATTTTCTATAAATTTTATCTCTGAAATTTCCTTTGAATTTCCAATTAATGACTTAAATTGCTCCCCTACATTGTATATAGTATTAAATGGTAGAACTAAATCTGATTGTAGATCAAAAGTGAAAATCTTTTCTTTAGCTTGTTTTTGTAACTTTTCTATTCTAGCTTTTAAATTAGCTCTCTCTTTCTCATATTTTCCAAATGTTATAACTGCTTTTCCAAAACCTTTAGATTTCATCTTTCCAAGATAGATTGTATAATCTTTATTTTCATCAACCAATCCCTCTGGTAAAACTATATCTCCAATTAATTTTTCATCACATTGTAGATATTCACTATTAAACAGCATTCCATCTTCTACTGATTTTGTTTGAGAATTGATAGCTATGCTAATCTCATTTCCCTTTGCCTTTAGCATAGATGTTCCTTTTCTCTCTAATTTTACCCCTTTTCCCTTAGATTTATCCTCTATCTCATTTCTAGAATCTACTATCTTATCTGTCTCTATCTTATCTCCATTTATTGCATACTTAGTTATAAATTTACTAGCTAAACTTATATCTCCAGAAATTGCATCTGATGCCTCTATACAAAGCAAATCTTCCAATGAAACATCTTTAGATTTTGCAAAATACTCTATCATAGCTCCTCTAACTGTTGAACCTTGAATAGAGTCTCTTACCTCTACATAGTTTCCTATCTCTCTACCTGTCAATATAAATGGCTCTTTTAAACTTAAAGTATAACTATATTTTTTCAGTTTTCCATTTAAATTTGCTTTTGAATTTTCATTGTTACTTTTTAAAATTTCAGATATTATATTATCAATAGTATCTTCATTTTCTTTATATTTTAACTCTCTTTCTTTAATAAATACATCTACCTTTCCAATTCCTCTAGATTTAAAACCACCAATAGTGTCTAAGTGGAATAGACAAGCTAATATAAATTTTAGATCCTCTCTATCTATCTTATCAGGAACTTCAATATCTCCCTTAAACTCTGTTCCAGCTGTTATATGCTCATATCTAAAAAGAGAGTTGTGAACAGTTGTTCTAGTTTTTCTATCTATTTTTATTCCATATCTATCATCAATGTTGTAATTATTCTCATCAACTAAAACTAAATTGGAAAATCTTAACTTATCAAAATTGTTATCTTTAATGTAATTTCCCTCTTTACCAAAATATTTATCTATAAACTCTTTTGTTGCATCTTCAGATTCTCCCAATCCCAACTTAAATTGAGTTACTCTCTCTTTTAAAATCCCCTTTATATGCTTTCCATTAAAAAATGGTTTTCCCTTACTATCTACTTTTACAACTACATCTATATCTTTCCCTATTATCCCTAAAGATGCTGTAAGAGCAGGAGTTTTAAGTTTAACTGTGTAATTAATTTTCATCAGCTTCACCACCTACAAAATCATATAGCTCTACAATATCAAAAATATTGTTAAAATATTTTTCAAACTCTTGGTAATCATAATCAATATTATAATTTTCCTTTATAAAGTTAATGTGTTCATCTTTCATTTTAGAAAGAATATTTATAAACTCCATTTTCTTTTCAAAATCTTCTAATTTTTCATCTCTCTTTAGCTCATAAATATATCTTAATTTATTCTTTGGAAACTTAATCTCTTTTAATTCCTTTATTGTAGTAAATAATTCCTCTACATTTTTAACTTTTGAACTTTCCTCTATATCAATAGCATATGGTCTTTCCATAACTAGATTATCTTTTTTCTTAACTTCATCTTTTCTATTTATTGTTTTTCTAAAGCTATCTATATCAACACAACCTTCAGAACCTATAACTTGGAAATCAATAAATCCTGTTTTAGCACTATGTTCATATCTTTTAGCCTTAGCACTTTTTTGAAGTTTTAATGCCTGTTCAAAAAGTTGGAAGGCAGGTGTTTTAGATTTTGCTATAATAACCCCTGATGAAGATGTTATACTGCTATCCTTTGCCTTTGTTCCTTGTATATAATCTTTCATCTTCTCTTCAAATATTTTTTGGAATTTTTCAGAAAGTTCTAATACTAACTCTGGATTAAATACTGCACAAACATCATCTCCACCAACAATTAAAAACTCTCCAAATCTCTTTTCATCAAATATCTCCTTTATAGCTTTAAGAAGTGCATCTTTTGTATTTTTATCTAATGTTTCACTAAATTTATTTAAGAAACCTAAATACTCCTCTTCAACTTTTGGATTGTCAGTTTCCTTTTTAAACTTATCAGATACATTCTTTAAAAAATCTCCCAAACCGTCTCCATCACTATACATAAACCCTATAAAGCTCTTTCCATTTTCATAGTCACTTATCTCTGTTCCAAGCTCAATATCATCTTTATATTCCTCTTTCATATTATTATAGAAACTTATTTTCTTTTTGCTTTCAGTATCTTTAACTCTATTTGAGAATATAAGCTTTCTTAAACACTCTTCACAGATAATTCCCTTATTATCTCCAGTTCCATTTTTTGTTCCTGTTAAATCCTTTATTTGCTCTCTAAGCTTTGGAATTTCTATTGAATAATCATCTTCTATTAGGCAATCATTTTCTACTGAAAAATTATCAAGTTTTACCCTTCCATCTTTTACATTTAAACCTATATTTTCTAGATCTCTCTCTAAATTCTCCACTGATATTTGAGCTGAGTTTCTTCCACAAAGTTCACACTTCTCAACTCCTATAAAGTCAAGATTCATCATTGGGAAACCTTTACTCTTTTCAGTTGCTATATTTTTAGCTAGTTCATCTATATCTTCCCAAATCTTTCTCTTATTTTTGCTATTGTCTCCACCAACTTTATACTCTGTTTTAGCAAAAGAGGCTACAATTTTTGAATTAGGAGCTTTTATTTTATATGCTTTTTTTACTTCATTGGCTATTTTTTTAGCTATATCTTCACTATCTACAAAAAACTTAGCATTTCCAGCTCCAATATATATAATATCCTCTTTTTTAACCCCATTATTTTTTAATATTTCTGGAACAACTATTTGATTTAGATAATCTAATAAATAACTTGCTCCTCTTATTATTCTCAATTTGTTAGTAGAAAATAAAAAATCTTTAATCTTAACTGTTTCCACAGTCATAATATATCTTGACATAAATACCCCCTTAGCTATTTATTTTTATCTTTCCATAACCATTTTTATTTTTGTAACCTACTCCATTTTCAATCCCATAATTTAATATGTTTTCAAAATTTTCAATAAGCTCACTATCTATATTTTCAAAATCTAGTTTTAATTTTCCTTTAAAAGCTGTTGTTGTATAATCTTTTAATTGAACCTCTACACTTTCCAAACTATTTTCAACTACACTTATTTTTTCAATACTCTCTCTTGAAATATTGATTTTATTTTCTTTAGGTAGAGGTTTATTAAATTTTCTCAATAACCAAGAGAAAAATAGATAGTTGGAATACTCCCCTTTAAAATTAGAACCAATTTTAAATAGTGTTGGAGTTAAAAAATCTATTGTTAATATTTTATTCTCCAATAACCTTTTACATTTTTCTAACTTTACCTCTTGTATATCCAAATTAAAATTTAAAATCTTTAGTTTTCTATTCTCTAACTTTAATTTAGTAATCTCATTTATTAGCTTATTTAGAAACTCTTTCCCATTTATTTTTAGAGATAAACTATTTTTTTCTAACTTAATCTCCTTTAGGTAAAATACTTTATCTTGTAAATTTAAACAGCTTAAAACTTCAGACTTTAAAATATTTTCTCTTATTTTTAGCTCTTTCCTCTTAAATTTAATTATTAACTTATACATCTATCTACTTCCTTTATGTGCTTATAATCTTATTTTACAACATTATTTTTAAAAAGCAATAGAACTACTCATAAATCTTTATTTTAATTATTAAATATGTTATACTTATATTAATCTACTTGATTTTAAAGGGAGGATATTATATGAATTTAAAAAAAGAAGATATATATAAAAAATTAGAAGAAAGTTTTAAAAACACTAAGAATAGAATAGATAGTGAAGAAATAAAACTATCTTTAGATTACCATCTTAATGGAAAATGTGATTTAAAAAATTTTATTAAATTTTATAATCTAGATATTGAAGATTATCAAAAAAAATTTACAAATGAAAGACAAAAAATAACAAAATTAATAACTTATATTAGTTTAACTAAAACTCAAGTGGATGAAGTAATAGAAAAACTTCCTTTTTTAAAAACTTTAGATGTTTTTAATAAAATTAGTACAATATATTTTTTATATACTAAAGAAAGTAAAAGAAAATTTGAAGAAATCACAACTTATTTTCTTTTAAACAACAGTAAAATTCAAATTAAAGGAAAACAAATAGATAGTGAAAACATAACTAATATGCTTAAATATTTAAAAGAATTAGTTATAAACGGTGACATAAATAAAGAAAATACTTTAATAGATTCTACCTTGGGTTTAAAACTAACAGGAATAGCTATGTATAAGCTTGCTGTTGAACATGGTATAAAAACTGTAACTTGGAAAGATTTTCAGATACCTGTTTATACCAAAGTGGAAAATGAATATATAGTTGATGATGAAAAAAACGGAAAAAGAGTTCCGTTACTAGCTGAACTTAAACTCATAGAAGAACCTACAGATGAAAATATGAGAATTTACCAAGCTATAAATAATGAGATTGAAAAATTTAACTTTCATGCTGTTGCTAATTATTATAAAAATATGAAGATGAAAGATTACACTTTTTTTTATGAAGAATTAGGAAATCTTATAAACTTAACTACTATTTTAGAAATTAATCCAGAAAAATTTTATAAGTATATACACGAATTTTTAAATAAAATTTTTGCCCATAATTTTAGTGAAAAGATTGTAATTGAAAAGATAAAAAATATAGTGCTTAAACTTTCTATATTAATTGATTACCCAAATATAGAAAATTCTGATTTTAAATTTACTAACGAAGAAATTTTAGAGGAAAAGAGTAATCAAGCTAAATATGAACTAAATAATCCAAAAATTAAAGAAAATCTCTATTATGCACTTGTTTTAAAATATCTATTTGCAAATTCAAAACTTTCAATATTAAATAAAAAAATTTCTAAATCTATTTTTGAAATTATATTTAAAAATGAATCTATTGATTTTACTCTAGATGATGACAAATATTTTCAAAAATTATTTTCTAGAAATAGAGATTTTGATGAAATTATAGAATATCTTGATTTTACAGAAAGTTTAGTGGAGGAGGAATATAGTTTAGTATATCTTAAAGGCTTTACTATATATTTAAAAAAATTTGGAATAAAAATAGATTTAGAAAAAGAAATAAATGGATTTTTTAAAAAAAATGGAAACATGTATACAGCATCTATTCCAATAATAAAATTATTCGAAGGAGAAAACAATAATTTTACCTATGACTTAAGAAATTTAGAAGATAAAGAATGGAAAAAATCAAAATTTGATCAATATAAAACTAAATTAAAAAATGAAGTAATATTTAACTTAAATAATTTGGTTAGAAAAAAATTAAGAGAAAAAGACTATACTGAATATGATCTTATTACTGAAATTATTGAGGGAACAGGTTCAGCTAAAAAATATAATAGCTTTTTAGGAATTGAAATTAATGAAATTTTTCTAAACTATAAATAGAGAAATAAACAGTAAGGGAATAAAAATTTTATCTCCCTTACTGTTATTTATAATAAAATTAATATTTCACATATAAATTACATCTTGTTTATAAAAATCATAGTTTAGAATATAGCCATATTTATAACTTCTTAAATACTCCTCTTTATTTATTGGCATACACAATGTCTTGAAATATAAAGTTCCATCTATTCTTTTCTTTGAGATATTTTAATTTTATACTTCCCTTTTTCTTTTTTTGGGGAAGATTTTTACTTTTTTTAAAGTTGCTTTTTAAAAAACTATATGTTATAATCCTAATTAAGATAGAGAAGAGGGTAGAAAAAAGCTATTATTACTAAAGAAAACTACAAAGAGTGAAAAATAGAGGATATTATAACCTCTGTTATATAACAAAAATAGAAAAAAATTGTTTCTAATATAGGGAAGAAAATAAAAAGTGTATTTAAAATGCAAACCTATACATACTTTATTCACATTGAACCAAGTATCATAAATTGAGGGTTTCAGCGATTTACGGATTAGGAGACATTACCATTTAAAATAAGGTTTAAAACTAGTTACACAGTTATTACCTAAGAACTTAAACCTTTGTAAATTAGGAGACATTACCATTTAAAATAAGGTTTAAAACTCACTGCGGATGTTGTGGACTTCCATGCTCCTAGTGAATTAGGAGACATTACCATTTAAAATAAGGTTTAAAACATATATATTATATAAATATATATTAGCACACTATCCGCATTAGGAGACATTACCATTTAAAATAAGGTTTAAAACATTACAGTGGTAAGCAAGGTAGTAGAGAGTGGATGAAAATTAGGAGACATTACCATTTAAAATAAGGTTTAAAACTTATTGAATAGAATCCTTTGTGTTTGAAGACAGCTGTCTTATTAGGAGACATTACCATTTAAAATAAGGTTTAAAACCTCTAGCTTTTCTCATTTGAACCAGTTTATCTGTTATAGATTAGGAGACATTACCATTTAAAATAAGGTTTAAAACTGATAACCATATGAAACGCTATCACTATGATAGAAAAAATTAGGAGACATTACCATTTAAAATAAGGTTTAAAACCATTCTATTATTATCCTGATGCTAAGGATTATGAATTAGTAGATTAGGAGACATTACCATTTAAAATAAGGTTTAAAACAGTTATCGATAATCCAGAAAATAGTAAAGAGGTAATAATTAGGAGACATTACCATTTAAAATAAGGTTTAAAACCAATTACCGAATGCTTGACCGGCAGTTTCAAGGTTAACGTTAGATTAGGAGACATTACCATTTAAAATAAGGTTTAAAACTGCTCACGAAGATCTGTAACACGAGTCATTACTCCGTTAAATTAGGAGACATTACCATTTAAAATAAGGTTTAAAACAGCATATCGTTCTCCAAGTGTATCAGCTCCGTCTGCAGTCCCAATTAGGAGACATTACCATTTAAAATAAGGTTTAAAACACTGCGTTTAACACTATTTTCTTTGACACTTCTCCTGCGGTTCATTAGGAGACATTACCATTTAAAATAAGGTTTAAAACGTATACTCCTGCTTACGCTTAATAGCCATTCCGTTAGATTAGGAGACATTACCATTTAAAATAAGGTTTAAAACAACCTCTTATGAAAGGAATTGAATCTGTAACTGAAGGAGAGATTAGGAGACATTACCATTTAAAATAAGGTTTAAAACTTACTCCAATTATAATTATGAAGTATTAACTCAGATATAATTAGGAGACATTACCATTTAAAATAAGGTTTAAAACAAGGTCTTTTAACTTAACAGAACCAGTTTTGTATAGTTGAATTAGGAGACATTACCATTTAAAATAAGGTTTAAAACTTAATAAATATATAACTATACTCCAAAATAACATTATACTCAATTAGGAGACATTACCATTTAAAATAAGGTTTAAAACTGAGGAGTACAGTTTACAACATTAAATGTTCCAAATTAGGAGACATTACCATTTAAAATAAGGTTTGAACAAAAAGCACGATTAATTTCGTGCTTTTTAACCTAACAGGCAAGAAGTCACCCACTTCTATAAGTGGTGTGATGAATTGCCCATTTTTTTAGAAAAATTTTGAGTAATTATGATATAATATTAGTGTAAAATAGTGTGAGGAGGTGGACTGATGAAA
>ERZ838839.2621-NODE-2621-length-13204-cov-2.686896_pt1 | contig 13204 bp, 7 predicted proteins | sample MGYA00519909_ERZ838839 | MGnify/ENA primary metagenome ERZ838839 (study PRJEB31850, sample SAMEA3708843) | human gut metagenome | biome: human gut; feature: human-associated habitat; material: faeces | place: China | collected 2014 ... | reverse complement strand
CTCTATTGAAAATATATTTACTGCTTTCTCGAACGCACTATTGTTAATATCGCTTAGCTTCTCGAAATATCTATTTATATCAGCAACACACTCGACCGAATAAATATACTTTTCAGTATCTGCATCTATTCTAGCTACATGCCTTACTTTTCCATATTCTCCAGCAGTATGACCATTATATTTACCAATACAATAATCATAATATTGTTCAATAGTTCCCATCTTTACATCCGAGATTTCTAACTGATGTCTCATATTTTCTGCTAACTGAATGTACATCTGAGAAGGCGTAATAATATATAGATTAGTCCTATTTAAGCTATTAGGATTATCATATAAAATAATAGGAAGTCTATGCAACATAATCATCGACTTACCAGAGCCTGCACATCCTTGAACTATCATATTTTTATTATAGGGTGCCTGAATAATTTCTCCCTGTTTTTTCTGTATTGAGAAAACTATATTCTTAAATTCCGGTGATGATCTTCTCTCTAATAATTCTTGTAAAAATTCATCTGCTATAATCTGAGCTGCACTGTCTGGATCATATTCATCCGAATTGAACTCTGCTATCAACTCATCAATATATTTGCTATCAAAGAACTTACTATCCTTACATATTTTTAATAATTCTTCATCAAGCATTCCCGGATACAAATTTAAAGCCTTAACTACTCGTGTGAACCGCAATGTAACTTGGTTTTTTACCATCAATCTATAATGTGCATGAAATTTTTCTCCATGTTTATTTGTAACTATGCTTTCAAACTCAGTTGACGAATTATCTAACAAATAGTGGCGGCAAATTGGCATTTTCCATGATGTAACAAAGGTTTGTGCCATGTGCTGACAAGAATGGAGTCCCACCTTTATTTCATCCACATCAGTCCCCTTATCATCACTGCATTCTAATAAAAGTCTTGTATGATACAATTCATCCCTTGCCTGTAATATTTTTTTTCGATTTTCTTCCGTATCTTTAAGTCCATTAACATTTAGTATTCTAGACAAATATGAATCTGGATTTAGCGCAATATCAATATTCTTAGCTTCATCTACATATGTCTGCATTTTTTTATCTAATGAGTTGATCACCTTGTCCATTTCAGCAATCAGCTCATTTAGAATCGACTGTTCTTCTTCCTTTAATCTGTCTGGTTCACTATTTATATTCAATTAAATCACTTCTCCTCCCCTTACATTTCCAAAAAAGCTTGGATTGATCTTGCTGTATATTTTCCAACAAATCTAACACATGGAAAATATTCTGTATCCATAATATCACCCTCTGATATAAAATCTGCCGCATATAACGGTTGTCCGAACCAAATCATTTTCTTGTCAATAATAGTTATAGGATTCGTGACATATTCATAGTTTTTCCGATATTTTATCAATTCATTGGGTAAATCTATATCTTCTGATAACCTAATTCGTACGTCTACACCTTGCTCCTTTTTTTCAAATAATACATGAGACAATTCTTTTATTGCTTCATCATTCTCATCTATAACATCCGGTATATCAATATAGATACTAGTTCGAGCTAATTGTAAATCTTCAATATATATTTGCCAGCTCGTCTCTCTATCCTCCACATATACGATAGGTTGTTCATTATTGCTTGGCATAAATTCATCTAGAACTGCTCCCCCTCCGATTACATGCTTTTCTCTGGAAAGTTTTTCGATTGCTTTAGTGAAAATTAGTTTCTTTGATATATGCTTTATTTTTAAATATTCTTTGTTGGCAATCAGTATAAACTTTCCCTTTGCTCTGGTAAATGCAACATTGAACAGTCTATTAGCGTTATCATTATGTAATGATGTAAGCAAGGTCCCCGGATATGGCATTCTATAACAATCCACAGCGTCATAAATTATGACTGGTTTTTCTGACCCCTGAAACTGATGCACTGTAGCACAGGTAACCTTTTTCCAGCGATTATCATACTCTTGAATGTCTCTTACCATTGATAAAATCAGCCTAGACTGCGCACTATATGGTGTTATGATTCCAACCTCGAACTGAGTTAAACTTTTTTCCGCCATTCTTAAACTTAATAACGCAGATAAAATATTAACTCTTGAGCCATCCTTTGTTTTAGTACACACAGAGTACATTCCGCTTAAATCTATCAGTGCCATTGCAGAATCTGGGCATGGTTTACAGCTTGCTATTTCGTTCCTACTCTCTATAATTTTTTCATAAGTTTTCAGTCTGTCTCCGTACATATATTTGCTTACAAAATCAGCAATATCCGGATGCATCCTGTATTGAGTATCCAACATGACCAGCCATCCATGACACTGATCATACTCTACTGCTGATGTTATTCCTGTATACTCAAAAATATCTCCTGCTAATCTCTGTTCTTCTTTACACTGGACAATTGCCGGAAGCTGACAAAAATCCCCCATACATATAAAAAAAGATTTGGCAAGTCCAGCAGAAAACACAATTTGCGGAACATACGCCATACTTGCCTCATCAAAAATTACAACATCAAATCTTTGCATATATAATGCTTTGTCAACGGTTGCCTTAGAGACTGTTGTTGCAACAAATACCGCCGAATGAATAATTGCTTTTTCTTGTTCTAACAAATTTTCTCTAATTCTATTTAAGCGTTTATTTATCTCCAGACGTTCTGAAGACCTTTTCTTCATTTTTTTCTTTTTTTCTAGCAGTTCCTTATATTCCTGTGCCATTTGAGGATTTTTATGTAGTACATATTGATATGATGTAAGAGTTTCGCTATCAATCAATTCTTTGGTACGGGGATACCCATATCTAATTACCTTTCCATCGGGAAAATCCGCTTTATTTGCTACTCTTAACAATGCACCATCTACTGAAACATTACTATAAGACAACATTAGCACTCTTCTTCCCTGATTTATGTGCTCAAGTGCTATATTTGCTAATGTTTCAGTTTTTCCTGTTCCCGGTGGTCCCCAGATAAATGTAATCTTCTCTGATGCAGCTCTATTCAATGCAGCATTCTGTCCTCGTATAATCCCTTTCCACGGACTTATTTGTTTTTTCCCGTTACATGCAATCTCATATGCAATAGAATCTTTTTGTAGAGACATTTCATCCAGTCTGTCACCTAATGATTCTAAAAGCTGCCACTGTTCAGATGTGAAATCGACACTCTCTACATTTTCACCTATGTATTCCATTGTGCGAATAATTATCGTAAAATCCTCGCATGAGACTACATAGGCAGTTACAATATCTTCAGGAAACCATAACTTGATAGCTGTTCCATCCGGATAATGTAAGTCCGTATCCGTATCAAAAGCATATAGAAACTCTCCATTTTTAGATGGCAATCTTTCTCCATCAACTATTTTTTGTTTCTTTCCCCCAGTCACTCGTAAATAATTTATTTCCCTATTCAATGAAATCTTATAATCTGTACGAAACCTATCAAAAGAGGATTCTACACTCTCCCCTCGAATATCTTCCTGTAATTTTTCGTCTTCCAACTCCAGATGACTTGCAAATGCTGAAGGATATGCATACTTTGATACTTGTCCATGATAATCTACTGCAATAATATTGTCCTTTACATACATTATTACACCGATTGCATGCGTGTTCGTATTCATTACTCTCATACCAATAAGCCTATTTGTATCCATTTCAGCATATCCACCTCTTTTCATGTTCTTAGTTATATCTATAGTTTAGAAAGTATCTCTTTTAGACTCACTACTTCCTCATCCGACAAAGTAACTCCTTTACCCATTTTTTCATGTTCCGGTGCCCAATCACGAATATCATATTTTGGTGCAGCTCCATTCCATGAAATGCGATTCAGTTCTTTTCTCCATCCCTTTGCGTTTTCTGAAATCACACCAATTTCCTCTACTATTTCATATTTGAATTCTGCCATATTATCAAATCCTTCCTACTTATACATATTGTAATATGCATTTTTCTGTTCTATCGGCTCTGCTATTCCGTTTAATTTTGCTTGTTCCATTGCAATTTTTTCCTTTATTTCCCTTTTTTTCGAGAACGAAAACAGCCCTATTTTTGCTAAGCGTCTTTGAAGTTCTTCAATCTTTTCTCTTTGCTTATCAAACTCTACATTGTACTTTTGGTAGGCTTCTTCATATATCTTTCTTCTTTTCTTTGCCTCGGAAATATAATCGCCTAATGATTTTGCTAATAAATCAACATATTTTTTCTTTATATTGTAATAATCAGATGTACCATCATCGTCTTGCAGAATAGTGTCAAACGGATTCACTCCTGCAATAAATAATTTTTGAACTTTTTCATCATCCACTTGATGTGAAATCCATTTTTCAGCAATCCCGTGTGCACCTTCTATACTCAATTCAGATATTTGATCCATATCACTTGAAATATTATCTCTTATCCACCGATCAAATTTATGAATATCTCCACATATCTTTCTGATGTTCTCAAATGGTATAACAAGATTTTTACCACTCTTAGAAAAATACTTTTTTACAATCGTTCCTTCATCTGTATTCAAATAATCTGCCAACACCGCAACATACGCATCCATTTTTTCTATTGGTACTGTAGTTTTATTCAAGTATAGTTCTACCATTTCCTGCAATGTTTCTACTGGAAAGATTTGTTTTGCATCCTTGAATGTATCTACATCAAAGTATCCCACTTCAAGCATTTTCTCATACACATCAATATTGAACGGACTGGCTTCGTATGCTTGTATAAGCAACTTTTTCTTATCTGACACCTTTGAAAGATTCTCCAATATCGCATTTGATCTATTTTCACTATATCCTTCAATATTGTCTACATCAAATTGTCCATGCATTGTCAACTCAAGAAGATAATTCTGCATCAACTCATTATTAAACTTCTCAATAATGTCTACCAATCCCATTCCAAAATCATTTATGAGAATACTTGTACATATCTGATTTAAGGCATCTTTACTTGCTTCCTGTATCTTTTTTACAGCTTTTTCATACCTCTGATCTGCCTTTTTTGCTTGTAAAAGCATTATCTGTTTTTCTACTGCTGAATACACCATTAGTGATGCAAAACTACTTGTAAAAAGATGCAGTCCTGAACCAGTAATGGTACTAGCAGCAGATCTATATGCTGCATCTACTCCTGCTTTCTTTGTATCCACCAGTTTTTGAATTGCATTGGTTGCCTTTATTACAACTTTATTTCCAAGTTCCTGTACATCCTTAAATCCAGATAGCCTATCTGCAAAATCAGTTGCACTTACATCATAAATATCTCGGCTAATAAAATCATCTATAATATCCTGACACGCTTCCAACATGACCGTATGATATCTATTTATCTCACTATTAAAATTTTCAAAGAACTTTGGTGCTTCTGTATCTGAATATCTCACTATCATATCAGACGCTTCATTTATCAGTTTAATAAGTTCCTTACCCACAAATTCCCTACTTTTAATAAAAGTAACTGCATCCTCTGGAACCTTATATGTCTTGCCCATAAATCTGACATCATAATAGTGTGCTGCCTTTTTAACAATATCTTGAGTTTCAAACAACTCTCTCTGCCCATTATTTCCCGAACTTGACAATATAGTTATGACTTCCGGATTTATCGGATCAACTTCTAACGGAATATTTCCTATATACTTTTCTGCATAGTACATTTTTAATCTTGAAATATACTCTTTCAGCTTATCAAGATCTTCTTCTCGAATAATACCGTCAGCACCTTCAATTCCAACTCCTACAGCCTGATAGATGCTTAAAAACAAATAGCTACAAGCTCTTTTTTCTCCCTGCCGGAATAATTGGTTATCAAATTCTATAAACATATCAAATGTTTGCGGAATATTCATGGACAATACATTTATATTCAAATCTGTCATCATTTGACTCCAGTATTCGGGAGGCATATCCACTTCTGTATACTTTTGAATATATCTGATTTCTTCATCATTTGGTTTCCCATTCTCGCATAAATACAACAGAAATGCTAACAAATCCAGGCTCATCAACGACATAATTGTCTTGTCATCAAGACCTGTTCTGCCCATAACGACTTTACCTAATCCATAGTAAGATTCAATCATATTTTCAACATTTCTGTTATATTCATCTATTTTTTCCTTCTCCATATCGTAACCTCCCAGATATATTAAAAATTATTTCGTAACAATATCCAACAATGCCTTATATCCGTCCACTACATCATATTTTACAGTTCCATTGCTGATTGCCTTAAAATGCTCCCTTGCACAATGTATCTTTGCTTTTTCAATATCTCTAAGTTGCATGGATTTCATAGAACCCTTTGTCTCAGCAACAAAATAGATATGCTTTACCGTTCCTTCATAAAATGCAATTGCCCAGTCCGGATTATAATGTCCTACAGGCGTTGATATATAAAATCCATCTGGCAATTTCACATAAACTGCAACATCCCTGTTTGTATCCAGTTCTGTTGCAAAAGCCTGTTCATTTGTAGAATCATATACAATATGGTCATACAGATGTTTATTTGCTTTCATGGCATTGACCCCCAGACGTCCCTTGATCGTCGGCTCTGTGAATATATCTGTGCCATATTTTTCATCCATCACATCATAAGTAATGTGCTGTATAATCGCAGTAGCTTTTTCATCATTGATAAGTGCCGCTACTTTTATGATAAATTCCTCCGGATTATCCTTGAACTGCTCAAATACCGGTTTCTGGATTCCTTGAAGTATCTGGATAACTGCTTTTCTTGTAAGTCCTGTTTCGTCTACCAGTTTTCCAATTAAGTCATATTTTACATTTGAATTTGCAGTAATTGTGTTTCCGTAACTGCTTGTTTCTCGTACAGCAAATGCAGAACCATCACTTAATGCTTCTTTTGAATCTATCCTGTCCAGCTCTCCAAGTTTCACATTGACATATATCTTGGATACACGCAGTTTGGCATCTAAAGAAGCAATTGCCTTTCGCACAAGTTCATCCGTATCAAAGTCAACCACATATACAGATTTTGAGTTGATTTTGCCCCATAAAGCCTTAAATTCCGGCATTGCAAGTTTATTTTCGTCTACCTGAAGCTCCACATTATTGCTTCGGGCATTTTCTGGCTGCATTGCACGACTGTCATAAATCGAATCAATAATCTCAATTACCGAACTTGCACTGTCAGTAACTTCTTCTGCAACCTTAATCTCACCATTTGCCTTATCTGCATAATACTTATCTGTGAGTACACCTTTTTTGTCTATATATCCATTTACTATCATATCGTAATGAATAGCATGTGCTGTATCCGAATCTACTACCTGTTCATTTCCATGTTCGTCCTTAATTACTTTTCCAATAAACAGCTCCGGTGTTACCGCACGAGGTCTGTCTGCAACTGCTTCTGCTATCTCACTTTGTAATCCCTTTGCAAAACTGTCATAGCTCTCACTGGCAATTACTGTAAGCACATTCACATTCTGTACATCATTTCCAAGTACATTCACATCCATACGCTCACCGTCCTGATTAACGCACAGTCTTAAACCTCGTCCTACTTCCTGACGTTTTCTGACATCACTACTGCTCTGTTTCAAGGTACATATCTGAAATACGTTCGGATTATCCCAGCCTTCCCGCAGTGCTGAATGCGAAAATATAAAACGTACCGGCGATTTTTTCGGATTGCGGTCTAACAGCAGCTCTTTATTTTTCATAATAAGATCATAGGCATCCACATCATCTGTTGTCGTTTCCTTACGTCCAACCTTAGAATCAATCATTTTTCCTTTTTTATCAATGGAAAAATATCCTGCATGTGTTTTCTCTGCCGGAATCTCACTCAGATACTTTATGTAATCATCATCACCTATGCTAATCTGCAGGTTGCTTATAATATCCTTATATTCTTCTTCAAACATATCTGCATAGATACCATTCAAAGGTTCTCCGGCTGCATCATACTGTTTATACTTTGACACTTCATCAATGAAGAATAAAGACAGCACCTTGATTCCTTTATGAAAAAGCTCTCTTTCTCTCTGGATATGTGACAAAATCGTTTCTCTAATCTGGATACGTCTGATTTGTTCCTCGCTTACCTTGCCAATCACATCTCCCGCATAAAGCTTTATACCATTGATAAATTCGACCGAATCATCTCGTCCATCAATCCTTGATATAACAAATCCCTGCTTGTATTCTTCCATTTGACCGGAATTATCATACAGATTATACCCTTCTGATACTGTGCGTGTTATCTTGCGGATACCACTGGCACCTTTGCAATCAAACTGAATTGTAGCTGTCGGTGCCGCTTTCGACAGATTGATACTCTCCAGATAGACATAGCTTTCTGTAGCTGTACTGCCGGATTCTGTGATGCCCTTGACAGCAATCTTCTTTACCAATTTTTTATTGTATGCTTCCATTGCATCCAGGCGGAAAATCATATTATAGATACTGTCACTCTTATGTGTGGCTGAATATCTTAATGTCATTAAAGGATTGAACTGTTTCAGATTTTCCTTTGTCTGCTTGCCTTCCACGGACTGTGGTTCATCAATAATCACAATCGGATTGGTCTTTGCGATAATATCAATCGGTCTGCGACTTCTGAACTCGTCCAGTTTCATATAAATACGTCTGGCATCTTTTCCTTTTGCATTAAATGCCTGTGAATTGATAATCATAACATTGATTGAATTGTCTGAAGCAAAACGGTCAATCTCTGTTAACTGTGTGGAATTATAGATAAAAAATCTGATTTTCTTCCCATATTCCTCTGCAAAATGCTCCTGTGTTACCTGAAAAGATTTATATACACCCTCTCGTATCGCAATACTCGGAACAACAATAATGAACTTACTCCAGCCATAATGCTGATTCAGTTCATACATCGTCTTAATATAGGTGTATGTCTTGCCGACACCTGTTTCCATCTCGATTGTCAGATTATAACGACCTTCCAGATGATTGGAAGGCTGAATCTGATTATTTCTCTGTATTTTATTGATATGCTCTAAGATAGCCCCGTCACTCAATTCTGGAATAATTTTCTGATTGCTCCACCCTGTGAAATCCTGCTCATCTGTCATAGATGTCTGAGAAAAGGAATCACCCGACATTGTTTTTCCTTCATATCCCTTATCCATCATATAAGAAGGTGTCAGATATGGCTGACCTGCAAAAACATCTACTACTGCTTTCGCAGCATCTGCCTGAAACTTTTGATGTCTGAATTGTAGTTTCATTCGTCCCAATCCTCCTTTTCCTCTGACATTTGTTCTTCCAATAATTTTTGCAACGCTTCTTTACTCGGCAATACAGTTTCATACTTGCTTGCAAAAATCTGTGAATTATCCTCCGGCAATGTCATTTCTACCACAGCATTATTCTTATCCTTGCAAAGCACAATGCCAATCGTCGAATTTTCATCCGGCAATTTCACTTTTCTGTCGTAATAATTTACATACATTTGCATCTGACCTATATCCTGATGCTTTAATTCGCCAATTTTAAGGTCAAACAGGACGAAACAACGCAACAATCGATTATAAAATACCAAATCCACCATAAAATGTTCTTCATCAAATGTAAATCGTACCTGTCTGCCAATAAAAGCGAAACCTCTGCCAAGTTCCAGTAAAAATTGCTGTAAGTTATCTATGATACGACTTTCTAATTCACTCTCGGAATATTCCGGTAATTCTTTCAAACCAAGAAATTCCAACACATACGGATCTTTGATTACATCCTGTGGATTCTCAAAGGTCTGTCCTTCCAGTGCTAAACGATAAATCTTGTATTTATCTGTACTAAGTGCAATTCGTTCATATAACGAACTATCGTATTGGCGTTTTAATTCTGATAAACTCCAGTCATTTTTTACCGATTCAATTTCGTAAAAGTGCCGCTCGTCAATATTAGTAATTCGCATGAGCTTCAAATAATGTGACCAACTCAGGAAAAATTTTCTTCCAGTGTCAACCATCGGAAGGTTTTCGAATTGGCTAAACACTGTTTCGCCAATCTGATCTGTAGAATAAACCCTATAGAATTGACGAATATTTTTTAAGTTTCCAACCGAAAAACCTTTTCCATACATTTTTGTTAAATATGCTGATAATTCGTTCATAAGCTGAGTTCCATACGCAGCCCGTTGTTTTCCATTTTGTTCTTCCTCTACAATGATTTTCCCAATTTCATAGTAAGCATATACCATAGAAAGATTAACCGCAGTTTTGGCGTTTTTTCTCGCCTTATCAAGAACATTCGATACATTTTCAAAAAAACTCTTATCTATGGTAATTACATCGTTATCCTTTTCCATCATCACACCTCCTAAATCACTTTTATACTTGTGTCAGGAGCGATCAGCTTAAAGATTTCTCCAACATTTATCTTTGACGGACTATTTGCAAAGCTGCTATCACGAAATATTGCTCGGAGTGGCTGTTTCTTGGCTATCTCTCTGATTACACTTTCCGGAATATTTTCGTCAAAGCAGGCAATCAAATCTCCATCATTATAATTATGAACTGTACATCCCTCTATTTGTTCTGAGCTATATGGTAATGATAATGGCAATCCCCATTCAAGCAGGCAGCCAAATAATAAATCAAGATCTGTACGGTCTGACTTAATATTCGATTCTAGCTGTGACAAAAATCCCTGTGAATAATCTGCCGGGCTATAATATACATCATTCATGTTGGAATCATCAAGTTTTAATACTCTAAAACCAAAATCGAATTTACCAGCAAATACTGGATTATCTCCAAGAATTGTTTGTGCTGATTTCATTATCCTTTTCTTTCCAATATCACAAATTGTTCTATATCCATCACGATACAAGTCATTCTTCTCATCTAAATATTCTGGATATTGAACCATAATATATTTTAATGAAATATTATTTTCTATTGAATACTGCATTACAGCATGTGCAGTACTAGCACTACCGCTAAAGAAATCCATAATCAAATCATCTGATTTTAAATTAGCAGTAAACAATAAATGTTGAATCATTTTAATTGGCTTCTTCCCACTATTAAATGCTACTCCTCCTTCTTTCCTGATATTTCCAAAATCTCCACTATAATCATAATAATTTATAATTGGTCTATATTTTAATGCCTTCCCGTTTTTTATATCTTCTATTCTTTCAAGTGGAACACCCGAATAAAATTTACCTCTAATAGCATCTGGTTTTGTTGGTCCAGTGACATACCTATATCCCAATCCATCTTCACCCATATTATGAATTTTATAAAGCACACCAAGCCCATCCTTGCCTTTTCTATCTATTAGATGCTTCGCCAGAAACTCAGCAGCAGTTCCACTTTGCTTAACTATACTTCCTGATGCCCAAGTTTCTTTTAATAACCCAATTTCCCCTTTATCATGTTTTTTGATTTTCCATTCCCCTGCTTTAAAAATAGTAACCGTCTTATTAGCTATCTGCAGTGTCTCTCCTTCAGAAAGTTCTTCAATGGACCAACAAAACTTAGATAAATCATATGGTTCTGATGGTTTCTGTGGTACAAATAATGTCTTGTCTTTACAGTAAATCAAAACATATTCCATTACTGGTTGAAAGTCACTATCTTCATTTAGCGATTTATTTCCATATCTTACCTGAATATGAAAAGTCTCTAAGTGATTTGACGAACCAAAAATTTCATCACAAATCTTAGTCAAACATGTAATCTCTTTTTCGTCTATACTTATGAAAATCACACCATCATCAGATAACATATTTCTTGCAAGCATCAATCTGGAATAAATCATAGAACACCAAGTTGAGTGAAAGCGAGGATTGATTGAACTATTTTCAGTAAATAGTTTATTTCCATCCCCATCATAAAGACCAATCTCTTCTTCATATGCATCCCCACTCATAGAAAAATTATCCGGATAAAGGAAACTATCTTTTCCAGTATTATACGGTGGATCTATATATATCATTTTTACTTTTCCAAGATAACTCTCCTGCAAAAGCTTCAGTACCTCTAAATTATCTCCTTCAATGTATAGGTTCTCCGTTTCGTCCCAATTTACACTTTCTTCCGGGCATGGACGCAATGTTTTACGAATTGGTTTATTGGCTTCTACAATCGAAGCCTTCTTGCCAACCCATGTAAACTCATATGCTTCATCGCCATCAATCACTTCACTTGAAAGCATCTGTTTCAACATTTCAAAATTTACTGCCTTTTTATAGACTTTATTTTCAGATATGCTTTTTTCTTCATCCAGCATTTCAGTTATGCAATTAGGAAATAGTGCCCCTATTCTCTCAATATTTTGTTCTGTCATATTTACAGATTCCATTTTCATCTTGTCCATACTTATTTCTCCTATTTCTGTATAATTGGAAGAATAGCATTGTATGCTATCATTGCCCAGTTTGTAAGTTTAAGCATTGCATCCGCCGTATCTGCTGTATCGGTTATTTTTTTCATTACGTTCTTCAATTTTGATTCAGCTTCTTCTCCATTCTTTGCTTTTGCAATAGCAAGTATTTCTGCCATAATTTCTATCAATTCATCCTGCTTATCGTTAGATTGGTTAATCAACTCAACAAGCATTGATAAATTTGCTGTATTCTCATTTATTGATTGAAGCATTTCTAAGCTTTTCTCTTGGTACTTTTGTGTTCTTTCGATATGATCAGCTAATGGAATAGGTTCAATATCAGGCAACTCAGGCATTTTAATATTCTTATATAAATCAATATTAGGCATCATAGCTGGTGATATATCGTATTTAGTAAAATTCTGCATCATATTTTTGATTTCTTCACTTATATCAACTTTTTTATATCCTTCCACTAAATTTCCTCCAATTCTCTCTTGAGTTTTTTTAACTCATTATTCATCTCCATCTGCTTGTTAAGCTGTTTTTTCTTCTTTATCTTTGCCTTTAATGCTTCTATCTGTTTTTGCACTGTCTGTCTTTGTTCCTCTCTCTCAACAGACTCTTTCAGGCTTTCTCCAGTTTTTTCGGTACTGAGCTTGTCTCCTGCAATCTGCCTTACAAAATTCTCATATACAGCATCTATGTTTAAGCCTTCCATTTTTAGCGGCAGTTCATCCTCAACGAACCACTCCGTATAATAATATCCATTTACCTTGAATGCTTTATTACCGGATGCGGCTGCTTCCTTGTATCCTATCCATGCCTGATATTTACCTTCGTATTCTAATAAAAACAGGATATGGTATGGA
>ERZ838839.2618-NODE-2618-length-13219-cov-2.906411_pt1 | contig 13219 bp, 8 predicted proteins | sample MGYA00519909_ERZ838839 | MGnify/ENA primary metagenome ERZ838839 (study PRJEB31850, sample SAMEA3708843) | human gut metagenome | biome: human gut; feature: human-associated habitat; material: faeces | place: China | collected 2014 ... | reverse complement strand
CCGCTATCAGAGAATGAGGGTTGCCGAACTCATGTTTGAAAGTGATGAACTCTTCTGTTTGAGTATTGAATAAGGCAAGTCCTTGGTTGGTTCCCACCCATGTGTTGCCGGAGTGATCTACGTAAATGCAATATATACTGTTGCCCGGAAGGCTTTTGGGATTTAGTGGGTCGTTATGATAATTCCTGCAAGTTCTGTTTTTTATATCAATAATGCTTAATCCTCCTTGTGCGTGTCCTATATATAGATTGCCTTTCCCGTCGTCAAAAGAACACCAGCTTGAGTCATACAGATCTTTGATATTCTTATATGAAAAGGAGGTGAATTGTCTGGTTTGTTTGTCGAAATATATAGTTCCTCCATAATGATTGGTAATCCATATACCTTTATTATCTGTAGAATGTGCCAGCGCAACAACATTGGTAGCTATACTGTCTGCGATGTGATTTGTAAATCTGTAAGTCGAACAATCCAGTTTACTCAGTCCATTCTTAAGTCCGATCCATAAGGCGTTTTCTTCTTCATCATATAGCAGGGTATTTAGTGCATTACTGCTGATTTCTGAATTGTTATCCTTGTAGGTAGTAAAGTTGCGTCCGTCAAACCGGCTCAATCCGGATTCTGTTGCGATCCAGATATATCCTTGTTTATCTTGTGTGATGTTCGTCACATAATTGTTGGATAATCCGTCTTCTACTCCAAGATGTTTAAGTAGATAAGGCTGTGCATAGCTGTTGTAAAAACCAAGCAATATGTAAGCAATGAGTATAAAGTACTTTTTTTGCATATACATTGTAATAGAGGTAATCTTTAAGACAAAAATACAATAAAAAATGGAAAAAGCTAACTGCATATACGTTGGATGAAGAACAAAATGGGAAATGGCTTTATTGAAGTGCTTAGTGGGTATGGCGCTGATAACTAGTGCTTTGATGTGGAGTGCAGTGAATCGTTCATGTCGATTTCCCCTGGTCTATTGCCTAATTTACCTCCTATTTTTGCCCGATTTACCTCTTATAATTCTAGTGGAATACCTCTAATTTTGTCTCGTTCTCTTTGAGGGGAGACATCAGGATAGTGTCACCTGCTTCCAGGGTTTCAGGAGAAATAGTTGATCTTATATATTAATTTTATTTTATTATTACATGAAAAACAATTTGTTACATTGGAGTCTCTGCTCCTTGCTTTTCTTCACTTCATGTGCGGACGACTACAAGTTTGTCAATGAAGGGATACCTCCAAAAGCTTTTGATCCGAATCAGCCTGTAATCGTATCTCTGATCGAACCTGATTCCGGTGTTTACAACACTCAGTTTGTTATCTCCGGAAAAAACTTTGGAACGGACCTGTCCCGCATAAAAGTATATTTCGGAGAGAAAGACACTGCGAGACTAATCAGCTCTAACGGAGATTGTATTTACGGTATGACTCCTAAGCAAAATGACGGACAGAACAAGGTGTCTGTAGTGATCGGCTCGGAGTACAAAGGCGAACTGCCCTCTCTGTTCAAGTATACCAGGATGGAGCAGATTACGACCATAACCGGAACCGGTAATACCGGTGAAAATGCAGACGGTACATTGGCTGAGGCTAAATTCAGAGTAATACGCGGAATGTGTATGATAGCTGACGATAATATACTTGTAAGCACCGATCAGACCAATGTGCGGCTGGTTTCTGAGAAAGAGAACCGAGTTACGACCATTTGTTCGGGAATAAAATTCGGCGGTTTGGGTGCTACCAAAAATCGTGAAACAGCTTATGGCATCCAGTATGACGGCACACACGCTGTTTACGCTTTCAATCGGGCAAAAGGATGGCAGATGTCGAAGATACTGAATACTCTGGGTACGGAGGTAACGGGAAGAGTGGCTGACTGTGTTTTAAGCGATGACGATCAGTTCCTTTATTTTTGTGATACCAGCGGTAAATTCGGCAGAGTCAATTTGGAAAGCCTTGAAGTGGAAATACTCAATGCTGAATTAGGAAACCTGGGGGGACTTACCAGTTGGTGTTTTATAGCGAGGGATAAAGTAAATGACTGCTTCTATGTATCTGCCAATCTAAGTAATAAAATCCTGAAGATTTCTTCCGATGGCAAGTCTTTTGAGGATTATATTGGTAACGGAACAAACGGATTTATGGACGGGAACAGAGAAGATGCCATGATGAGTACAGTTACAGGTCTTGCAGTAGATGATTCGGGCGTATTGTACTTTCTCGATACAGGAAACGGTTTATTAAGGAAATTGGAGGATGGCATCGTATCAACTGTCGCAGGGCGTAAGGGAAATCTGGCTGTTGTTGACGGAAAACCCTTGGAATCATCGTTAAAATGGCCTTATGATCTCGGCTTTGACTCAAACGGATCTCTGTATTTTGTTGAATGTAACGCAGGTATGGTCCGGAAATTTACCATTCAGTAAATCTAATACCAGATAGATATGAAATTGACAATAAATGTAATCATGATGTTGCTGCTCTTTGTGTGTTCTGCCACCATATCAGCACAAACCAATGAAAAAGGTTATATGGTCGCCGGAACGGTGATGGACGAAAAGGGGGAAACGATTATCGGTGCCTCGATCACTGTAGACAAAGACCGTTCGAAAGGAACTGCAACAGATCTGGACGGTAAGTTTCGTCTGCAAGGTCTTTTTAAAGGTGAAGTACTGACTGTTACTTTTATAGGCTATAAGCCTTATAGCTATAAAGTGACGATGAGTAAGGAGAATATTAAGATTGTGCTGGAACCACAGGTCAGCGATTTGGATGAGGTTGTCATTGTGGGCGAGGGAAGCCAGAAGAAGATTTCCCTTACGGGTGCGGTTACCACTATCGAGCCTGCGGCATTAGATGTGCCGGCTACTTCTGTATCCAATATGCTGGGTGGTAACGTTCCCGGCATCATCGCTGTGACCCGAAGCGGAGAACCGGGTAGTGACTTTTCCGAATTCTGGGTACGCGGTATTGGTACATTTGGTGCCAATTCCTCCGCATTGATTTTGATAGACGGTGTAGAAGGTGATATGAATCAACTTGACCCGGCGGATATTGAAAGCTTTTCGGTACTGAAAGATGCTTCGGCAACAGCCATTTACGGAGCACGCGGAGCCAATGGCGTAGTAGTGGTGAAGACCAAGCAGGGAAAAGCGGGGAAACTCCGTATTAACTATAAATCAAGTATCACATTGAGCGAATCTGCACGTATGCCTGAGTATTGCGATGCCTATACGTATGCGTTACTGGCTAATGAAGCAAAACTGAGCAGGGGAGATGATCCGCTTTACAGTGCTCTTCAGTTAAGACTGTTTCAGACAGGGCTTGATCCGGACCTTGCTCCGAATACCAACTGGCGTGATGTGATTCTGAGAGACCGTGTATGGCAGAATCAGCATTATTTCAGTGTTTCCGGTGGCGGTACGAACGCACGGTATTTTATGTCGCTCAGTATGCAGAATAAGGATGCCGTTTTCCGTCCCGACAAGTCTGCCAACAAATATGATCCCAACATCAATTATCAGAAGTACTCTTTTCTGACCAAAGTTGATGCCAATTTAACAAAGAAAACAAGATTGGGGCTGAAGCTTTACCAAGTAATGACTAACCAGAACTCACCGGGATTGGGAAATAACAGTGCGTTATGGAATGCGCAGGCAGCATTGACACCTGTATCGCTGCCGGTGAAATATTCCACAGGTCAGCTGGCGTCGAAAGGAGCCAATGCGGAGTCTGGCTATGAGCTGTTGTCTCCTTATGTACAGTTGAACTATACAGGTTTCACAGAGACCCGTAATCTGACTACCAACTTGATGGTGGATTTGAGTCAGGATTTGGATTTTATTACGAAAGGACTGAAGGTTAGAGGCTTATTCTCCTTCACCACCAACTCTGAATTTTATACTACACGTTCTAAAATGCCGGATCTGTATTGGGCGAACGGAAGAAATGCCCAAGGCACACTGGTCATGACGAAACAGGTGGAAAAGAAGGACCTGTCATTATCAAGGTCTACGGATACCGACCGTACCTATTATTGGCAGTTGAATACGGATTATGACCGTACGTTTGGTGATCATGCCATAAGCGGACTGCTCCACTTTTACCTGCAGAGCAGAACGAAATCAAAAGACTCGGACGAAGACAAGAACGTCAGCGCCGTTCTGAAACCTATCCCCAGACGTTATGAGGCGCTTTCGGGACGTGTAACTTACAACTACAAACAGATTTACTTTGCCGAATTCAATATCGGATATACAGGCTCCGAACAATTCCCGAAAAATAAACGCTTCGGATTTTTCCCGGCAGTATCCGGAGGATGGATTCCCTCTCAATATGCTTGTTTGCAAGAGGCACTTCCTTTCCTTGATTATCTGAAGATACGTGCTTCTTATGGACTTGTCGGTAACGACCGTATCGGTGGTACACGTTTCCCATATCTGACAACAGTCACCAGCACAGGTGATGGCGGCTGGGGAACAGGCGGTATTCGGGAAGGACAGTTAGGTACTGACGGACTTGTCTGGGAAAAAGCGAAGAAGTTTGATGTCGGTGTGGATATCAACCTGTTCAATAATAAATTCTCGCTGACTGTTGACTACTTTAAAGATCGCCGTACTGACATTTTCCAGCAGCGTGTCACTGTACCGGAAGAAGCCGGTTTCATCTCTATGCCGTGGGCCAATACAGGTTCGATGGAAAGCTGGGGTATGGATGGAAACTTCAGTTTCAAACAGGATTTTGGAAAAAACTGGCGGGCTACCATACGTGGTAACTTTACTTTCTCGCGCAACAAGGTATTGCATTACGAGGAGTCTGATATACACTATCCTTATCAATCGAGAATCGGATATCCGAGCGGAGTACAGAGGGGATATATAGCCGAAGGCTTGTTCAGAGACTGGGAAGATATAGAGTCCAGTCCTAAGCAAAACTTTGAGAGTAAAGTATATCCGGGCGATATCAAGTATGTGGATGTAAATGCTGATGGTGTGATTGATGTGGACGATAGAGTACCTTTGTCTTTCTCTAATGTACCGGAGATTCAATACGGTTTTGCCGGAGAAGTGAGCTGGAAAAACCTGACTCTCGGAATGCTGTTCGAAGGAACAGGACATAGTACTTACTTTTTGGGAGGTACAGGCTATTACCCTTTCAGTGGCGGTTCGACAGGAAACCTGCTGACAATCGTGGCAGATCAGAATAACCGCTGGACTCCGCGTGAAATATCGGGTACGGCAGCCACAGAGAATCCGAATGCTCGTTTCCCGCGTATGACTTATGGCAGTAATAAGAACAATAATCAGGCATCAACATATTGGTTGGCAGACAACAGCTATTTGCGTTTCAAAGAACTGAATATACGCTATACCTATCGCAACCCCTGGCTGCAGAATGTACTGGGTGTCAGTTCAATGAGCCTGTCGTTCATTATGCATAATATTTGTACATGGGACAGCATCAAGCTGTGGGACCCGGGACAGGCATCTGCGAACGGTGCTGCTTATCCTATTCAGCGCACTTATTCAATGCAATTGAGTTTGAACTTTTAAAATTGAACGAATTATGAAATTAAGGAATATAATGATGGCGGGTGTTTTTATGGCGTCTGCGATTTCAACCACTTTCACATCTTGTGAGTCTTTCCTGGATATTGATGAATATGTATATGATATGACGAGCCTTGACTCTATTTTTACGAGAAAGAGTCAGCTTGAGAAGTATATCAGTGCTGCAGCCAATAACTTCCCTGCTTTTGACAACGTATGGAAATCGACTCCATTGCCTTTGGGATTCGCATCCGATGAAGCGTTCGCATCTATCAAGGAAAGTGAAAAGGATTCATGGAAAGGTCTCTTTTTTGCGATGGGGCAGATGGTAGACAAATATAGCAACGACTTTTTCCGTTGGGGAGAACTCTATGTATCTATCCGAATGGCGAATATTGTGATTGCCCGGATCGGAGAGTGTACGGATATTACAGATTTTGAAAGACGTGACTTCCTGGGCCGTGCTTACTTTATCCGTGCTTATAGCTATTACACTCTGGTGATGCAGTCCTGTGCCTATCGTTCCCGATCAGGCTTTTCCTACCAATGCGAGTGTAGATCAGATGTCTTATCCGAGAGCTACTTACACCGAATGTGTGGAAAAGATATGCAGTGATTTCGAGCAGGCAGCTTCTTTGCTGAAGGCAGCGGACGAACGCGATGCGTCAACCTATCGCATCCCTACGTCCGGAGCTGCATTAGCTCTGATGTCACGTGTACGGCTTGAAGCGGCAAGCCCCTGGTTCAATGGAAATAAATACTATTATGACTTCCTGAGAAGCTCGGACAATCAGCCCTATTTCCCTCAGAATTATGACTCGCATAAGTGGGCTGTCGCAGCAGTTGCCGCCAAAAGAGTGATTGATTTGAATTTGTACAACCTTTACACAGTTCGCAGTACGGCATACACACCTGAATTGCCGGCCAATACTTATGACCTCAAATTCAATAACAAAAACAATAAATTCCCGGAAGGCCCTCATGGTATAGATCCGCTTAAATCTTACAGGGATATGTTCACGGGAGAAGAAGAGGGATTCAGCATCTCCGAATTTATCTGGACCAAGAGTCAGACGGAAAACAATACCAGACTTGTTTTCCCTTATGCGATGGACGGTACGAATGCTATCAGTGTGAATGGAGAGTTGGCGGATGCATACCGCATGATAGACGGACGGGATATCAATGCTTCCAGTGCTGAATATCCTTATCCAACGGAAGAAAAGGCATGGCAACCCATCAGTAATCTGGATGATGCACAGAAAACCTTGCTGGGAACCTCCTTCTCAGGATTCGACCTGGATCCTGAAATGGCACAGATGGATTACAACCGTGAGATGCGTTATTATGCTACGATAGGATTCAACCATAGAATATGGCCGGCTTCTTCTTACAATGGTCCTGACCCGGCGAATAAAAAAGCGTTGAAAGTGACTTATTATAGCGATGGAACGGGCAAACCCGATCAATACCAAAAAGAGACGGTCTGTGTCACCGGCTATACTTGCGTGAAGTATGTCAATGAAATGGATTCCCCCGCAGGAAGCGGGAAAGTATTATCTAAAAGTTTTCCGCTTATCCGCTATGCTGAAATCCTGCTGAATTATGTAGAAGCGATGAATGAGATGGGAGATGGTGATAACTACACTGACGAAACGACCGGAATATCTGTGTCACGCAATAAGGAAGAAATGCGTAAATATTTCAATATGATACGTTATCGTTCCGGTCAGCCGGGCATCACCGACGAAGAACTGGATAATCCTGAAAAGATGAGAGAGGCCATCAAGCGCGAAAGACGAATAGAACTGGCATTTGAAGGACGGCGCGCATACGACCTCCGCCGTTGGGGAGATTTGGTAAAAGCGACAAGCAGGCCCTTTACCGGTATGAATATAAAGGCGATGAAGAAAGATCGTAAGAACTACTATATGCGTACGATTGTCACTGAGTCGGATTGTAAGTTCTCCAAGTTCAATATAACCCAACGGATGAATTTCTATCCTATTCGTCAAGGTATTATCGACAAGAATCCGCGGATAGACCAGAATCAAGGTTATTAAATGAAAACAGAGAAGTGATTCAAGAAAAGATAATTCAAATAGAATAAAAGATATGAAACAATATAATAATGACTTTATTCGACTGATGCTGGGTGGACTTTTATGTTTGTTCGTGTCGGCTTGCGTGAGCGACCCTTTGGCTGACGAGCAATATACTAAAAAGTTGACTTTAGTAGGTGCACAAGATGAGTTGCAGGAGAAAGAGGTAAAATATGGAAGTGACGGAGAGTTCTTCGTTACCGTCTATTGTGGCGGAACAAAGATGCACGAAGATGACGTGACAGTGACTTTGGGAGAAGCAGATCAAAGTAACATCGATAATTACAACTATAAAAACGTGCTGGAAGGCGAAATCGAATATGTGGCGCTGCCTAAAGACTGGTATACGATTCCTTCCTACACAAGCGTCATTAAGGCCGGCGAACGTTATGTGCGGTTCCCCGTACGTGTAGATACCGAAAAAATAGATACAGATGCACGGTATTTGATTCCTTTGAAGATCGTAGACTCAAGCCCTTATCCTGTGAACGAACAGGCTGACACAGTGTTGCTGGTGAAGGTGAAAATGATCAATGACTATTCGGGCAATTATATGATGAAGGGCACCGAGTATCCGATGAAAAATGGAACTCCAGATTTGTTAAGCGGGACTCCGATAGAAATAGCCCGGACTCTGACAGCAGTGGATGAAAACACGGTTCGTTTCTTCCATAAGTCGGTCAACGAAGAAATGCCCAATCTGGATGATAACGGTATTACTCTGACGGTGGATAAGAGCACCGGAAAAGTGAGTGTCAGACCTTGGAAGAGTTTGCCAGTTGTAGAAAATAGCGGAAGTGGTACCTATCAAGTCATATCGGGAAACTACGGAATCAATACACGGAGATATGTGATAGAGTATAATTATATCAATAGTAGCAATAAGGAAATGTATGTTTCTGTGACATTGGAGACTTCTGAAAATTAAAAGACTTCATTGTCCGAACGGTCTGTTTTAAAAACAACTAATTTGTATATGATAAAATTTAAAAAGTTACTTTGGTTATTCTTTTTGAGTCTGTTTTTTCTGAATGTATATGGGCAGGAAGCTCCTTATACATTCAGGAATCCCGTTCTGCCGGGTTTTAATCCCGATCCCTCAGTTTGTCGGGTAGGTGATGACTATTATCTGGTCACTTCTTCTTTTGTCTGCTATCCAGGGCTTCCCGTTTATCATAGCAAAGACTTGGTCAATTGGGAACTGATCAGCTATGCCCTCAATCGCCCCGATTGGATCGATTTCAGCGGGATAAATGATAACGATGGCATCTGGGCGCCTACTTTACGTTATCATGATGGCAAGTTCTATCTGATTACTACAGCTTATCACTGTGGCGGGAATTTCTATATCACAGCTACGGATCCGCACGGTCCGTGGTCCGATCCAGTGTGGCTGAAAGAAGCCCCCGGTATAGATCCGTCACTCTTTTGGGATGACGACGGCCGGTGCTACTATACTGGCAACCGCTGGGATCTCAAAAATAACTGGCCGGCGCAATGTTCTGTGTGGACACAGGAACTGGATCTGAAAGAAGGGAGGCTGACAGGTCCGATGAAGATTCTTTCTACCGGACATGCCTATAATGCCCAGTATGCGGAGGGACCTCATCTCTATAAGATTAACGGACAGTATCTGTTGCTGATGTCCGAAGGTGGATCGGGGCGTAACCACGCCTTGACAGTGCATCATAGCAAGTCGGTAATGGGGCCGTATGTTGCCGGACTTGTCAATCCGGTGCTTACCACGCGCCACATGGGGAGCGAATACTGTTATCAGAATTTCGGGCATGCCGACTTGGTACAGACGCAGAACGGCGAATGGTGGGCAGTGTTTCTGGGTAACCGTAACATTGACGGTTTTTTTCCGTTAGCTCGTGAGACATTCCTGTGCAAAGTGAAGTTTGACGGACAGACCCCCATTTTTAATCCGGGGAAAGGAAGTGATGTAAGCGAATTACAGCGCCCCGATCTGCCTTGGACGCCCGTAGCTCCCACGCACCCTAGAGATGAGTTCGATGCCGATTCTTTGGATATGAAATGGCATTTTGTGCGGATTCCGTCGACCAGGTTTTATCAGTTGAAGAAAGGCAGACTGGCATTATCTCTGCGTCCGCAAGTAATCGATAGTCTGACGAATGCTGCCATGATAGTTCGCCGTGTAGAACAACCGGATTATGTAGCAATGACCCGACTGGAATTTAAGGCGAAGAAGGAAAACGAATCTGCCGGACTGGTGCTCTACCGCACGGCAAACGGTTACTATTCTTTGCTAAGGACAAAGGCAGGCATTCGCCTGGTGAAGAAGCATCTTGGAAAGAAAGAGATCGTTGCGGAGATGCCGTACGATCAGAAGGCAGTTTGCCTGAAAATCACAGTCAGGGGGATGGAAGCCGTATTCAGCTTTGGTGAAACACCAGATACATTGACCACCATTGGTGGCGGGCAAAGTCTGGTTCCTGTAGCGGACAACAAATTCAATAAGTTCAATGGTACCTGTGTAGGTATGTATGCCACGAGCAATGGGGACGTTTCCGGAAATCAGGCATTATACGATTGGTTCGAACTACTATATTAACATCAAATTTCCGCAGGACTTGACAAAGGCTTTTTTTTGTTGTATATTTGCAGGTGTCATACAGACTATAAAGTAACAACCCATAAAGAAATAAAACAAAATGTACCATGTCAATCATCGAAACCAAACAGGAGAAATAGTGTGATATTATAACAAAATACACAGGGGATCTTATGCAAATCAGCATATCTGTGAACCGCTGCTAAGCTTAAGGCTGCAACCTTTTATAGGGTTTGCAGCCTTTTTTGTTGCATAAAATCAAAAGATATATGCTTAAAAGGCGTATTTGAGTTTATAATAAACGGGGGGACCGTTTATTATAAACGATGAAACTATTTATTATAAACTCAACTGCGATTTTAGTATTAAGGGTAAAAAGTTTTCTATACGTCAGAAGAGGCCGTAGAGAGTTTTCTTTTATTTGACTCTGCATACTGCGAATTATTGTAACACAATAATCTTTTACCTTATTGCCCGATTTACCCCCTATATCTGCCCGATTTACCTCCTGTCTCATTGTGCTCTTCTCTCTATTTTTGTGCATTAAATATTCTTATTCTTTTTAATGATGAAGTATGCTGCATGATATGCACGGCGGAGGTGAAAAGTGCGTGGCTGCTTTGCGGGATGTTGTTTTGAAGAAGAATAGTACAATATTCCATGCTTGTTGTACTATTCTCCATAGGAATATAGATAGTTAAGCGTAAATTTGTAATTTGATTGTGCCTTATATTTTTTATAAGAATTTATAGAAGAATATCATGAAATACTGGATGTTATTGTTTGCCTTTTTGTGGGTATCTTACGGAACGGGCATGGCCCGGAAAACGGAAAAAGTAGTAAATAACGGAATTCCCTGGTTTGACGACAGGGGAGAGATTGTCAATGCGCACGGTGCCTGCATTGTGGAAGAGAATGGCAGATATTATCTTTTCGGAGAATATAAGTCGGACAAAAGCAATGCTTTTCCGGGTTTCAGTTGCTATTCGTCTGATGACCTGGTGAACTGGAAGTTCGAACGTGTTGTTCTGCCGGTGCAGCCAAGCGGAATTCTTGGCCCTAATCGTGTAGGCGAGCGTGTGAAAGTCATGAAATGCCCTTCTACCGGCGAGTATGTGATGTATATGCATGCGGACGATATGAACTATAAAGATCCCCATATCGGCTATGCTACCTGCAGCACTATAGCAGGTGAATATAAACTTCACGGACCTCTGTTGTATGAAGGCAAGCCCATTCGCCGCTGGGATATGGGGACTTATCAGGATGCGGACGGTACCGGATATTTGCTGTTGCACGGAGGAATTGTCTATCGTTTGAGTAAAGACTACCGTACGGCAGAGGAAAAAGTGGTATCGGGAGTGGGCGGTTCTCACGGAGAGTCTCCGGCAATGTTTAAAAAAGACGGTACATATTTCTTCTTGTTCTCCAATCTGACCAGCTGGGAAAAGAATGATAATTTCTACTTTACAGCCCCTTCCGTCAAAGGGCCGTGGACCAGACAAGGTTTGTTTGCTCCCGAAGGAAGCCTGACCTATAATTCACAGACCACTTTTGTGTTTCCTTTAAAGTGTGGCGAAGATACGATTCCGATGTTTATGGGCGACCGCTGGTCTTATCCGCATCAGGCTTCGGCCGCCACCTATGTGTGGATGCCTATGCAGGTGGATGGCACAAAACTTTCTATTCCGGAATACTGGCCTTCCTGGGACATTGATAAGTTGAAACCCGTAAATCCTCTGCGCAAAGGAAAAACCGTCGATTTAAAGCAGATAACGTTCAGTAAAGAAGCTGACTGGAAAGTGGAGGAAGGAAGAATATCTTCCAATGTAAAAGGAAGTACGCTGAGTATTCCCTTCAGTGGCTCTTGTGTGGCTGTTATGGGCGAAACGAACTGTCATAGCGGATATGCGCGTATGAATATCCTCGATAAGAAAGGGGAGAAAATATATTCTTCACTGGTCGATTTCTATAGTAAGGCGAATGATCATGCAATGCGTTTTATGACTCCCCAATTGGCAAAAGGAGAATATACACTAGTGATTGAAGTTACGGGCATCAGCCCCACATGGACTGATAAAACGAAGAGAATTTATGGCAGCGACGATTGCTTTGTGACCATTACTGATATTGTAAAATTGTAATATTTATGAAAAATAGAATCTTATTTTCCGTCTTTGCTTTGGTAGCAGTGACCTTGTTCGCTCAAGGTAAACAAAAAGATTTTGTCTTGCAGTCCGGTCAACCGGTTGTGATAGCTTGCAGCGGTTCGGAAGCACCGGTGGTGCATACTTCGCTGGATTTGTTGTCCCGTGACCTTCAGACTGTATTGTCGGCAACTGCCCATGTAGACACAAACACCGGAAACATCATAGTAGGAACGATCGGACAGAGCAAGCTGATTGAGCAGGCAGGTATCGATATTTCCGCATTAAAAAACAAAAAGCAGGCTTTCCTGCTCACCGTCTCAGAAGATGGAAAGCTGGTAGTAGCCGGCAGCGACAGTCACGGTACAGCCTACGGCATACTTGAAATATCCCGTTTGCTAGGCGTTTCCCCTTGGGAATGGTGGGCGGATGTGACTCCGGAGAAAAAAGAGACATTCCGCCTTTCGGGCAAGTTTAGAGAGTTGCAGTCTCCTTCTGTGGAGTATCGGGGCATCTTTATTAATGATGAAGACTGGGGACTGATGCCTTGGAGTAACAAGACTTACGAACCGTCGGACGTGAAAGGAGAAATCGGACCGCGTACCAACGAACGTATTTTTGAATTGCTGCTTCGCTTGCGGGCCAATACCTACTGGCCTGCCATGCACGAGTGTACCCTTCCTTTCTTTCTGACGAAGGGCAATCGGGAAGCAGCGAAAAAGTATGGCATCTTTATGGGAGCTTCCCACTGCGAACCGATGGCGTGCAGTGCTGCCGGCGAATGGAGAATACGTGGAAAAGGAGCATACGATTACGTGAATAACAGTCCGGCCGTTTATCAGTTTT
>ERZ838839.2610-NODE-2610-length-13239-cov-21.075698_pt1 | contig 13239 bp, 9 predicted proteins | sample MGYA00519909_ERZ838839 | MGnify/ENA primary metagenome ERZ838839 (study PRJEB31850, sample SAMEA3708843) | human gut metagenome | biome: human gut; feature: human-associated habitat; material: faeces | place: China | collected 2014 ... | reverse complement strand
ATTATTGAAATTGAAAACTGTCTTTTTTAGGTTAGAAACGCATACCTAAAGTAAGCAGTACCTGATGGCGGGTATTAGTTACTTTGGTAGCATTCGGCACAAGTATTGTTTCAAAGTGTTCTCCTACTTCATTATAGAATGGATAGAAATCTTCTTTATAAGTATTCAATTGGTAGGCTAAATCCGCATAAAAAACAGATCCTTTATAACCAAATCCCAAAGTATAATTATTAGTTGCTTTCAGATTAGAAAACTCAGTACTTGTACTAATACTATTAAGTGCTATTCTCTTAAACGTATCATCATACATAGCAGCTGTCCTATAATTGTAACCTACACGAAAAGCAAACTCCGGTGCCAGTTTAAACTCTGCTCCAACACGAAGTGTATGTACCCCTTTCAATCCTGTTTTGATCTGCGATGTTTCATCCTCCATCCGCATACCATCGTCATATTTCAACTTAGCCGAAGAATAATCACTATACTCATATTCTGCCCCTAATGCAACAGAACGACCAATCGTATATCCTAAACTCAAATTGTATTTCCAAGGAGTCACCAACTGATACTTTGTTTTCGATTCACCTGGGAATTCCATTGTATCATATTCATACAGTTCATCCTTACCAATCGTCCCATCACTATTCATATCAATATCGGAAATTAAGAGAGCAGATGTACGGTCTTCCAAATTAAACCAAGTAGGCGTATGTATCGCAGCCCCAATACGAAAAGATGATGACTCAAATGGACGTACAATTACTCCTAGCTTAAAATCAAATCCAGTACCACTTGTATCAAACCAATTCTCTAAAGAATAGTTAGAAACATCTCCCTGGTAACTTTCTCTATAAATAGAATTTCTAGAATAATCGACGCTATAAGCTCCAATGGTAGCACCGAAATAGACTCTGTCATAGATATTGAGCGCAACATTAAAGTCATAAGAGTGCAATCCGCCTTTTTCTCTAGAAGTATATTCTCCCATTACAGGCAAATAAATAATATTGCCTTCAGAATCGACTCTATAGCCTACATTACTAGCGTACTGATTATTCTCACTATCATTCAATCCAATCACTCTGGTTCGTAAAGCCATAGCTCCCAACCATGGTGCAGCATCTATCCCTCCGTCAGTAAAAGCAGCATTAGAACTTAAATAGTCCTCAGGAAGCCCATATGACAAAGAAGCAAATAAATCACTTTGCGACAGTGGTCCTCCCATATCTTCCATCAAACCATTCATTGCCATATTTTTATCAAAAGACTTCACCTTACGGTAATTAAAACCAAAGTTCACAAACCGTAGAGCTGTTTCATTTCCAATACGACTTGATATAACAAATCCCACATTATCAAATGAACCTCTAAACTTATCTAGTTCATTCTTATTACCATTTGTATTAGACTTTAACCCAATATTGCTAAAGCCAAATGTGGTCATCACATCACTGCTTCTATAAATACCAATACCTGCCGGATTGGTACCCATCGTCGAGATATCACCTCCCAATGCTCCCATGGCTCCTCCCATGCCGACAAACCGGGCGGTTCCATTCAAGTCATTTCCCATTAACCGGGCAGCATCGTATAAGTTTTGTGCACTTGCGGCAGTAGTACCAACTAAAGTACACAATATCACTATTGCAAATCTTATATTTTTCATAAATATGTCTTTTTAATAAAACCAATCATTTTATCTTCTTCGACTACCACCTCCACCTGACGAACCGGAACTGGAACGGGAACTTCCACCACTTGAGTAACCACTCGAACGAGAGGATGAAGACTGACTCGGTGAATAGCTGGAACCAGAGGAAGAACGACTTGGAGAATAATTGGAATTAGAAGAAGAGCGACTGCTGCTCGACGGTGAATAGCTACGTGTAGTTGAACTTCCACGATTATAAGTAGAAGAAGAACGACTACTGCTATTTTCCGTTGTTCCATAAGTCCGACGGGAAGAAGAACTGGAACGATTGCTATCATATGATGAACTGCTACGTGTACTACTTGGACGAGTATATGTGGTATTCCGGCGAGAAGAACTTGAATTGTTACCAGTTCCTACTCTCGTATTTGTAGTACGGGTACCTACAGTTCTTCTAGAAGAGTTATAGTTTTCTGTTGTACCACCCCGACGAGCTGACTGGCTAACACTCCCTGTATTAGCACGCCGCGTGCCAACAGTTGTACCTATTCTACGATCTCCGCTTGATGTATAAGAAGAACGTCGAGCGCTTCCTCCATTATTTCCAAAATTAGAACGACGATCATTGTAATAAGTGTTGCGAGCCCAATGGTTTCCACCTCCGCCCCAGCCCCAGCTAGGACCACCATGCCAGTGGTGATGATGTCCCCAATAGCCGCCATACCAGCTACCCCAGTAGCCGCCGCCCCAATAACCGGCGTAATATCCCCAAGAGTAATAAGGACGATTCCATCCCCAGCCATAGTTCCATCCCCAGCCGTAAGAACCATAACGCCAATCCCACCAAAGCGGGTTACTGAACGTCGGGAATGCATAAGCATACATACCATCGGTATATACGTTCCAGTCCCATGAATTCGGACCGTAAACTACATCCCAGTACAACGGACTGCTGATACTGATAGCAAAACGCGGATTGCGGAAACGGATGATACGTTCAGCGTATTCATAGTCGTCTGTTGTACCATTGAATTCGCCCGTCACCCATTCTCCGTCCAAATCCGGATTAGATTTTTCCTTTATGTATAAGGTATCATTATCCATTACGAATTCATTTTCACGTGCATCGTAACGGCGGTTATATTCATCCACATCCCGTGTTCTTCCCTTACGGTCCTGAACAACCACTGTAGTACCCGGTGAAGTATAGATGTTAGTCGTCACCTGTTTCTTCGGTTCCTTCTTAACTGGAGTTTCTTTCTTCTCCTGTTTGTCTTTAGAAGGTACGAAGTAAAGGTCGTCATCAACGCTTTGTGCAAAGATACCTATCGGAAGGCACAAGGCAAATAGCAAGAAATAAACAATCTTTTTCATATCATCTCGGTTTATGTAATTACTTAAACTTATTCACGTTACAAAGATAAGGAAGAGATTTTTCGTCCGGGGGAGATTTTCCCCAAAGGATAATAGGGAAATCCCTATTTCTAACTATCTTTGTAGAAGATACAACGCTCACCGGCATAAAGTTCAGGCAAACTTGACTTTCTATACCCGGATTGCTGTATCTTTGCACATTATTCACCAGCATTAAAAACAACTATGAAGTATTTTGAGTTCACATTCCGCACCCAGCCTTGTACCGAAACCGTCAATGACGTACTGGCTGCCATACTGGGTGAAGTCGGATTTGAGAGTTTTGTTGAATGTGAAGGCGGACTGACCGCATATATCCAACAGACATTGTGTGATGAAAACGCCATCAAGATTGCCATCAACGAGTTCCCCCTACCCGATACGGATATTACTTATACATATACCGAAGCGGAAGACAAGGACTGGAACGAGGAATGGGAAAAGAATTTCTTCCAACCCATCATTATCGGAAACCGATGTGTGATCCACAGCACTTTCCACCAAGATGTCCCCAAAGCGGAATATGACATCGTCATCAATCCTCAAATGGCCTTCGGAACAGGACATCACGAGACTACCAGCCTCATCATTGAAGAATTATTGGACAGCGAACTGAAAGATAAATCCCTGCTCGATATGGGCTGCGGAACTTCGATTCTTGCCATCCTCGCACGTATGCGGGGCGCACGTCCCTGTACGGCCATCGACATTGATGAATGGTGCGTACGAAACTCCATCGAAAACATCGAATTGAACCACGTAAACGATATTGCCGTATCAGAAGGAGATGCCTCGTCGCTTGCAGGAAAAGGACCTTTCGACGTTATCATTGCCAACATCAACCGGAATATATTACTAAATGATATGAAGCAATATGTTGCCTGTATGCATACGAATTCCGAACTCTATATGAGTGGATTTTATGTAGACGACATTGCCGCCATCCGCGAAGAAGCGGAGAAGAACGGACTGACTTTCGTTCATTATAAAGAGAAGAATCGTTGGGCAGAAGTGAAATTTATTTATAAAGGATAAGAGCCAACAAATATCTTTAAAAGAGAAAGCTCCCTTATCATTAAGAGATATAAGGAAGCAAGCAAAAATCGCAGTCGATATACGCTATAAACAAGCGTAAGGCTCCAGATTAATGCAGAAAAAAATAGTGACGGTATACGCTTGGGATAGTGACGCTATCCATAGCATATACCGTCACTATTTGCATCGGATAGCGTCACTATCTTATAAAGAGAAACAAAGTCGTTACGCGAACTCTTTTTTGACCTGTTGGCACCATGCTTTGATTTTCTTTTCCGCCTGTTCGGACTGATTATCCAAATCGACAACCAACCCGCACCACTGCTCGCCACGTAAAGCCTTGGAACGTTCGAAAGTGTAACCTTCGGAAGAAGTAAAACCGACCAAGGTAGCCTCATCCCCTTCAAAGACTTCTGCCAGCAGACCAATTCCATCTGCAAAATTTTCCGGATAACGTATCTGATCTCCCAAACCGAAGATAGCAACCTTCTTACCTTTCAATTTCATTGTCCGGAGTTCCGGCAACAGTTCGTCCCAATAAGTAGGAAGTTCTCCGTCAAACCAGGTGGAAGCACCCACAATGAAGCAGTCATAAGCTGCAAAATCATTCTGCCAGGCCTGCTCGATAGGCACTACTTCTATCTTGTCTTCACCAAACTCTTTCTGTATTTTCTCTGCCACCCAACTCGTTCTTTCGGCTTTGGTAGCATAAAACAAACCTATCTTTTTCATAATTCTTCTCTTTTAATATTCCAATAATTTCCGTGCAGCTTCGTATATCTTAGCTTCGTCCGGCAAAATTTCTTTTTCCAGTATCGGATTGAAACCGACGGGAGTAAACGTAGAACCGACACGCTGCACCGGTCCGTCGAGATAACGGAACATTTCCTCACCAATCATTGCTGCAAGCTCCGCACCAAAACCGGAGAATACTTTATCTTCATGTACAACCAATGCTTTGCTGGTCTTCTTGACCGATTCAAATATTGCCTCTTTATCCAGCGGAATCAGAGAACGAATATCGATCACTTCTACTTTCCAACCACCCTCTTTCTCCAATCGTTCGGCGACATGCAGACAGAAATGGGTCGTATTTCCGTATGTGATAATACTCAAATCCGTACCCTCACGGCGGATACGTGCTTTTCCGAAAGGTACTTCAAAGTCTTCCGGCACCACAGTGGCGGCTTCTACCGAATTATACAAAGCTTTCGGTTCAAGAAACAAAGTAAATCCCTTAGAGCGCATACTAGTACGCAACAATCCGGCTGCATCATCGGCAAAAGAAGGGCAGACAATTCGTGCTCCCGGCAATGTAGTCAAAGCTCCTTCTATATTTTGAGAGTGATACAGCCCTCCACCGATATAACCTCCGGAAGCCAACCGCAGCGTTATATTCGGGGCAAACTTACCATTGCTGCGCCAATACTCATGCGTACATTCTACATATTGTTCTACGGCAGGCCAGAAGTAATCAGCAAACTCCGCTCCCTCTATCACGACATGGATTTTAGGATCAAAGCGGCTCATTCCGTTGGCGGTGCCTACAATATAATCTTCGGCAATCGGCGCACTGAACACACGGGCTTCGCCGAATTCCTGCTGCATCCCTTTGGTGACATTAAACACACCGCCTTTCTCTCTGTTTGCTACGTCCTGTCCCCAGATAAACGTATCGGGATTGTAGCGGAATTCGGCTTTCAATGTCTCGTTAATAGCATTTACCAGAAAGGTCTTTTCGCCCTCTGCTTCATGAGTACCTTCTTTGTACTTCTGGGGTTGATAAGGTTCGGGCATCACAAAATCGTAGATACTCTTAGGATCAGGATCGGGAGCAGCCAACGCTTTTCGGTTGGCAACCGACAGTTCTTTCTTTGCGTCAGCTTCGATCTGTTGCAACTCTTCTTCTGTCAGGCGTTTGTAACGCAACAACATCCGGCGGAATTTCATCAGCGGATCGGCATCTTTTACGTATTCCAGTTCGTTCTCATCCCGGTACAGGGTATGTTTATCCGAGTTGGAATGGGAACCGATACGAACACAGTTGGCCTGCACAATCACCGGGTTACGGGTTTCCCTTGCATATTCGTGAGCTTCGGTCATGGCATTCATCGAATCGAATACATCTTTTCCATTGCAATAGATGATTTTCAGGTTCTTGAAACCGGAGAAGTTCTCGGCTACTTTGCGGTTGGCCGTCTGTTCCGATTTAGGGACAGAGATTCCATATCCGTTGTCCTGAATCACAAAAATGACAGGAAGACGTTCAAGGCTGGCGCCATTGATAGCCTCATATACAAAGCCTTCGGAAGTGGCAGATTCTCCGTGAGAAGTGATGGCGACTCCTTTATGTCCATAATATACCATTGCCCGCGCCACACCTGCAGCATGAAGGTCATGCGTTCCCGTAGCGGAAGAGATATTTTCGATGTGCCATTCCGGTTTGGCGAAATGGTTCGACATGTGACGTCCGCCGCTGCCCGGGTCTGTCGCTTTCGAGATACCATTCAGGATGATTTCTTCCGGAGTCATTCCGGCAGAAAGTACAGTCAGCATATCGCGGTAGTAAGGAAACAGGAAGTCTTCGCCCAAAGTGAATACCTGACCGATGGCAAGCTGAATACCATCATGCCCCGCGTAAGGAGCATGATAAGACCAACCCAAAGATTGTAGCAGGTATGACGGTGCTTTTTCATCCAAAGCACGCCCCAATGTCATCAGATGATACCACTTTTTCAGGGTTTCTACATCTGTTGTTTTTATATCATATTTCTTTTTCATAGTGAATGAAGTTCTTAATGAGTGAAACAATCAGTTATCAGCCTTGCCAGTTTTCGAGGTAGTCGGCTATAAAGTGAAGGAAGTTACCTCCCAACATTCCATCTACTACCCGATGGTCGTAAGACAAAGACAGATACATTTTATGGCGGATGGCAATCGTATCGCCTTCCGGTGTTTCTATCACAGCAGGTTTCTTCTCGATATACCCTACTCCCAAAATAGCAACCTGCGGCTGATTAATAATCGGTGTACCGAACAGGCTCTTGAACGTTCCGAAATTGGTAATGGTAAATGTACCGCCATCAATATCTTCCGGCATTAATTTATTATCCCTTGCTTTCAGGGCTAAAGAGTTAATGGCAACTGCCAGACCGTTCAGATTCAAACGATCGGCGTCATGCACCACAGGCACAATCAGATTTCCATCATTCAGAGAGACGGCAATACCTACATTGATATGTTTCTTAAAGAGGATGTTATATCCGTCTACCGACACATTCACTTGAGGATAGGCTGCCAATGCTTTCGCTACGGCCTCGGTTATCACAGGCATATAAGTCAACTTCACTCCTTCGCGACGGAAGAAAGCATCTTTGTTCTTTTCACGCCAACGCACCAGTTTGGTGACGTCTACTTCTACCACATTGGTTACATGAGGAGATACTTTCTTAGACATAACCATGTGATCGGCAATAATCCGGCGGACACGATCCATCTCTTTCACTTCAACTCCAGGCATGGCAACAGGAGCAGACGATTTGGATGAAGTAGCAGCCGACTGTGCAGCAGGGGCAGATGCAGCCGGAGACGTTTTCGGAGTTATCGGTTCGGGAGCAACAGCCACCGACGTTTTGCCTGCAGCCGGAGCAGCAACGGCAGAGGCTGGCTTCTGTTCAGCCATATCTCCTCTTTTCTTCTTTTCAATATAGTCTTTTATATCTTTCTTACTCAATCGCCCTTCATAACCTGTACCTTGTATAGCATCCAACTCTTCTTTCGGAATCTTAGCTTCCCGCGCCAACTGAATCACAACAGGAGAATACCAACGTTCTTCCTCAACAGCAACGGGTTTCGATGTATCAACGGGGGTTGATGCAGTATTCACTGATTGACTCTTAGCAATGTCTGCTGCTGATTGTGATGTTCCGGAAACATCAGCGGCAACCTGACTGGCATCAGCTCCTTCGTTTGTGGCACCTTCGCTTGCCGGCTCCGTACCGGATGATTCTTCGCCATCCAAATCAATAATGGCAACTACTATTCCTACAGCTACCGTGTCACCTTCCTTATATAAAATCTCCTCCACTTTTCCCGCTACGGGAGAAGGGATTTCTGCACTTACTTTAGCAGTATTCACTTCAAAAAGCACATCGTCTTCCTGAATCATGTCACCCACCTTTACAGACCAAGAGACAATGGTCCCTTCGGTTATACTCTCGCCCAACTTAGGCATTTTTATTTCGAATTTTGACATAGACAGTAAATTTATTATTCAACCTTAGATATATTACAACAATGGGCTGAAATAGAAAGTTTTAAGTTAAGTAAATTTTAACCGGATGCCAATCGGTACAAACTGTACATCAACGGCTATATATCCACTCTTTCTGAATATATTTCTCTTCCCGGAGCTGATTGATGGCTTCTATCTCCTCCCTGGTGAAAGCACTGACGGATTGCGACTTACTGAAATACTGAAAAGCCTTTTCTTTGAAATCAGTGACAGTCCCCGCCGGCAAATGCCTGCGAATATTAGTTACCTCACTCCGAACGGAAGGAACAGCATATACAAACGATAACGTTTCATCATCGACCATCGGTTCCGGATTCAATGCTTGATGCAACGCTGTAAGGTCCGTATCATACAATAGCGTGCAATGATACAATACCCGATCCTTGTACAGGCATTGCGCACTTCCTGATATTTTCAATCCATTCAGATAAATCCCCAATCGTTCGCCTCCTATTGCCATCAGTCCCATAGAGTTCAGGAAATCCAACGTCCGCTGCAAATACGTGACAAACTCCGGCAAGCGGGAAGTCGTTTCTATAAAAGTCAGATTGACATTGCCCAAATCATGGTACACTGCTCCTCCACCAGAAAAACGACGGGCAATATGTACCTGCTCCCGTTCCGCCCATTCCTGATCGACTTCCGACCGTAACCGCTGATGCTTCCCTATTACCACAGAAGGAGTGTCCTGCCAAAGCATGAAAATGTCTTCATTTCCCTGCTTCAACAGATATTCTTCTGCAGCCAAGTGAAAGTAAATATCAGTAAACGGACTATAGATACATCGAATCATAGGTCAGACAGAATAAGAGTTAAAACATAATCTCGTGATAAATCTCTCCGACCGTAGGATGCGGGAATACAGTCTTCTGAAATTCTTCCACCGTATAGCCTCTCTGAATAGCAATACCTGCGATCACTATGAGTTCCGACGCCGGATTTCCCAATATGTGGCAACCGATGATCTTCCCTTCTTCATCCTGAATCAACTTACAAAGGCCGTTTCCCTGTTCATTCTCGGCTACGAACCGACCGGAATAAGCCATCGGTAATTTGGATACACGGTAAGAAAGTCCTGATTTTATCAGTTCTTCTTCTGTCTTTCCTACGCCCGCCACTTCGGGATTGGTATAAACAACTCCCGGAACACAATCGTAATTCATCCGGTCTTCCACTCCCAAGATATGATTGATAGCGACTTCCGCTTCACGAATAGCGGTATGTGCCAATAAAGAATAACCTGTAATATCACCGCAAGCATATACGCGGGGATGCGAAGTCAACAGATGTTCATCTACTTTGACCCCATTCCGATGCAATTCTATATTCAGCTTGTCCAGCCCCACTCCGGATAAATTTGCCTTACGGCCTACACTAAGCAAGATTTTCTCCGCTTCAATAGTGGAAACTTTGCCTTCTTTTTCTATCACGACTCCATGAGCGTTCACTTCCACTACTTTCGTATTCAAATAGAAAGTGACTCCCCGTTTGGCATATTCGGCGCGAAGCATACCGCTCGTTTCCTTATCCATCACTCCCAAAATCTCCGGCATCATTTCTACCACATGCACCTTTACTCCCATGCTGTTGAAGAAAGAAGCAAATTCCATCCCGATCACTCCACCGCCAATAATAACCAGCGTCTTGGGAAGTTCTTTTATCTCCAACGCCTCCTTGGAAGTCCAATAACTAACTCCCGACAATCCCGGTATGGGAGGAATCACTGTATCGGAACCGGTACATACCAGCAAGTATTTCACGGAATAAGTTTCTCCATCACAGGTGATGCGGATCATCCCCTCGTTCTCTCCTTCTATAAAAGCTTCTTTCTCCACGATCGTCACTCCGTAAGAATTCACAGTCATCTTCACGCCACCCGTCAACATTTTCACTGTTTTGTCTTTGCGGCTCATAATCTTGGATAAATCGAACGAAGGAGAATCGGCAGAAACGCCATATTTGGAAGCACTTTTGATGCTATCCAGTATTTTAGCAGAATATAACAAAGTTTTAGTAGGAATACACCCCTCATTGAGACACACTCCACCCATTGCCTTTTTCTCAAAAAGAACGGCTTTTAATCCGTTGGCCCCTGCCCGTTCGGCAGCTGTGTACCCGGCAGGACCACCACCAATAATAGCTATATCAAAGTTCATAATCGTATCTTTTTTAGTAATAATACGATTATAACAAATGAGAGAAGAGATAAGTTGTTGGGAAAAGAAATACCTGTTACTTAATTGTCAGCTTTTTAAGTTCCTCTAACGAGCCATTGAACACGTTCAGGTCTACGTCTTCTTTGATACCGGGAACACTTCCTACATCAGTATGTTGCCAAAAGTCCCATTTCCCCTGATACTTTACAGAGTCAACATAATAATGGGCAATCCAGTAAGGGTATGTATTGAAGATGGAATCGTCCAGATAACGGGTTTTAAATTTATAAGAAGTATAAAGAATAGGTTTCACTCCATAATGAGATTCCACCCGGTCTAGCCAGCGTTTAATGCCTTGCTGCAATTCCTTTTTTTCCTTCCGCCCGGTCACTTCCACATCAAGTACGGGAGGTAAATCACCCGTGTCCAGTTTCACCGTACGAATAAAGAAGTCCGCCTGTTTCAAAGCATCCGTACCAGGAATATAAAAATGATAAGCACCACGGATAAATCCATGGTTACGGGCATTGGCGAAGTTCGCCTCAAAGGTTGTGTCGTTATGATCTCCTCCTTCTGTAGCTTTCATAAAAACGAAATGCAAAGGAGTAGCCGTCTCTTTATTTTGCAACAGTCTTTTCCAATCAATCTTTCCCTGATAATGAGAAATGTCAATACCATGAATATCATATCCATCAGGGATACAAACTCCGTATTCCTTTAAACCATGACAAGGTTTCCATCGATAAGCATAAGGACGGATAAAGAAATAGTAGAATACAACGGAAAAACAACCGATAATCACCACTGCCAAAATGTTACGAATCCAGACAGGCATCACAGTTCGATGCTTCATCTGTTCCTTTTTTGAGGTACGGGAAGTTTTGGAAGAAGAGGTCGTTCCCTTTTTCTTGGTAGTGGAAACAGTTCTTTTCTTCTGTACGGCAGACATCGGGTTGTTGCGTTGCGGCATTTACTTTAAACGATCAATGTTTTTAGAGATAGGCACGGATTACGCGAATTAACACGGTTTTTTAGTTATTTCTTATAAACCGTGTAGTCCGTGTAATCCGTGCCTGAAAGAATCTTTCATTGCAGCTGTTATTGCAACTGTTACATCAACAACTGCTCTGAAGTGTATTTATTTAGCTTGTTCCAGCTGCAAAGTCTTAGTTGCCTGGTCGCAAACTTCTGTAGGACCGAAGTACTGGATCGGACCCGGATATACATAATCCGTTTCGATAGCCCAACGATCACGTTGCGCAGCAAATGCCTTGAAAGGAGCGCCATCCAGTTTCACCAATGCTTTCTGGATAACCGGTTTCATTTCACCGTGGCGACGTTCCATATTCATCATCATAGTGATAGGCACACCACCAGCAATCCATTCTGCAGCAGGAGCAGTTGTGTTGCGTACAGAAGACATATAACCAGTCTTACCGTTAGCAATCAACATAGAAGCTGTGTAACCCAGAGAGTAGCAATAGTCAGCGTCAAAGTTTGACGGAGCAGCACAACGTCCTTCATAACCGAAGAAGTGGTGTTGAGCAGCAAATTTACCAACATACTTGCCTTCTTCTTTCCATGCAACCAACTTAGTAGCTACCATTTCAGACAACAGCTTTTCGGTTTCGATCAGTGATACCTGAACGTTTCCGTGCGGGTCACGATCCAAAGTCAACTGGCGGGCAACACCTTCCGGCAGACTTGCGTAGATAGCAGAGTTTTCCGGAGAAAGTTTGCGAATGATATAATCACGTTGGTGAGATTTCTTAATCTGACCGAATTCTTCAGCATTAGCAGCCAGGAAGTCGTTCAATTCAGCAATCAGGCGTTTCATGGCAGGAATGAATTCTACCAATCCTTCCGGAATCAATACAGTACCGAAGTTGTTTCCCTGTGCAGCACGGTCAGCTACCACTTTAGCGATGTAAGTCACTACATCGTCCAAAGACATATCTTTAGCTTCTACTTCTTCAGAAACGATACATACGTTAGGCTGTACCTGTAAAGCACATTCCAGTGCGATGTGAGAAGCCGAACGACCCATCAACTTGATGAAGTGCCAGTATTTACGTGCAGAGTTACAGTCACGTTGGATGTTACCGATTACTTCCGCATAAGTCTTACATGCTGTATCGAAACCGAAAGAAGTTTCAATCATATCGTTCTTCAAGTCACCGTCAATCGTCTTCGGGCAACCGATCACCTGTACACCGTACTTCTTGGCAGCATAGTATTCAGCCAATACACAAGCGTTTGTATTAGAGTCATCACCACCGATGATAACCAGTGCTTTGATGCCCAATTCTTTGATGATCTCAAATCCCTTTTCAAACTGAGCTTCAGTTTCCAGCTTCGTACGTCCCGAACCGATGATATCGAAACCACCTGTGTTACGGTATTCGTCAATGATGTCAGCAGTCAGTTCCATATAGTTGTGGTCTACCAGACCGCCAGGACCCAAGATAAAGCCGTACAGCTTACTTTCAGGATTCAGCTTTTTGATACCGTCGAACAAACCAGAGATTACATTGTGTCCGCCCGGAGCTTGTCCGCCGGAAAGGATTACACCTACGTTCATAGCAGGAAGTTGAACAGCTTCACCCGCTTCGAATGTAATCAACGGCATTCCGTACGTGTTAGGGAATAATGCTTTGATAGCTTCCTGATCGGCTACAGATTGAGTAGCA
>ERZ838839.2609-NODE-2609-length-13243-cov-4.690779_pt1 | contig 13243 bp, 10 predicted proteins | sample MGYA00519909_ERZ838839 | MGnify/ENA primary metagenome ERZ838839 (study PRJEB31850, sample SAMEA3708843) | human gut metagenome | biome: human gut; feature: human-associated habitat; material: faeces | place: China | collected 2014 ... | reverse complement strand
TTGTGGGAGTGCGTAGCACGGAGCAATTCGTAGGTATCAAAGTCGGGGGCTTTTGCCCCGACATCATTTATATGATAATGGAGGTTGTTATGGATAATAAGGAAGATGATATATCAATCCATACAAAAGAACAGATAGCAGCAAATGAAGATAACATATTTGAACAAGCAGCAAAGTATGAGAAAAAAAGAGAAAGGTCTCATTATTTTAAGAATGGATTGCTGCTTGGTATAGTAGCTGCATTTCTTGTAATGGTTATAATTGTTGTAAGTGTGGCTGGTGTGTGTATACAGAAGGGATATATTCATATAGGTGTTAATGGTGATGTATATATCCAGTCAGATGCAGTTACAGATGGGAGTGGAATAGGAAGTGAGGTTGAGGCTAAGCTGAATGCTATAGATTCTGTCCTGGATTCTTTCTATTTTGACGAAGTTGATGAGGAAAAGGCCAAGAATAATATATATAAAGCTTATCTTAGTTCTTATGGAGATAAATATACTGTTTATTATACAGCTGATGAGTATAATAAACTTAAGGAAACTACAAATGGTACATTTTACGGAATAGGAGCTGTCTGTCAGTTAAGCGAAGAAGGTGGAATCCTGCTTGTAGATGTATATGATAATGGTGCAGGATATAAGGCTGGATTAAGAACTGGAGACAGGATAGTTAAAGTAGATGATACAGATGTTACTGATATGGATCTGTCCTCTGCAGTTGCACTTGTCAAAGGTGAGAAAGGTACAACAGTCAGACTTGGTATTGTAAGAGAAGGGGTTACTTGTGATTACACAGTGGTAAGGGACGAAGTTGAAGTCCAGACTGTAAACTATGCAATGACAGATGATTCCATAGGATATATAGCAATTTCACAGTTTGAAAGTGTTACGGCAAAACAGTTTAAGGCAGCTATTGAAGACCTTAAGGGGCAGGGAGCTAAAGGAATAGTTATAGATATAAGAAATAATCCAGGAGGCTTGCTTACAACTGTAGTTACTATGCTTAAATATATACTTCCAAATGGTCTTATTGTGTATACAGAAGATAAGGCAGGAAATAGAAAAGAATACAGCGATAGTGATAATGAAGAACTGGATATTCCACTTGCAGTACTTGTCAATGGAAATAGTGCGAGTGCTTCAGAAATATTTGCAGGTGCTATACAGGATTACAAAAAAGGTATCATAGTTGGAACACAGACATATGGAAAGGGTATTGTACAGACACTAAAGCCGCTTACCGATGGAAGTGCAATTAAGTTTACAATAGCCAAGTATTTTACACCTAAGGGACAGGATATACATGGAAATGGTGTTACTCCGGATGTTGTTGTGAAATATGATAAGAATGCTGATGAGGATACACAGTTTAACGCAGCCATAGATAGCATGAAGGCAGTTATGAATTAAGCTGTATTATTATTAATATTGTTATTATTATTAATATTGTTATTAGTATTAATATTATTAGTATTATTAATATTGTTATTAGCATTATTAGTATTATTAGTATTGTTAGTAGTATTCAGGTCTTGCATGATACTGAATGAAAACGAAATATAATAACAGGTGCAGATAAATGTTCTGTTTATAAAAGGAATGTTAATGGATTATCCACTAATAAAATAGGAACAGATGTTCTGTATTAGATAGACAAAGTCTATTTTTTGTAGTAGAATTAAGCATGTAAGTGCATACTATGAAATATTGACTTTGTCTTTTTTTAGAAATATTTTGTGGGAATCTTATTTCAGGAAGGAGATGGCATTATGGAGTTTAAGTTACATGCCCCATATGAGCCAACAGGCGACCAGCCCCAGGCTATAGAGGAACTTGTAGAAGGATTTAATGAAGGTAATCAGTTTGAAACTTTAGTTGGAGTTACAGGCTCTGGTAAGACATTTACTATGGCAAACATTATCCAGCATGTACAGAAGCCTACTCTTATAATCAGTCATAATAAAACATTAGCAGCACAGCTGTACTCTGAGATGAAAGAGTTCTTTCCTGAGAATGCAGTAGAGTATTTTGTATCCTATTATGATTATTATCAGCCAGAGGCTTATGTGCCACAGAGCGATACTTATATAGCCAAGGATTCTTCGATTAATGACGAGATAGATAAGTTAAGACATTCAGCAACAGCGGCACTGTCTGAAAGAAATGATGTAATCATAGTTGCTTCAGTTTCATGTATATATGGTTTGGGAGACCCAATAGATTACAAGAATATGGTTGTGTCTTTAAGACCGAATACCATTAGAGATAGAGATGAGATTATTCATAAGCTTATTGAAATACAGTATGACAGAAATGATATGGACTTTAAACGTGGAACTTTCAGGGTTCGTGGAGAGAATCTGGAAATATTTCCTGCTTCGTATACGGATAGTGCAATTAGAGTTGAATTTTTTGATGATGAAATCGAGAGAATTTCAGAGATTGATGCTTTAACGGGTCAGATTAAGAACGTGCTTGAACACGTAGCAATATTCCCTAATTCTCATTATGTTGTGCCACCTGAAAAGATGGAGCGTGCCATTAAGGATATAGAGAAAGAGTTAGAGGAACAGGTAGCATATTTTAAATCAGAAGACAAATTAATAGAGGCACAGCGTATTGCAGAACGAACTAATTTTGATATGGAAATGCTAAGAGAAACAGGTTTTTGTTCAGGAATAGAGAACTATTCAAGACATATGGCAGGTTTGGAGCCGGGAGCCACACCTCATACATTAATGGAATATTTCGGAGATGATTTCTTAATAATAGTAGATGAGTCTCATATTACGATTCCACAGATTAGAGGAATGTATGCCGGTGACCAGTCAAGAAAGTCTACTTTAGTTGATTATGGGTTCAGACTGCCTTCGGCGAAGGATAACAGACCCCTTAATTTTGAAGAATTTGAAAGCATGATTGACCAGATGATGTTTGTGTCAGCTACACCTAATGTTTATGAACAGGAACATGAATTAGGCCGTGCAGAGCAGATTATAAGACCTACAGGATTGCTTGATCCGGAAGTTGAAGTAAGACCGGTTGAAGGACAGATTGATGACCTTATAACGGAGATTAATAAGGAAGTTGCCAAGAAGAATAAAGTTTTGGTAACAACTTTGACGAAGCGTATGGCTGAGGACTTGACAGATTATATGCGCGATGTGGGAATTAGGGTTAAATACCTTCATTCAGATATAGATACGTTAGAGAGAACTCAGATTATCAGAGATATGCGATTGGATGTTTTTGATGTTTTGGTTGGTATTAACCTTTTAAGAGAAGGTTTGGACATACCGGAAATTGCTTTAGTTGCAATATTGGATGCTGACAAGGAAGGGTTTTTACGTTCAGAAACATCACTTATTCAGACTATTGGACGAGCTGCAAGAAATGCAGAAGGTCACGTAATAATGTATGCTGACAATATTACTGATTCAATGGATAAAGCTTTAACGGAAACTAACAGACGTAGAGAGATTCAGCAGAAATACAATAATGAGCACGGAATTACTCCAACAACTATTAAGAAGGCTGTTCGAGACCTTATTAGCATTTCCAAAGAAGTGGACAGAAAGATTAGCGACGTTGAGAAAGATCCTGAATCAATGGATTATAAGGAACTTAAAAAGCTTATCGAAAAGGTTAAGAAGAAAATGGAAAGAGCTGCAGCAGAGCTTGATTTTGAAACGGCTATTGAAATGCGAGATAAGTTGGCGGAATTAAGAAAGTTGCAGGAAGATAACTAAAAATCTATAACGGAATTTATTTGGAAAAGATATAAAATAACCAAATAACAAAGATAGAAAAAGATAGGAAAATAAAATGAAAGACAATAAAAAATATATTCATATAAAAGGTGCAAATGAGCACAATTTGAAAAATATTGATATTGATATACCAAGAGATGAATTTACGGTAGTAACAGGTTTAAGCGGTTCAGGTAAGTCATCCCTTGCTTTTGACACTATTTATGCAGAAGGACAGAGAAGATATATGGAATCGTTATCTTCTTATGCAAGACAGTTCTTAGGGCAGATGGAAAAACCACAGGTTGAAAGTATTGAAGGATTGCCACCGGCTATTTCAATTGATCAGAAATCAACAAACAAGAATCCACGTTCAACAGTTGGAACAGTAACAGAAATATACGATTATATGAGATTGCTTTATGCAAGAGCAGGTATTCCACATTGTCCAAAATGCGGACGTGAAATAAAGAAACAGACAGTTGATGAAATGGTAGATCGTATTCTTATGCTGGAAGAACGTACTAAGTTTCAGATATTGGCACCTGTTGTAAGAGGAAAGAAAGGACGTCACGAAAAAGTATTTGAAAGTGCTAAGAAAAGTGGCTATTTGCGAGTAAGAGTTGATGGCAATATGTATGAACTAACTGAAGAAATTAAGTTAGAAAAAAACATAAAGCACAGTATCGAAATTATTATAGACCGACTTAGCATTCGTGAAGGAATTGAAAAGCGTCTTACTGATTCTGTTGAAAATGCTTTAAAGCTTGGCAACGGACTAATGATAGTAGATGTTATTGGTGGGGAAGAGATGACTTTTAGTCAGAATTTTGCCTGCCCTGACTGTGGAATAAGTATTGACGAAGTACAGCCTAGAAGTTTTTCTTTTAATAATCCTTTTGGGGCTTGTCCTGACTGTTATGGTTTGGGATACAAGATGGAATTTGACGAAGACCTTATTATTCCTGATAAGAGTTTAAGCATTAATCAGGGAGCAATTGTAGTATTAGGGTGGCAGAGTGCAAATGATGGAAAAAGTTTTTCTAATGCTATATTAAATGCACTGGCATTAAAATATAATTTTTCTCTTGATACACCTTTTGAGGATTATCCTAAAGAAATACATGACATTTTGATTTATGGAACTGACGGCGAAAAGGTAGCGGTCAGATATAAAGGGCAAAGAGGCGTTGGTGTTTATGATATTGCTTTTGAAGGATTGATAAAAAACGTAGAAAGAAGATATCGTGAGACAAGCGCAGAGTCTACTAAAGCAGAATATGAAACATTTATGAGATTTACACCATGTGCCACATGTCATGGACAAAGACTTAAAAAAGAATCGTTGGCTGTAACTATTGGAGATAAGAATATTTATGAAATGACAGAAATGTCTGTAAGAGATTTGCGCCAGTATTTGGATGAATTGCAATTGACTGAAACTCAGCTAAAGATAGGAAAAGAGATTTTGAAAGAAATTAAAGGACGTCTTCAATTCTTAGTTGACGTTGGACTTGATTATCTTAGTCTTTCAAGAGCTACGGGAACTTTGTCAGGTGGAGAGGCTCAGCGTATACGTTTGGCAACTCAGATAGGTTCAGGCTTGGTTGGTGTAGCTTATATAATGGATGAGCCAAGTATTGGATTGCATCAGAATGATAATGATAAGCTTCTTGCAACGTTGAAGCATTTAAGAGATTTGGGAAATACTTTGATTGTAGTTGAACATGATGAGGATACAATGCGTGCAGCAGATTATGTGGTTGACATAGGTCCGGGAGCAGGAGAACACGGTGGACAGGTTATTGCTACAGGAACTGCAGAGGATATAATGAAAAATCCTAATTCAATTACAGGAAAATATTTAAGTGGAGAGATTAAAATACCTGTTCCAAAAACACGTAGAAAACCAAAAGGTTTCTTAAAAGTAGTTGGAGCCAAGGAAAATAACCTAAAGAACATTGATGTAAAGCTGCCAATTGGGGTACTTACATGTGTAACAGGTGTTTCAGGCTCAGGTAAAAGCTCACTTGTTAATGAAATACTATATAAGAGTCTTGCAAGAAAATTAAACAGGGCAAGAACAATTCCCGGAAAATGCAAGAAGATAGAGGGAATGGAGCAGCTTGATAAGGTAATAAATATTGATCAGTCACCAATAGGCAGAACTCCACGTTCAAACCCGGCAACATATACGGGAATGTTCGATATGATAAGGGACCTTTTTGCGGCAACAACCGATGCAAAAGAAAGAGGTTACAAGAAGGGAAGATTTAGTTTTAATGTAAAAGGCGGTCGTTGTGAAGCGTGTTCAGGTGACGGAATTTTAAAAGTTGAAATGCATTTTCTTCCTGATGTATATGTTCCATGTGAGGTTTGTGGCGGAAAGCGTTACAACAGGGAAACACTGGAAGTACACTACAAAGGTAAGACTATTTATGATGTTCTTGAAATGACAGTGGAAGAAGCATTGGATTTCTTTAAGAATGTGCCTAGAATTCTTAACAAGGTACAGACATTGTATGATGTAGGTCTTGGTTATTTAAAATTAGGACAGCCTTCAACAACATTGTCGGGTGGTGAAGCACAGAGAATTAAGCTTGCAACAGAATTAAGTAAGAGAAGCACAGGAAAAACAATATATGTATTGGATGAACCAACAACAGGTCTTCATTTTGCTGATGTGCATAAATTAGTAGAGATTCTTCACAGATTAACAGATGAAGGTAATACAGTAGTGGTTATTGAGCATAATCTGGACGTAATAAAAGTGGCAGATTATATAATTGATATGGGACCTGACGGTGGTGACCGTGGTGGAACAGTTGTAGTTGCAGGAACACCTGAGCAGGTTGCAGAACATCCAACAAGTTATACCGGCAAGTATGTTAAGCAGATGTTAGAGAGACAATAGTCATTTTTTATAAAAAAACGATTCATAAAAATGTTTAAATAAAAGGGCATTTATGCAATGTTTATAAAGATGAAAAAAGTGCTTGAACCCCCTTTAAAATAAGGGAAAATTGTGCTATATTGAACATACAAACAAAAACGTATTAAATACCTAAAAAGACTTCTACAAAGAAGTTAACGACCCACTTGTTATTAGATGTCAACCTAATAACAACAGTATCTAAGTTTAGTGGTGAAAGGAGTTTTACCCAGTGATATCTGCTAACATGGCAATCAACGGAAGATTGTTTAAGTAGTGATTATTGGATGAGGTGTTACAAAGAATTGGATAGGATAGGAATTATTCAAAACGAAAATTCAATGAAGAATAACATCTTATGGTTAAGGTAGATAGTGAAGTCGAAGCAGGACAAATAGTAAGGAATAGACTAGGTATACAGATATTCGGAATGCGATCGAAACGAATAGTGTACAGAAGAAATTCCCGAGAAGATTCATTTAATAAAAAGTACCTGCGGTTGTTAACAAAATTGTAAAGTTAGGGTATTGAAATAGGGAGCATCTGTCATACGAGGAAGTAGGGCAGGTGCTCTTACTTCGTTATAAGTACTTGAAATGATATTACAATTTAGAAACGTGTGAAAGTATATTATGAGTCTGAAAGATGTATAAGTTTAAAAATATTTTGTATATAGAGAGCAGTCAGGTTATAAGTTATGGGAATTATAAAAGTTAGTACAGTGTACTTGTTTTAAATAGAAAAATAGGGTAGAATTAAAAATTAGCAGGTAATTAGATTTTATATAGCAATTACCTTTTACAGTAGTATGGTGCAGGCACCATTTTAGGAGGAAATACATTGAAGAAAGAATTAGTAATCGTTCTTGACTTTGGTGGTCAGTATAACCAGTTGGTTGCAAGACGTGTTCGTGAATGTAATGTATATTGTGAAATATATTCTTACAAAACAGACATTGAAAAAATCAAAGCAATGAACCCAAAGGGTATCATCTTAACAGGTGGACCAAATAGTTGTTATGAAGCCGATTCTCCAACATATTCAAAAGAATTATTTGAATTAGGCGTTCCAGTGTTAGGACTTTGCTACGGAGCACAGCTTATGATGCATGTGTTAGGCGGAAAAGTAGAACGTGCAGATGTACGTGAATATGGTAAGACAGAAGTATTAATAGACAAGACTCAGTCAAAGATTTTTGCAGATGTTTCACCAAAAACAGTTTGCTGGATGAGTCATTTTGATTATATATCACAGGTGGCACCGGGATTTGAAATCTCATCACACACAAAGGATTGCCCTTGTGCATCAGCAGAAAACGAAGAAAAGAAACTTTATGCAATACAGTTCCATCCGGAAGTACTTCACACACAGGAAGGAACAAAGATGTTATACAACTTCGTTCGTGGAGTTTGCCAGTGTTCAGGAGACTGGAGAATGGATTCATTTGTAGAAGAATCAATTAAGGCAATCCGTGAAAAAGTTGGCGATGGTAAGGTTTTATGTGCATTGTCAGGTGGTGTAGATTCATCAGTTGCAGCAGTAATGCTTTCAAAAGCCATTGGAAAACAGCTTACATGTGTATTCGTAGACCATGGCTTACTTCGTAAAAACGAAGGTGACGAAGTAGAAGCAGTATTCGGTCCTGACGGTCCATATGACTTAAACTTTGTCCGTGTAAACGCACAGGAACGTTACTACAGTAAGTTAGCAGGAGTAAAAGAACCTGAACAGAAGCGTAAAATAATTGGTGAAGAATTTATCAGAGTTTTTGAAGAAGAAGCAAAGAAAATCGGAGCAGTTGACTTCCTTGTACAGGGAACAATTTATCCTGACGTTGTTGAAAGTGGTTTAGGTGGCGAATCAGCAGTAATTAAGTCACATCACAACGTAGGTGGATTACCTGACTGTGTAGATTTTAAGGAAATAATCGAACCACTTCGTGATTTATTTAAAGACGAAGTAAGAAAAGCCGGCTTAGAAATGGGTATACCTGAATATTTAGTATACCGTCAGCCTTTCCCAGGTCCGGGACTTGGAATCCGTATCATCGGTGAAGTAACAGCCGAAAAAGTTAAAATGGTACAGGATGCAGATGCAATTTATCGTGAAGAAATTGCAAATGCCGGATTGGATAAAACAATAGGACAGTATTTTGCAGCACTTACAAATATGCGTAGCGTAGGTGTAATGGGCGACGAAAGAACATATGATTATGCCATTGCACTTCGTGCAGTAAATACTGTAGATTTTATGACAGCAGAAGCTGCAGAAATACCTTACGAAGTATTGTCAAAGGTAATGAGTAGAATCATAAACGAGGTGCGCGGGGTCAATAGAGTAATGTACGATTTGACAAGTAAGCCACCTGGAACTATAGAGTTTGAATAGACACAAAAATCCTACAATGCCTTTATTTATGGGCGCTGTGGGAGGTAGTGATTATATCGTGGCAACGATATGGCAACACTAAAACAATTTACCCATATGTATAAATGAAAAAACCTTACTGATTTTGAGGAGTCAGTAAGGTTTTTTAATGCTCTTTTATAAATCAATTAGTTTATGATATCCGTTAGTATTAGCCGGATAGTTGTATCTCCAATTATCGTATTCATCCTTGGAGATTTCTCCGGCATCAAGCTTGGACTTCATCTTTGCCCAGGACTTTGCCTCATGACCCAAAGCGTCGTGGATGGCACCCAAATCAAGGGTAATATGACTTCCTTCCTGTCTGACGGATATACCATAAATATCTTCAAGAGTGAACAGAAGCTGCATAATTCCCACATGAGTATCAATGTCAGGAACATTAATAGCCGCAGGAGAAACTTCCAAAATGGAAGAAAGAGTTTCAATCAAATCATCCTTGGGAACACGTTTCTCTGCTTCATATTGAGCCATGCGGATATCAGCAGTACTTTCCTTAAAACCTAACTGAACTCCCAATTCCTTTTGAGTTAAACCTTTACGCTTGCGAAAAGTTCTAATTCTTTCACCAATTGCCATAACAAACCTCCAATTTAACATAAAAATTCCCAATGCGGGATAACTTAAACAAATTCGCTATGGTCAGTATAACATAGGTGAAAATGTATATCAAGAAAAACTTAAACAAAAAAAGTTAATTTTTCTATTGACTTAAACTAAAAAGTTTAATATAATGCACATTATCTTAAACAAATATGTTTAAGAAATGCAATGGTAGCGTCAAATGTAATATGAAAATTTACAAGACGGGAATTGCACACCATTTAAATGCACTTCGTGCAGGTGTGCAAGTAGGCAATCAATTCTCTTCGAGAATTGGTTACAAAAAATAAAGGAGGAAAAAAACATGGAAAAGAACTTTATGACAGTCGACGATGTTGCCGAAGAACTTTCTGTTTCAAAGTCTAAGGCTTACAAGATTGTAAGACAGCTTAATAAGGAACTGGAAGAAAAAGGCATCATCACAGTAGCAGGACGTGTCTGTACTTCTTATTTCAGAAAAAAAGTAATGTACAGCGGTGATTAAGAAATGTCAGAGAAGGGAAGGTGATGAACATGAGCGTTTATTCTTACATGGCAAATAATAAGAAAAAATGGAGAGCTGTTTATCGCTATACAGACTTTACAGGAAAAAGAAGACAGACACAGAAAAGAGGCTTCAACACAAAAAGAGAAGCAGAGTTTTGGCTTGAAAATAAGAAGAAAGCCGAAAACGGACAATTAAACATGACATTTGGAAGTTTTTATGAAATCTACGAAAGGGACAAGAAGGCAAGGGTAAAGGAAACCACCTTTGAGACAAAATCATATGTGGCAAGAGACAAAATCCTTCCTTACTTTAAGGACAGAAGAATGGATGAGATTAAACCGAAGGATGTAATGGAGTGGCAGAATGAACTGCTTAATTACAGGGATGAAAAGGGAGAGCCTTATTCATCAGGTTACTTAAGGACAATTCATGCACAGCTTAGCGCAATATTTAATTTTGCAAAAAGATATTATGGGCTGTCCACCAATCCTGCGGCAATAGTGGGAACAATGAAAAATGACGTTGAAAAGGAAGTGGAAATCTGGACAAAGGAAGAATACCTGAAGTTTTCGGAAGCAGTCATGGACAAGCCATTATCGTTTTATGCATTTGAAGTATTGTATTGGACAGGTGTCAGGGAAGGAGAACTACTGGCACTTACTCCGGCAGACTTTGATTTTGATAATAACACAATGAGAATCAACAAGAATTATCAGAAGGTAAAGGGGCGTGAAATCATTACCTCTCCAAAGACAAAAAAGAGTAATAGGGTGGTGAAGATTCCACAGTTTCTGGCAGATGAGATTAAGGATTACATGAAATGCTTTTATGACCTGAAGCCTGACCAGAGACTTTTCTTCAAGTCAAAAGGGTATCTTGGACACGAAATCACAAGAGGTTCCAAGAAGGCAGGAATTAAGAGAATCAACATACACGCCCTTAGACATTCACACATTTCACTGCTTATGGACAGAGGATTTTCAGCACTTGACATAGCTGAAAGGGTAGGGCATGAAGCAATCAGCATTACTTACAAATATGCCCACATGTATCCAAACAAGCAGGATGAAATGGCAAGAAAACTTGAAGAGGAAAGGAGTTAGGAATAATGGAAAAATCATTGGACAGTCACGGTCGTTGGAGAAAGAAGATAGTAGCCTTCAGGGTTTCTGAGGAAGAGGCAAGAATCATTGATGACAAGGTTGCCCTGTCAGGACTGACAAAGCAGGAATACATTATCCGCAGGCTGTGTGAAAAGGAAATTGTGGTAAATGGAAATCCAAGGGTTTACATTGCCTTAAAAAACAGACTTAATGACGTGTACGAGGAGTTAAAAGGAATTACAGGTGCAGGTGAGATTGATGATGTTTTATTGGAGGTAATTGAACTTATTGCAGTGACAATGAACGGAATGAAGGAGGATAATAATAATGAATAATAAAACAACAGTGACTGCCCTTAACGTATCTGTTGGAGCAGATAACGGGCAGTCACCAAGTGTTACCAAACACAGTAACAGTATAACAGATAATAATTGTGTCCGCAATTTGCAATCCACCGGTACCCTGGTGGGTGAAAATCTGGAAACAGTATCAATGGAAGAACTTTATGACACGGTATATCCGATTAAGAAGCCCTTGGTTGAGGATCTGATTTACAACGGAGTGTATCTGTTTGTCGGTGCACCAAAGGTTGGAAAGTCGTTCTTAATGGCTGAAATAGGTTTCTGTGTAAGTGCAGGAATTGACCTTTGGGGGCATAAGACCAATCAGGGAACAGTGCTGTATCTGGCACTGGAAGATAATTATGCAAGACTTCAACAGAGACTTTCAAGAATGTTTGGAATTGATGTGGCAGAGCATTTTTACTTCGCTACACGTTCCAAAAATCTCAATGAAGGTCTGGAAGAACAGCTTAAAGCGTTTATTGTGGCTCATGCTGATACAAGACTTGTAATCATTGACACACTGCAGAAAATCAAGGAAATAAGTGGAGATAAATTCAGTTACGCAAACGATTATGACATCATTACAAAGCTAAAGCACTTTGCTGATGAACATAACATTTGCATTCTGGTGGTTCATCACACAAGAAAAATGGATTCCTCAGATGCCTTTGAAATGATATCGGGAACAAACGGACTGCTTGGTGCAGCTGACGGAGCTTTCATCATGCAGAAGGAAAAAAGAACTGACCTAAAGGCTACCGTTGACATAACAGGAAGACCAACAGGACCAGAAACTTTATCTTAAGTTTGAATCTGAGTTGTGTTTGTGGAAATTTGAAAAGGCTGAAACAGAGCTGTGGAAAGAGCCAGAAGACAAAGTACTTTCTGCTGTTAATACATATCTGATGGAAGCAGGATGTTTTCAGGGAACGGCAAGTGAACTGATGGATAGGATACCGGAGATTGATTTAGTTCCGAATCAGCTGACCAGACAGTTGAACATTAAGGCAGGAAGGCTGTATGAGGATTATGGCATCAGGTATGACAATAAGCGTTGTCACGATGGCAGAATCATAACTTTGGAATATGAAAAAGAGTAAAGCGTGACGATGGTGTCGATGGTGACGATGTTTTATGGTACGTAAATCATCGTCACAACCGTCACGCATCGACACGGAACAAGATTGATTGCAAAACAGTGAGGCTTGAAAATGAGCAAAAACAGAATGATAAGCAATGAATTAATGATGGCTTTGATTAAGTATCATGTATTAGACATGAAAGATAATGAAGAAATTAATAATCTTATAATTTCTGAATTGGAAGAAAAACTAAGCAAGATGTCAAGGCACGAGGATTACACAAAAAGTAAAATGGCACCTACAAAAGAAGAGAGGGAAGAGTACAGACAAAAATATCTTGACACCGTTGGAATGCATCGGGACTTTAGATGGTAGTAACAGCTTGCAACATAATTAGGTTTCCCGTTGATAATATCAATACCTGCAAGTGACACTTGCAGGTTAAAGAATAATCATGGAAAACCAAAAAGGATTGGTTACAGTTAAAAGTTAGTGACATGATGTCACTAAGAAC
>ERZ838839.2607-NODE-2607-length-13263-cov-46.122880_pt1 | contig 13263 bp, 9 predicted proteins | sample MGYA00519909_ERZ838839 | MGnify/ENA primary metagenome ERZ838839 (study PRJEB31850, sample SAMEA3708843) | human gut metagenome | biome: human gut; feature: human-associated habitat; material: faeces | place: China | collected 2014 ... | reverse complement strand
AATGAAGTCAGCCCTAATTTTATGGTTTTGTAAAATTTTTATCGGACAGTAATAAAAAAAAATAAAGCCTCATCTGCTCTTCCTCGATGTGGAAATGGGCGATCTGAATGGGATAGAACTGGCACACGAATTGCCGGCGGGCACCTTTCTGATTCTGACTACAGCATATGCCCAGTATGCACTCGACGGTTTCGAACTGAATGCCATCGATTTTCTTCACAAACCCTTCTCATACACGCGTTTCGAAAAGGCCGTCGACAAGGTAATAGAACGGTATTCGCTGCAAAGCCTTTCCAATAATCCGGTCTTTACAGACGAAAGCATCACACTAAAGGTTGAGTATAAAAATACACATATCAAACTGAAGGATATACTGTATATCGAATCGATGGACAACTATGTACGTATTTATCTGCAGGACCAGCCGCCACTGATGTCGCAAATCAGCATGAAAAGCACACAGGAACTACTTCCTCCGGAGAAATTCATACGTATACACAAATCATTTATCGTACCGGTACACCGGATAGCCAGTTCTACGCAAAAAGAAGTGCTTTTGTACAATGGTACCCGAATTCCGGTAGGAAGAAGTTACAGCAAAGAGCTGAAAACGATAGAGCAGATGCCCCAGACGGAATAAGAAAGCTCTCCTTCCCTACTCGAACTTTTATTTGCACTGCTTGATTTTCTCCATCAGTTCGATGCGGGGAATACCCAGTTCGATGGCTTTCTCATACGCAGCCAATGCTTCTTTCTTCTTTTCCTGCCCCAATTTCACATCACCAATCATCAGAAAGACTTCAGCATCCTGACTGTCCAGACGGGCAGCTTCCTCCAAATCGAGCAAAGCGGCATCCGGATACTGTAATTCTGTTTCCAGATTGGCACGCATCTTAAACAGAGATACGTCTGTAGGATATTCCTCTATCAACAGGTTCAGTCCGTCACGAGCTGCCGTATACTTTCCTTCTTTTTGGTCGAGCATAGCCAGACCGATACGGGCCGTCTTATTCTTTAAATCTTTGGATAAAATGATATTATAATCTATTCGTGCTTCTTTATATTCTCGACGCTGCATATAGATATATGCACGAAACAGGCGAGCTTCTTCATTCTCTGGAAGCAAATCTATGACATTGCAATAATCAAGATAAGCCTTATCTATCAGATTTTTATCCAGATAGAGTGCCGCACGGTTCAAAAGAATAGCCGTAGCATAAGGCGTAATGTTCAGTGCCATCGTATACGACTCAATGGCCTCATCGGTTTTTCCCATCCGTTTCTGTACAGTACCCAGATTAGAGAACAACAATGCATTGCGGGCACTGGAAGGATCCATCTTCAAGGCCTCACGAAATAAAGTTTCCGCCTCAGCAAGACTGTCTTTCAATACACAATCCATGGCACGTCCTACCACTTCCTTATATGATTTCTGCGCACAGAGCGAACCCAAAGACAGCAGACACAAGCAAATCAATACGAATCTTCTCATTTTACGGGATTTTTCTTTCTACAATTATGCACCAAAGGTAAGTGAATATTTGCAGAAGTCTTTCTGTGTTAAATACTTTTTGTAACTTTAAAGTTAAGTTTATGAGTCAGCCTGTTTGTAAGTTGGCGTGAAGTTCGTAAGTTTGTGACTGTTTCTTGCTTCATATACGGCAGAAACATCGGAAAAAAGTAAAACCCAAACCTATACAACCGTATGAAAATAGAAAAAGCCATCTTTGCCTGCGGGTGCTTCTGGGGCGCACAATATCAGTTCGAGCATGCCAAAGGAGTCGTCCGCTCTACTGTAGGATATATCGGAGGTCATAAAGAGGAACCGACTTATCAGGAAGTAAAAGCACATCTTACTGGACATGCCGAAGCTACTCTGGTGGAGTTTGATGCGGAACAGACCTCTTTCAGCGAACTGTGCAAACTGTTCTTCGAAATACACGACCCGGCACAAACCGACGGACAGGGTCCCGACATCGGCGACCAGTACCGGAGTGAAATATTCTACCTCGACGAAAAGCAGAAGAAAGAAGCAGAAGAGGTGATCCAAATTTTGCGCGACAAAGGGTATGAAGTGAATACCCGTCTGACTCCTGCCACCACATTCTGGGAGGGAGAAGAATATCACCAGCATTACTACGACAAGACAGGCGGAGAACCTTATTGCCACATCCGGATAAAGAAATTCTGATTCGGAAAAAACGTTTTTTCCTGCCCGACAAAGATAAGTATTGATTTCAGACATTTGCTAAAACCGACGACGTTGTATTTACAATCGACGACGCCGGATATAAAATCAGCGCCGCTGTTTATACAAACAACGGCGCTGACTGATTAATAATATATGTTATGTCTGTGTATGTGTATATAATCAAGCTTTACGGATATAATTTACAATCCATTCACCCACTTCTTTTGTACCATATTTGGCACCGCCTTCCACCTGAATTTCAGGAGTGCGTACGCAAGCATCCAGCGAAGCATCTACAGCTTTACGAATCAGTGCACCTTCTTCCTTGCAGTCGAAATACTCGAACAACATTGCTACCGACAGAATCTGAGCCAGCGGATTGGCAATGTTCAATCCCTTAGCCTGAGGCCATGAACCGTGAATCGGTTCGAATACCGGTGTACTTTCGCCTGTAGAAGCCGAAGGAAGCAAGCCCATAGAGCCACTGATGCAAGAACCTTCATCGGTCAGAATGTCGCCGAAAGTATTTTCAGTTACCATGACGTCGAAGAAAGTAGGCTCCTGAATCATACGCATGGCAGCATTGTCTACAAACATATAGTCGGTAGTCACTTCCGGATACTGCGGTGCTATTTCCTGGGCAATCTGACGCCACAGACGAGAAGATGCCAGTACGTTAGCCTTATCGACTACGGTGAGATGTTTGCGGCGTTTCATGGCATACTCGAATCCGACTTTCAGAATGCGTTCAATCTCCGGACGGGTATACATGTTGGTATCGTAAGCCTTTTCGTTGTCCTGATATTTTTCACCGAAATACATACCTCCCGTCAATTCACGGATGCAAAGGAAATCGGCTCCTTCTACCAGTTCGGCACGCAGCGGCGATTTATGCAACAAACACTTGAAGGTCTGTACCGGACGGATGTTTGCAAACAAGCCCAATTTTTTACGCATAGCCAGCAGTCCTTGTTCCGGACGTACTTTTGCAGTAGGATCGTTGTCGAACTTCGGATCACCTACTGCAGAAAACAACACGGCATCGGCACGCTTACATACTTCGTAAGTAGCTTCCGGAAACGGATCGCCTACTTTATCTATGGCATCGGCACCGCACAATGCATATTCATAACTTACTTTATGTCCAAATTTCTCACATACAGCTGTCATGACATCCACACCCTGCACGGAGATTTCCGGTCCGATGCCATCGCCAGCCAATACGGCTATATTAAATTCCATATATTTTAAGTTTTAAAGTTTGTAAGTTTTTTAGTCAAGTATCAGGTTACGGGCAGACAAGGTTCTCGAAATCTTATCTTTTGTTCCCTTGTCAGCTGAAACCTTGTCAACTCTCTTCTATTATATTCAACATTTTAATGGTAGCTTTGATAGCTGCCTCTGTCTGGTCGGCATCCAGTCCGCGTGTACGGAACTCACGCCCTTCGTAACTCCAGGTGATGACCGTATGTACGAATGCATCGGTACGTCCTCCGGGAGGAATAGAAACTGCATAGTTCACCAGCATGGGGAAGGTACGCTTCAATACGCCTTTATAGATTTTACGCAATGCACGCACAAAGGCATCGTATTGTCCGTCGCCTGAAGAACTTTCCTGATACGTCTTGCCATCTATTTCGATGTTCAAGGTAGCCATCGGTTTCAGTCCCTGCGCCAACGTGACAAAGTAGCTCAACAGGCACACCTTGTTGTTGGCTCCATCGTGCTTCAGTACATCGGAAATGATATACGGCAAATCTTCCTGAGTAACCAGTTCCTTGCGGTCGCCCAACTGGATAATGCGTTCCGTCACCTTACGCATGGCTTCTTCGTCCAGTTCCAGTCCCAGACGTTCCAGATTCTTACGGATATTGGCTTTTCCGGAAGTTTTTCCCAACGCATATTCACGTACACGTCCGAAGCGCTCCGGAAGCAGGTCGTTGCAATACAGATTATTCTTGTTGTCTCCATCGGCATGTACCCCGGCCACCTGCGTAAACACGCTGTCTCCCACAATCGGTTTATTGGCTGGAATGGTCACTCCCGAGTATGACTCTACCACCCGGCTTACATCATTCAGACGGCTTTCGTCGATATGTGTAATTGCCTGAAAATGGTCTTTCAGGATGGCCTGTACACTGGCAAGAGGAGCATTTCCAGCACGCTCTCCCAGCCCGTTGATGGTAGTATGAAGACCTTTCACTCCACTCAGCACAGCGGCCAGTACATTGCTCACAGCCAAATCATAGTCGTTGTGTGCGTGGAAATCGAAATGCAAATCCGGATAGCGTTTCTTCATCTTACGCATGAACTCGATGACCTGTAGCGGATTCAGTATACCCAGTGTATCGGGCAACATGAAACGCTTGATACCAATGTCCTGCAATCCGTCTATCAACCCGAATACATAATCCGGCGAGTCTTTTATCCCGTTGCTCCAGTCTTCCAGATACACATTGACCGACATATCACACTGCTGTGCATAACGTACTACTTCACGTATGTCGGCTACATGTTCGGCCAGTGTTTTCTTCAACTGATAAGTACAATGTTTTTCCGAGCCTTTTGTCAGCAGATTGATGACACGGCATCCTGCCTTATGAATCCAGTCGACAGATACTTTTCCGTCGACAAACCCAAGCACTTCTACACGGGACAGCATATTACGAGCAGAGGCCCAGTCACAAATCATCTTCACCGCATTGAACTCTCCTTCCGACACACGGGCCGAAGCCACTTCTACACGGTCGACTTTCAAATCCTCCAGCAACAAGCGGGCTATCATTAATTTTTCACGGGCTACAAACGATACGCCACTGGTCTGTTCTCCATCGCGCAGCGTTGTATCCATGATTTCTATTATCGGTCTTTCCATACAGACATCTACTCGTTTTTATTTGTTTTTTATAGCTTCTGGCGATTCGCCTCGAAAGCTTCTATCTTCTCTTTATTTTCTACAAGGAAATCAATATCGTCCAGTCCGTTCATCAGACAATGCTTTTTGTAAGCATTGATTTCGAAGACTTCCGATTTACCGGTAGCCTTGTTGGTAATGGTCTGTGCCGGAAGGTTGACTTCCACTTCTGTTTTCGGATTGGCATAAATGGAGTCGAACAGTTCTTTCAGGAAAGCTTCGCTCACCACAACAGGAAGTACAAAGTTGTTCAACTCATTGTTTTTGTGAATGTCGGCAAAAAAGCTGGAAACTACGACTCTGAATCCGTATCCGGCAATTGCCCATGCAGCATGTTCACGGCTTGAACCGGAACCGAAGTTCTTTCCGGCAACCAGAATTTGTCCGCTATAAGTAGGGTCGTTCAGCACGAAGTCTTTGTTGAGTGTACCATCCGGATGATAACGCCAGTCGCGGAACAGGTTGTCACCAAAGAATTTCTCTTCTCTTGTGGTTGCTTTCAAGAAGCGTGCAGGAATAATCTGGTCTGTATCTACATTCTCTAAAGGAAGAGGGATACAAGTGCTTGTAAGTATATCGAATTTCTGTTTCATAGTGGTTCTGTATTACATTAATGTTCGCGGATCGGTAATTACTCCAGTTACAGCTGCGGCAGCGGCAGTCAGCGGACTTGCCAGCAAGGTGCGTGCTCCAGGACCCTGACGACCTTCAAAGTTACGGTTGCTGGTAGATACGGAATATTTTCCTGCCGGAATCTTATCGTCGTTCATAGCCAGACAAGCCGAACATCCCGGCTGACGGATGGCAAAGCCCGCTTCTTCCAGCACTTTGTCCAATCCTTCCTGACGAATCTGTTCATCGACCATCCAAGAACCTGGTACGAGCCATGCTACCACATTTTCTGCTTTCTTACGTCCTTTTACAATAGAAGCAAAGGCCCGGAAGTCTTCAATACGTCCGTTGGTACATGCACCAAGGAATACATAATCGATGGGCTTGCCTATCAGCGATTCTCCGGCAGAGAAGCCCATGTAGTTCATCGACTTTTCGAATGAACCTTTTTCTACGTCGCTCATGCCTTCGGTAGTAGGAATAGAATCGGTAATTGCCATACCCATTCCCGGATTGGTTCCATAGGTAATCATCGGCTGGATATCGGCTGCATCATAGCGTACTTCTTTATCGAATACGGCATCGTCGTCACTCTTCAAGGTTCTCCAGTAAGCTACAGCCTTTTCCCATTCTTCTCCTTTTGGAGCATATTCACGGCCTTTGATGTATTCGAAGGTTACTTCATCGGGGGCAATCATACCACCACGTGCTCCCATCTCGATACTCAGGTTGCAGAGTGTCAGACGACCTTCCATTGTAAGACTGCGGATTGCTTCTCCGGCATATTCTACAAAATAACCGGTTGCACCGCTGGTTGTCATCTTCGACATCATATACAATGCTACGTCCTTGGCGGTAACTCCTTTACCTAACTGTCCGTCAATGGTAATACGCATTGTCTTCGGACGAGCCTGCAAGATGCACTGTGAAGCCATGACCATTTCTACTTCGCTGGTACCGATACCAAATGCAACGGCTCCCATTGCTCCGTGGGTAGATGTATGCGAATCGCCGCATACGATGGTCATTCCCGGAAGAGTCAATCCGCGTTCCGGTCCTACCACATGGATAATACCGTTTTTCTTGTTCATCATACCGAAATGAGTCAGCCCAAAGTCGGCCGCATTTTTTGCTAGAGTATCAACCTGTGCCTTGGATACCGGATCTTCAATAGGTTTATCCTGATCGTGGGTAGGAGTGTTATGGTCGGGCATACAATAGATACGCTCCGGACGGAAACATTTCAATCCACGGGCACGCATGCCGGCAAAGGCTTGAGGACTGGTCACTTCGTGACAATAAAGACGGTCTATATATAATTGTGTGGGACCTTCTTCTACTTTCTGCACCACATGTGCATCCCATATTTTGTCGAATAATGTATTAGCCATATTCTTTACTTCGTTTAGTTATTTCTTAAATTTGTTGATACAGTCAATATAAGCTTCTACCGACGCTGCGATAATATCTGTGTTTGCTCCAAAACCATAATACATCTGTCCGTCGTATTCTACCTGCATGTGTACTTTACCTACATCATCACTTCCCTTGCTGATGGCCTGGATAGTAAACTCTTTCAATGTCATCTGACGGTTGATAATCTTTTTCACGGCTTTGATAGCGGCATCTACCGGACCGTTTCCTGTAGCAGCTGCTTCAAAATGTTCACCGGAGATATTCAGTCCGAGACTAGCTACAGAACGCACTCCTACTCCACTGGTTACCTGCAGATACTCCAGTTTGATGTGATGGTTGAAGTTGCGGTCTGCTCCGGCTAGTACCATGATATCATCATCGGTAATGTCTTTCTTCTTATCGGCCAGTTTCAGGAAGTCTTCGTATACCTTATCCAGTTTTTCCTGGCTCATTTCTACTCCCAATACATGCAAACGATGTTTCAAAGCAGCTCGTCCGCTACGGGCTGTCAGTACAATGGCATTATCGTCTATACCTACATCTTTCGGATCGATAATTTCGTATGTCTGTACGTTCTTTAAGACTCCATCCTGATGGATACCCGATGAATGGGCAAAGGCATTGCGACCTACGATGGCTTTGTTGGGCTGAACAGGCATGTTCATCAAACTGGATACCATGCGGCTGGTAGGATAGATTTTCTGAGTATTGATATTGGTGTCGATGTTGATATTGTGATGACAGCGAAGAATCATGGCCACTTCTTCAAGTGAGGTGTTTCCGGCACGTTCGCCAATACCGTTGATAGTTACTTCTACCTGACGTGCACCGTTCAGCACTCCACTGATGGTATTTGCCGTAGCCATACCCAAATCGTTATGACAGTGGGTAGAGATAATAGCCTTATCAATACCGTCAACATGCTCCATCAGATACTTGATTTTTGCTCCATATTCCTCAGGAAGACAATAACCGGTTGTATCGGGTATATTGACAACGGTAGCTCCTGCCTTGATGACAGCTTCTATCACACGAGCCAGATATTCGTTGTCTGTACGACCTGCATCTTCTGCATAGAACTCTACATCATCTACATAGCGGCGTGCGTATTTTACAGCAGCCACTGCACGTTCGATGATTTCTTCACGTGTAGAATTGAATTTATATTTGATATGGGAATCTGATGTACCGATACCTGTATGGATACGTTTGTGCTTGGCGTATTGCAAAGCCTCTGCTGCTACATCAATGTCTTTTTGTACGGCACGGGTCAAAGCACAAATGGTAGGCCATGTTACTGCTTTCGAAATTTCAATTACAGAGTTAAAATCTCCCGGACTTGAGACTGGAAAGCCTGCTTCAATAACATCTACTCCCAATGCTTCAAGCTGCTTGGCTACCTGAATCTTTTCAACCGTATTCAACTGACATCCCGGCACCTGCTCACCATCGCGAAGTGTAGTATCAAAAATAAATAATCTGTCACTCATAGTAAGTTCTATTTTTATAGGGTTATTATCAACTAAAAAAGCCTTTCACACCAAGGAAGTGAGAAAGGCTTTCAATTATTCTTTATAGACATTTATACACGCGACTCACTTCCCATCGGGCAACCCAATAGAATAATAATCAAACCGCATAGCAAAATCTGTATAAACATCATCTTTTTATCTCCTTTTATTTTTAACAGGTGCAAAGGTAAAGAATATTTCGAATAAGCAAAACAATATGTAAGTTTTTTAATGCTATAAACAATAATTTTTAAAACTTAGACAGGGTTTAATATAAAAGTATTACTAAAGAGAAAACTATCAAAATTCTCCGAAAACAGGCAATAATACCTTTTCGAGAAAGATATTATTGCAAATTCAACCTGTTATCTCCCCTTTAAATAAAACAAAAAGGTATATCGGCCCAATGCCGACATACCTTTTTCTTAGTTAAAAAGCAAACTGTACTTTTTCTTATAAACGTAGTTCATAAAGGCACGCTTCTACTTCTGTACTGCTTCCCATATGTTTTCCCATGTCATCCGAAAGCTTGACGCACTCACGCCACTCCTGGTTGCTGTTCATTTTACAGCGAGAAAGTTTCATCACAATATTGGAGGGCTTGTAGCCTGTATCATTGGTCAAGTTGGTACCAATACCAAACGAACAGCGTATTTTTCCTTTGCAATATTCATACAAACTCAATGCTTTTTCAAAATCAAGCGCATTACTGAATATAATGGTTTTCGTAGTAGGATCGATACCCAATTCTTTATAACGTGCAATCAACCGATCCACAAACTCATATTCGTTACCAGAGTCACATCGTACTCCATCAAACAATTTAGCCTGCTTCCTGCTGAAGTTTGTAAGGAAAGAATCTGAAGTATATGTATCAGACAAAGCTGTACCCAAATCACCATCGTATACATTCACCCAGTTTTCCAATGCCATATAGTTGGCGTGTTTATATCCAAACTGTGCTCCATGAAACATAAACCATTCGTGCGGATGGGTTCCCATAGGCAACATGTCGTATTTCATTGCCAGATAACAGTTGGATGTACCTGTACAGTAATTTGCATGTTCTTTGAGATAGGCTACCACAATATCCTGTACGGCAAAAGAAAAGCGACGGCGTGTTCCAAACTCAGAGAAAGGAAGCTGATTTGTATTGGAAAGTTCTACCTTACCGGATAGCCGTTCTATAATCTCTTTCTTATCGGGAATCCGATTGAAGAACTGATTACGAATCTCGGAAACAATAGCAAGTAAAGGAACTTCATATAAAGTGACTTTATATAAAAAGTCGGTCACTTCCAGATGTAGATGATGCTGTTCATCTAAGTAAACCTCAATCTTGTTTGGATCGAAACGGAAAGAAGAAAGCCACTCCCAATATACCCGGGGAAGAAATCTACAATGTGCCGACATGTATTCGAGTTCCTCATCGGTCAAAGCGACCAAACTCAAATTATAGATTTCACTTTTTAAAGCTTCCAGAAAACCTTCTGTATATTCAGTTTCATCTCGGTCTTTGAAAGAAAAGGTCCCTATTGCATAAGGAAATAACTTAATATAAGCATACGAAGTGGTAAACTTATATAAATCGGTATCTAAAATTGTTTTTATAACCATAAAAAACAAATGTATTAATTACTATCCCACTGTCACCTTTATATTGAGTTACAGCTATCGCTACGAAGTTAACTAAAAAATCAGAAAATGCCTATTCCGTTTCGAGAAAAGCATTTCCTTTATTCTGTATCTGATACAAATCCATACACATTTCCGCTAAAATCGGCTACAAACAATGCATTTCCCGAAACAGCAACCGAAGCGAAAGAAGGGGCACCCATTGTGTATCTCCATATCTGTTTTCCAGTCTGTATATCTAATGCATACAAAATACCATCTGAAGCAGTAAAATAAACGTTATTGCCTACCTGTACAGGACTGGTTTCCACTGTGCAAGCCGGATATCGGGTATAAGGAGCACTATAAATAAAAGAAGGGGTAGTCTGGAAATTCCACTTTTCCTCTAAGGTGGACTTATCCAAAGCAACAACTCCCCGCTCTGCAGTTCCGAATATAATCAGTTCGTCTGTAATCAAAGGAGAAGAGGTGACATCAACATTATATCCCAATTCCTTTCGCATCAGAATTTCTCCTGTATGAGCATTCATAATAAAAAAGGACGACAAAGACGGCACATACAATATTCCATCTTTTAAAACCGGTGAAGCAGAACGGTTGCGTAAACCATCTTTTCTGTTGGTCCACAATAATTGACCAGTCCGAGCGTCATTGGCATACATGGCATCCCAATGGGCACCTCCAACTAATACTCCATCCTCCAATGATAAGGTTACGGTACATCCTTCTCTCGACTTCCAATCTTTATTAATCCAACAGATTTTACCAGAAAGAGCCTCTATTGCACACATTGTCTGCCCAGTACCTGCATATACAATACCATCTGCTGCAATAATCCCTCCATCGAATGAGGGAATAGCTTCTGTTCCCATTTTTTTCTTCCAAATCAAATTACCCGTATTGACATCTACTGCATATAAAGTAGAATGTATATCCTGGGCAAACACCACCTCATCTGTAATAGCAATACTGTTTTTTACAGACCCATCCAGCATATACTTCCAACGAATCTTTCCCGTTTCACCTTCCATAGACATCAGTGCAGCTTTGCCTTGAGCATCTTCATCTACCGATGCCACATAAACATTCCCTTTGTAAACCAATGGAGAGGTCATATAAATATTCGATTTTACATTTTGTACCCATGCCAAGCGCAAGGGAGCGACGGCATGAGCCTCATTTCCTCCTATATGATTAGGAGTCCTGAGTAAATTTGTCCAATCGCAGGATGTCTGTATTCGGGTTGTGGACCGAGTATCATTATAGACAAATGATTCTTCAGTCTTTATAATTTCTCCATTACTTAAATAAGCTTCAGCAACTACAGTCACCAAACGTTTTTTGCAGTTCTCAGGCAATTGAACCAAAGCCGACCAATTGAAATTGGTGTTTTTCTTCATCGATTGAGCCTTTATCCAAACTTGTCCGTTACAACGAATATCATAAGTGACTTTCTGTACAGGAGAAACAGTATGATAGACATTCACAGATAATGGTAATTCACCTTTTTCATTCACTGGGGCTTGTCCATTTGAAATCGAAGCCAGTTCGATGGATCTATTTATAAAGGTATAGCGCAACTCGCTTTGAAAATCACCTTTACCGTCTACAGAAAAGACTCGGAAAGCAGAAGATGCATGATCAATTCCTCCACATGCCAATGTGGACGTACAAACGCTATAAGCAGAGCGATGCTTATGAATATGGTTAACATGCCAATGTCCATAAATCCAAGCTTTTAAATTATATTTATCCAAATCAATAAATTCATTATCGCTTATTTGATAAAGCATACGTTCATCGGCAGTCAGCAAATCATGATTGAATATATAAACAGCTTTCTCTTTAGAGACATACTTCAAATCATTTTTCAACCATTCATATACATCTTTTTTGGTATAATCAGGTTGATAGTCTCCTCCCAACATAGGAGTCACAATATAATGTGCATTACCGACTTCAAAAGAATAAAAGGTAGGACCATAAATGCTTTCAAATACTTGCTCTCCATAATCTCCCTGTACAAGATCATGATTTCCTATTGCATAAAACATCTGGGTATCCATATTCATAGTGTTCATCATTCCCAAATGGCTTTTTAAACCGGGAATATAACAGATATCTCCTGTATGGATAATAAAAGCAGCCTTTTCATTGGCTGCATAATCCTTCACTTCTTGCACCCATCTTTCCTGTCCTTGAGGTGATCCTATTTCAGTATCGGATATCTGAATAAAACGATGTGAGCCGTCTTTGCTTATTCTATTCTGATACGGAATTACTCCAAAATCATATGCAGTTCGTCCTGCTTCAATACGACGATAATAAGCGTTATTAGTTTTATATCCGGAGGGAGTCGTAATAAAAATAAATTTAGCCTTTTCATGCCCTGCTAAATTAAAACTTCCTTCTTGATTTGTCTGAACCACATTTAGTCCATCGGATACAGATACTTTATTCAGCAGTGTTTCCCCTACATCATATTTACCATTATAATTTTCATCTACATATACCTTACCAATATATTGTGCAGACACGTAGAAAGGAAATCCACACAATAGTAAAGTCGTTTTCAATCTTGTTTTCATAGTACATTTCCCCATATTTATAATAAAGGGGCAAGTATACTGATTTTTATTTATAATAGAAGCAAATTTAATATCATATTCACTATCGAAAATTAAAATCGTGTCAAGCAGGGAACAAGTCTTCAGAAGCAGAGGATGCACAACACATTATCCACGGCCGGACAAGCCATGATTCTAACACGCTGAAGATTTCCACAGGTCCTGCACGATTCCGCCAATACAGTATGCCAAGAAGCATGCATCAGACGGGATTTAGAGAAGAAAAAGCAGGCCGTACCCTTTACATAAGGGAGAGGATTATCCTTGATATGCAGAATAAAGACATACAGCTGTCAGACATAACAAATGAGGAAGAAGAACGGGGCAGTGCCGGGCCGGAGAAAGGCCTGCTACGGA
>ERZ838839.2605-NODE-2605-length-13274-cov-3.433997_pt1 | contig 13274 bp, 7 predicted proteins | sample MGYA00519909_ERZ838839 | MGnify/ENA primary metagenome ERZ838839 (study PRJEB31850, sample SAMEA3708843) | human gut metagenome | biome: human gut; feature: human-associated habitat; material: faeces | place: China | collected 2014 ... | reverse complement strand
ACAGAATCACTGCGCATCCTCGCGGAGCGTTTATCTCAGTCGGAGAATGGACTCCTACTGAGACAAACTTGCTATTACTTACCACCTGAAGAGGTGGGAGTCTTCTCGACTGAGATAAACCTCGCTGCCGTCTCCCCCAGCTTCATACTGTTGGAACCCTTGAACAGGACTGCATCTCCCTCACCGATCTGTGCATCCAGCCAGTCAAGCATATCTTCTTTTTCGTCCTCTTCAAACGAAACGACATGCAGATCCGGTTTGACTTTCTTTGCTCCCTCGGCGATCGCCTGCGCCAGTTCGCCATATACAACCAGGATATCGACCGGTTTTTCCGCCAGAAACGCACCAACTTCACGGTGGAACTGAATCGTATTCTCTCCCAGTTCCTTCATATCCGCCAGAACCGCAATTCTGCGTCCTGCCGGCAGGGAAGAAAGCACACCTATCGCCGCTTTCATCGAATCCGGGCTTGCATTGTAGGTATCGTCCACGATCGTATAACCATTTTTATGATAAATCTGCTGACGGTTCTTGAACCCGCCAAATTCAAGCAGCTTTTCCGCTGCATCGGCAAGCGGCACATCGTAGGCATCCGCAACCGCCAGGGCAGCCAGCGCATTCATGACATTGTGCTCGCCCATAACAGTCAGCTTCACCGGGACGCGCACCTCGCCGTGTACCATCGTAAAGGACGGAAATCCATCCAGATATGAAAGATCCTCGGCGCGGTAGTCGTTATCTGCTCCAAGTCCATAACGGACGGTATGGCAGCCTGCTTTTGCATGCACGGTAGAAAGCATATCATTATCTCCATTTACAAACAGGATTCCGCCTGCCTTCATACCGTCCTGGATATGCAGCTTTTCTTTTAAGATATTCTCGCGGGAGCCCAGATTCTCAATATGCGTCACACCGATATTCGTCATGACTGCCGAATCCACCGCCGCAATCTCCGCGATCACCGCCATCTCGCCCGGCTCACTCATTCCCAGTTCCAGCACGCCGATCTCATCATTCTCAGAAATCTCCGAGATCGTGAGTGGCACACCGATCTGGCTGTTGTGGTTTGCCGGTGTCTTGAATGTCTTATATTTCGCTGAAAGCGCCGCCGCCACCATTTCGCGCGTCGTCGTCTTTCCCACGCTGCCGGTGATACCAACTAACGGGATAGAAAGGCGTGCCCGCAGGCAGCGTCCGATCGTCTGCAATGCCAGTTTCGTATCTTTCACCTGGATCAGGGCGCCGTGAAAGCCCTCCGGTGCCGCCTCATGCTCCGAAGTCAGTGCGGCTGCCGCCCCATTGTCCATCGCCTGAACCAGGAAACGATGCGCGTCTGATTTCTCCCCGATCAGCGGAACAAACAGATCCGCCCCGCGCATACTCCGGGAATCAATGCTGATGTGTTTTAACTCCGTATCTGCATCTCCGCAGAGCAGTGTTCCCGACACTGCTTCCACGATATGTCTGACTGTAATATGGTCCATATTTTGCCTCCAAATTGATTACATATGCAGCTTCTTCACCGTCTCCTGCACTACTTCCCGGTCAAGGAAATGATAGCGCACGCCCTCGATCTCCTGATAATCCTCATGCCCTTTTCCGATGATCGCGATGATATCGCCATCTTCCGCATGCGACAAGCTGTACTCAATCGCTTCGCGGCGATCCGGGATTTCAACGTATTTGCCGTCGGTTTTTGCAAGTCCGACCTTGATATCTGCCAGAATATCTCCCACTTTCTCAAAGCGGGAATTATCCGCCGTGATGATCGACAGATCTGCCAGCTTTCCGCCAATCTCTCCCATCGAGTACCGGCGATCGCGCGCCCGGTTGCCGCCGCATCCGAAGACACAGACGAGACGCTTCGGCTTGTAGTCGCGCAGCGTCAGAAGAAGACTTTCCATGCTGACCGCATTGTGGGCGTAGTCAACGATCACGGTGCACTTTGCTGATTTATATACAATCTCCATCCGTCCATCGACCTGGATATGTTCCAGCGCATGGCAGACTTTCTCCTTCGGCAGGTCAAAGAAGCTGCACACGCCCGCTGCCGCCAGCGCATTGTCCACGTTAAATTTGCCCGGAATGCCGACACGCAGATCGCTCTCATATCGTCCATGCGTCTGAAATTCGACGCCCACGAAATCATGTTCGCGTACATAGTGAATGTCATCCGCTGTAAAATCAGCCGCCCGTTCCAATGAAAAGGTCAGGATCTCTGCTGTCGCCCCTTCTACGATCGCATCAAAGTGCGGATCATCGCGGTTGACGAGCGCTGTCCGGCAGTTTTTCAAAAGCTGCTTTTTGTAGTAAAGATATTCTTCAAAACTTGCATGTTCATTCGGGCCAATATGATCATTGGAAATATTCAGGAAAATTCCATAATCAAAGAAAAGTCCGTCTACCCGGTGCATCAGGTAGCTTTGGGAAGAAACCTCCATCACGACGTAACGGCAGCCCTCTTCCACCATTTTTGCAAAATATTCTTGCAAAATATAAGATTCCGGCGTCGTATTTTTGGTCGGATAATGATTCTCACCGATCACAGCGCCGTTCGTTCCGATGAGACCCGTCTTCTGTCCGGCCGCCTCCAGAATCGCCTTGATCATATAAGTGGTAGTCGTCTTTCCCTTCGTGCCGGTCACACCGATCGCCGTCATCTTCCGCGCCGGATAATCAAAACGTGCCGCCGAAAGAAGCGATAGCGCGTTCCGTCCATTCTCCACTTGAATGACCGTCACGTTCTCAGGCGCCTCAACCGGATGCTCGACCACCAGAACCGGCGCGCCCTTTTCAACCACATCCGGGATAAAGGTATGCGAATCGACGTTTGCCCCGCGCATACACACAAACACCGTCCCCGGCGCCGCCTTTCTCGAATCGTAGACCACCTCGTCAACCTCCGTCTCCAGGCTGCCCTGCAATAATGTATACGGCAATTCTTTCAGCCAGCTTTTAAGCTTCATAGGATACCTCCTGATTTTGATATTTTATAATGATTCCGCTTTTTAATATCCTTCTTCCATCATGTTTTCAAACTGCTCCATGCTCATCAGCACCTTACGCGGCTTCGTGCCTTCTTCCTCACCGACCACGCCTGCATCTGCAAGCTGATCCATGATACGCGCGGCACGGTTGAAGCCAATCTTAAACATACGCTGCAGCATGCCGATGGATGCTTTGTCTTTCTCAATGATAAATTTACCTGCCTGTGCAAAATAGGCATCGCGCTCACCGCCGCCAAAGCCCGCATCCATCGCCGTCGAACGGATCTTGGACTCAACCTCGGCGCTGTACTCTGCGGTCAGCCCCTCCTGTTTCAAAAATCCGACCACATCCGAAACCTCATTGTCGGACACAAACGCGCCCTGTACACGCTGCGGTTTCTGATAGCCCGACGGATAGAACAGCATATCGCCCTTTCCGAGCAGTTTCTCCGCGCCGTTCATATCAATAATGGTGCGGGAATCCACTCCGGAAGAGACGGAAAAAGCAATTCTCGACGGAATATTTGCCTTGATCACACCGGTGATGACATTGACCGATGGTCGCTGCGTCGCAATCACCAGATGAATGCCCGCTGCACGCGCCAGCTGGGCCAGACGACAGATCGAATCTTCTACTTCGCCCGGCGCTACCATCATCAGATCGGCAAGCTCATCCACGATAATGATGATTTGCGGCAGTTTCTCCGGTTTCTTCGGATCGTCGATATCCGCGATCGACTCAACCTTGGCATTGAAACCCTTAAGATCGCGCACGCCGTATTTTGCAAACTTCTGGTAACGGTCGGTCATCTCTGCCACCGCCCAGTTGAGGGCGCCGGACGCCTTTTTCGGGTCGGTCACAACCGGAATCAGAAGATGCGGAATACCGTTGTATACACTTAACTCAACCACCTTGGGGTCGATCATGATGAGCTTGACCTCGCTCGGCTTTGCTTTATAAATCACACTCATGATCAGCGTATTGATGCAGACTGATTTACCCGATCCGGTCGCACCCGCGATCAGAAGATGCGGCATCTTCGCAATGTCGCTGACAACCGTCTGACCTGCGATATCTTTTCCGACCGCGAATGCCAGCCGGGACGGATATTTCTTAAATGCCTCTGACTCCAGCAGATCGCGCAGCAGAACCACATGGTTCTCCTTGTTCGGAACCTCGATACCGACCGCCGCCTTGCCAGGAATCGGTGCCTCGATACGGATGTCCGCCGCTGCCAGATTTAACTTGATATCATCCGCCAGCGCTACAATCTTGCTGACCTTGACACCCTGCTCCGGGTGAAGCTCATAGCGGGTAACCGTCGGTCCACAGCTGATGTTTGTAACCGTCACGCCCACGCCGAAGTTCTGGAGCGTCTGCTGCAGCTTGATCGCTGTCTCCCGGTACTCCTGATCCGAGAAATCGGTCTGTCCCGTGCCGCGTTTTAAAAGTGTCAATGGCGGGAATATGTATTCTTTCTGGATCTTCTTTTCTTCCTCTTCCTTGCGCTCGATCTGCTCTGGAACCGTCAGTTCCTCAACTGGAAGTGCTTTTCGTTCTTCCCGTTTCTGCTCCAGTTTTTTCTGTATCGCCTCTGTATCTGTCTCGATCACCTTTCCGGATGCGGTCACGACCGTTTTGGAATCCTCCGGGACAAAGAAACTGCCCTTTGTCTCGCCCCGCTCTGATTCCAGCGTCTTATAATAGCCATCGATTGGTTCGGAATCCGTTTCCCCAGATATAGGTTCGTTCCATTCATCCTCATTCCCCATCGAAACGGTTTCCCACTCGTTTTCCGATGGCTCAAAGACATCCTGATGCCCTAAATCTGTATGAACCTCCTCTGCGGTCAAACCAGAGGTCTCTTCCGCGGTCAAACCGGGGGCCGCCTCCGCAGCCGGTCTCTCCCGTGTCTCTACCGGATAATAGCCTGGACCTTTCTGACTCTCGCCGCCGGCAAATTCTTCCATCGTCCGGGTATCACGGCGTACATACAGGCGTTTCAGGAGCTGGTCGCTCGCACTGTCCTCTGCCTCTGCAGTCTCTACTGTCCGCGCCGTCTCGCGCTCCGATTCTTCCTGAAACTGGGATTCTGAACCATCGTATGCATATGTATCCTGCTCCGATTCCACCGGCTCTTCTTCGTACTCCACCGGCTCTTCTTCATACTCCATCGGTTCTGGTTCTACCGCTCCGCCACCGTGGAATATCTGCCCGCGAAATACATCTGCCGGATTCTCCTTCTCTACTCCCTGTCCGGAATCCTGTGCCAGATTTTTTCCCTCTGCCGGAACATCGGTCCAATCATCATAAGCCGCGGCCTCATCCTGCAAGTTTTCCTGCCTTCCATGCATCTCACGGAATTCCTCCGGTGCATCCTCCGGTCCCAGCACGGTTCCCTCCGGGACTCCTTCCGAGAAATTTCGCATCACTGGCAGCTCGGTCAGCTTGGCGCCCTCGAGATCAACGCCACGGACCCGCTGCTCCTCCCGCAGACGGCGTTTTTCTTCCTTTTTCTCCTCATGTATCTCACGGCGGCGGCTCATATCTTCTTTCGCATACTCATACGCCCTTCCGCTGCCCTGTTTAACGAAGTTTACCAGGGAACGCTCCGTAATGCACACAGCACCGAGTGCCAAAAGCACCAGCAGAATCAGAACTGCTCCGATCGTTCCCACTGTTCCGCACAACAGCAGCATCAGAATGCCACCGATAAAGCCGCCTCCACCTGCCTGCGCGTAATAATCGCCCAGATTCCAGTCCAGATGCTGACCGCCTCCCATAAGAAGCTGGGAAAGTCCGCAAAGTGCCAGAAGCACCTCGCCAACCGCCACCAACTTGGCTACGGCTTTCTGGTTGCCTCGGTTTGAAAGATAAAAACAAGTTCCCATAAATAAAAGGAATGGCACCAGATACCCCATCACGCCGAATACGCCAAGCAGAGTCGATCGCAGAAAACTTCCGACAAAGCCGCAAAGCCCGAAATTGCTCAAAAACAAAAGTACCGATATTGCAAATGATACAATAATCGCCACTTCCGTTCCCATAAATGCCCCTGTACCACTTTTCTCCACCGGCTCCGGCGCCTGGCTGGCGCGGCTTCGGCTTCCTGTTCCTTTCGCGGTGCCTTTTCCAGACGAAGCTTTCTTCTTCCCCCTACTCTTTTTCTCGTTCAGCGTCTCCTCCGCTTTCTTCGCCGCAGGGGACTTTCTGGATCGCCCGGCTTTTTTCTCTGTCCCAGCTGTCTCCCCGGCACGCTCTGTACTCTGTCTTTTCCTGCTTGTATCTGCCACCTGTCTCATGCCTCCAACATTTCCCATGTATCTGCGGTTCCTCCTGTTTCACAAAATACAGCCTCCCGCAGACTGCTTTTCTCATTTTACATTCTTATTATCTCATTCAGTATACCCAAATTCAGGGAAAAAAGCAACGCTTTCCTAAAATTTTCGCACGTATGTTCTACTTTCTTTTCAGATTTTCACTAAAATCCGTCTTCGTCATCCGGTCGTGTGCATCTATTTCTTGTTTCTTCCCATCGATCGCCCGGTTCAGCCATGCAAGCGCTTCCCGGATCCCGCCGCATTCATCGATCAGTCCCTCCTGGACCGCCTCCTCGCCAACCAGGACCGTTCCCAGATCTTTTGTCATCATCTCCGTATTGAGCATCAGGCTCCGGAGGCGCTCATAGGAGATCTGACTGTGTCCGGACACAAAGCTTAAAATACGATCCTGAATCATTTCAAAATAATCATACGTCTGCACGGCACCGATCACCATCCCCGTCATCCGTACCGGATGTACCATCATCGTCCCGGTCGGGACAATAAAAGAGTGATCGACCGCCACCGCGAGCGGCACACCGATCGAATGGCTGTCCCCGATGACCAGTGAAACGGTCGGTTTGCTGAGCGAAGCAATCATCTCCGCGAGCGCCAGTCCACAGCTTACATCGCCGCCCACCGTGTTAATCAGGACTAAAACTCCCTCCGTCTCACCGCTCTCCTCGATCTCCGCCAGCTTAGGCAGAATATGCTCATATTTCGTCGTTTTCGTATTGCCGGACAAATTTTCATGTCCCTCTATCTCTCCGATGATCGAGATTAATTCAATGTGATTGCCATTCTTTCCCGTAATATCCGTCTGTCCATTTTCACGCTTCTGAACCGGATCCTCCTGCGCCTGTTCCCGGCTTTCTCCCGCCTTATCTGTCTGCTTGTCCCACGCTTCATTTTCCCATTCCCTGTTTTCACGATTTGCCCGAATCATATTTTCCTCTTTTCTGCGCTCTTTCCATCTTACACGCGGATTCAATGTTTTTCTCAACTGCCTAATTCATTCTTAGTATTCTGTCTTCCTATTATCTTTATTCACTGAAACCGCTTTTTATACAAACAAGGATGTGCCTTGGCACATTCGGGCGTCTCGCGCGGTCGCTTGCGACATGTTTCTGCTTCGCGCGAGTGCGCATCCCCGCGATGCGTTTTTTATTTCATAGGACACAATTTCCTATGAAACAGAAAAAGAGAGCTGGGAAAAGCTGCCTTTTCTCCCTGCTCTCTTTCAAATATTTTTTATTGACTTTCCATGGAATTAATCGCCCAGTACATTGACGATCTTCGCCGGGGTACGGTAATTCCAGGTGGAAATCTTGATACCATCCCTTGCATTCGATGCATGGCACACGCGCCCACCGCCGATATAGAGTGCTACATGGTTGATCGTTCCACCGCTGTTTGTGTAGAAGATCAGATCACCCGGACGCATCTGGGAAGAACTGATACTTCTTCCTGCTCCCGCCTGGGAACCCGAATGATGCGGCAGACCGACGCCGAAGTGTGCCATAACCGACATCGTAAATCCAGAACAATCCGTACCATTTGTCAAGCTGGTACCGCCCCATACATACGGATTCCCAAGGAACTGAGTCGCGTAGTTTGCGATCTGCGCACGCTTGGAGGAGCCGCTTGAAGATGCTTTCTGGCTGCCAGAACCACCGTTACTGCTGCTCTTGCTTCCAGAGCCTCCCTTGCTGCTCGCCGCCTTGGTCTCAGGCTCCGGGGTCTCCTCAACCGGTGTAAACTCGATCGCCTCATTTAACGCATACCGGACATCGACAAATTCAGTCGCTACATAGGCACTCGTCTCATCCAGTGCAATCTGCACCCAGCCATCCTGCTGGCTCATAACCGAATACCGCTCGCTGTTGGAAATCTGCGTCCAGATCGGCGCGTCCGTGTTCGGCTCCGTACGGGCATTCAGACGGTCAGTTGATACGATCGCCATCAGCTGTGCAACCTGCAGTGCCTCCTGCTTCGCCGCATCTCCAGTCAGAATAAATTCGGATTTAACATAGCCGGTAACCGGACCGGACTTGATCTTATACCAGCCGCCATCCTCGGTCGTTTCCAGAATCTCACCACCGGACTTGCTCGTCATCTTACCGATGATCTTCGCATCCTCCTTCGGCTCCACGCGGATATTTAAGTAGTTATTGACATTGGAAATACCCAGATTGTCATACATATTGAGAACCATCGTCCGCAGATCCAGCTTACGCGCTTCATTTAACGCATAGCGCACATCCACATAATCCGCTGAAATATAGCCCCCGCTGATCTGAATCCAGCCGTCCTGCTCGCTGACAATGGAATAACGCTCATTTTTCAGCGCCTGTTCCAGCACCTGCGCGTCCTCACTCGGCTCACTCCGGATATTCAGCTTGTCAGTCGTGATGACCGCCATCTTCTTGACCAGCTCAAATGCCTCTGTTTTTGCCGCCTCGCCGGTCTGTACAAATTCTGAACTGATGTAGCCCTCCAGACCGCCGGAAGATATCTGATACCAGCCTTCCTGGGAATCGTCCAGAATCTCGCACGCACTGCCGCCCATCAGTTTGCCAATGACATCGGAGGTTGTACTGGCGCTCTCACGCATATTAAGATAACCAGATACATCCACAATACCCAGATTCTGGTAGGACTCGACTACATTTTTCTTTTCTTCGTCCTCTTTTGCCTGTTCCTCATCCTCCGGCAGCGTCTCTCCGATCACGGTTTCCTGCACCTCTGCCTCGGATGCCGATGCCACCCGGGCGTTTCCAGAACCTCCGAACGTGCCGCCCTGTGCCAGCTTCACGATGATAACCAGAGCCAGCACCACAATGACAGCACAGCCTCCGATCATGAACCAGTGCATCGGATCTTTGCCATTTCGTCTCTGACGTACTTTCTGCAGGCGTTCTTTATAATCTTCTGTCTTTTGCTCTTCCATCTTATCCTCTCCCTATCAGTCTCCCAGCATATTGACAATCCGGTACGGATTCCGGTAATTCCAGGTAGAAATCTTGATGCCGCTTCTCCGGCTCGCCGCATGGACGATCTGACCATTGCCAATGTACATCGCCACATGGTTGACCGTTCCCTTGCGATTCGTATAGAAAATCAGATCGCCCGGACGCATCTTCGAAGAATCAATCTTCGTACCCGTCCGCGCCTGTTCCCGGGACACCCGCGGCAGGGACACGCCCGCCACATGGCTGTATACATACTTTGTAAAACCAGAACAGTCCACACCCGAATGCGGGTCATTACCGCCCCAGACATAACGGTTTCCGACAAACTGAAGCGCATAGTTGACAATCTGGGTCCGCAAGGATTCCTTTTCTTTTAATGGGGTAAATGGGATCGCCTCCGGCAATGCATAACGCACATCTACGAAATCAGTCGCCACATACGCACTCGTCGTATCGAGCGCAATCTCGACCCAGCCATCCTGCTGGCTTATAACATCGTAACGCTCATTGTTAGAGATCTGCGTCCAGATCGGCGCATCCGTGCTCGGCTCCGTGCGGGCATTCAGGCGGTCGGTTGAAACGATCGCCATCAGTTCTGCAACCTCCATCGCCTCCTGCTTCGCCGCATCTCCTGTCAGGATATACTCCGCCTTCACATATCCAGTGACGGGACCCGACTGGATCTTATACCAGCCGCCGTCCTCGCTCGTCTCCAGAATCTCTCCGGCAGACTTGCTCGTCATCTTACCGATGATATTGCCATCCTCACTTGGCTGATCGCGCACATTCAAGTAATTATCCACACTGGAAATACCCAGATTTTTGTATAAATTCAGCACCATCGCACGCATATCCAGCTTCCGCGCTTCATTGAGTGCGTATTTGATCTCCGCATAATCCGTAGAAATATAACCGCTCGAAATCTGAATCCAGCCATTCTCCGGCTCACCCTCGACCACATAGCGCTCATTTTTCAATGCCTGACCGACAACCTCAGACTCCGTGTTCGGCTCTTTTCGGATGTTCAGGGAATCTGCCGTGATGAGCGCCCGCTTTTCAACCAGTTCCAACGCTTTTTTCTTCGCCTCATCCCCGGTCAGAACAAACTCCGAGCTGATATAACCAGAAATACCGCCAGATTCGACCTGATACCAGCCTTCGGTTGAATCATCCACGATCTCACACGCACTGTCGCCCATCAGCTTGCCGATGATGTTGCCGTCCGTGCTCGCCGTCTCACGCATATTCAGATAACCAGACACCTGCACGATACCCAGATTTTTATAGGAAGCTACCACTGCTTCTTTCTCTTTGATCTCCTCCGCTCTGGACTCTTCGGATGCCTCGTCCTTCGAAAGCTCTGATGCTGTCGCCGCCCCATTCTTTGCAGTTCCGGCTCCCGCCTGACGGCTGAGCAGAGACTTGCCTGCAAGCGCTGCAACTGCAAGAGCAATCACCACTCCTGCTGCTATCACTCCGAAGCGCAGACTCTGACTCTTATCTTCGCCCTGGCGCCTGCGCGAATGTCCCGCGGATTCCCGGACCGGCTTTGGTGTCTGATCCTGGGTCTGAGCTGGCTCTGATTCCTGACTCTGAACTGCTTCCGGCTCTTGAATCCGCTCCGCCGCTGGCACCTGTTCTGACTCCTGCGTTTCTTTTTTGTTTTCTTCTTCTAACATATGGATCGCTCCTGATTTTTCTTGAAATTATGACTTAATATATTAAACGTAATTTTTATTTTATCATATTCGTAGGGAATTGCCAAGGAAGGATGTGGAGGAAAAAATGAATTTTCTATAAATGAATTATTACAGAAGTGTTAAGTTGTAGATAAACGGTTAAGTCGTGAAAGGGGGAATTAGTTGGAAATATGGGAGAGGAGAATGCCCTCCGACCGCTCGCGCCGCCGGAGGGCATTCTTTCTCACTTATAGTCGTGGTTTTTAATTTGTTGACCCACTTTTCATTCCGTATATTTTTTGTCTGTTATCGGTTAATGATTTTGATAAAAGCCTTCAAATCTTATAACCCCTGCTTATTTGGCAAGCATCATACGGTCATTCGCAAATTCTTCTCCGCTTACCTTTTCAAATCTCTCCAACAGGTCTTCTACCTGCAGATTCTTCTTCTCTTCCCCTGCTACATCGTAGATGATCCGACCTTCGTGCATCATAATCAGACGGTTGCCGATCTGAATCGCATCTTTCATGTTATGGGTAACCATAAGCGCGGTCAGATTTTGTTCATCTACGATCTTTTCGGTGAGATCGAGGACTTTGCGGGCTGTTTTGGGATCGAGGGCGGCGGTGTGTTCGTCTAAAAGAAGGAGCTTTGGCTTCTGGAGGGTTGCCATCAGAAGGGTGAGCGCCTGGCGCTGTCCGCCGGAGAGTAAGCCCACTTTGCTGGTCATACGGGTCTGAAGCCCCAGGTCGAGCTGTGCCAATGCCTCACGGTAGAAGTCCTTTTCATTCTTTTTGATGCCCCAGCCGAGTCCTCTGGATTTGCCGCGGCGCAGCGCCATGGCAAGATTTTCCTGTATCTCCATATTGGCGGCGGTGCCGCGCATCGGATCCTGGAAGACTCTGCCGATATATTTAGCGCGTTTGTATTCTGGTTCTCTGGATATGTTTACGCCATCGATCTCGATTTTACCGGAATCGATCGGATATACGCCTGCGATCATATTTAACATGGTGGATTTTCCAGCACCGTTTCCGCCGATGATCGTCACGAAATCGCCCGGTGCCAGGTGTAAGTTGATACCGTTTAAGGCTTTTTTCTCATTAACAGTTCCTTTATTAAAAGTTTTCTTTACATTTGTTATCGTCAGCATTACTCCTCGCCCCCTTCTGAATAATCTTTTCTCAGCCTGTATTTAGCGAGTGCTACCGGAATACAGAGTGCCAGTGCTACAATGACAGCAGAGAGCAGCTTCATGTCGTTTGCATCCATACCCATGCGGAGTACAACCGCACGGATCACAAAGTAAATGACCGAACCGACGACCACGGAGGTCAGTTTCCAATAGAAAGAGGTCAATCGTCCCATCAGGACTTCGCCGATGACGATCGCCGCCAGACCGATGACGATAGCACCGGTACCACTTCCAACATCACCATATTTCTGGCTCTGGCAGACAAGTGCGCCGGAGAGACCGACCAGGCCGTTGCTGACCATCAGGGATAAAAGCTTCGTCATACGGGTGTCCACGCCCAGCGCGCGCACCATATCCTCGTTGTTACCGGTTGCACGCATCGCACTTCCGATCTCGGTTCCGAAGAACCAGTAAAGAAACAGAATAGCCGCCACAGCCAGCACAATTCCAACGATCATCGATGCCTGTGCCTGGGTCATCCCGAAGGAAGCAGCCAGACCACTGATAAGTGTCTTAACTTTCAGAAGCGGCAGATTGCTCTTTCCTCCCATGATCCGGAGGTTGATCGACCAGAGGGAAATCTGAGTCAGAATTCCTGCCAGAATCGCTGGTATCTCAAATACAGTATGAAGAATACCCGTTACCGCACCAGCCACGACACCGGCTGCCGCTGCAACTAAAAGTGCCAGCACCGGATTTACTCCTTTGTTGACTACCAGGACTGCACAAACGCAGGCACCCAACGCGAAGCTTCCGTCTACCGTCATATCCGCAATATCCATCAGGCGGAATGTAATATAAACTCCCAATACCATGATTCCCCAAAGAACGCCCTGTGCGACCGCGCCCTGCAGGGATACTAATAAACCGCTCAAACTTTTACCTCCCTGTGTTTTGTATTTTCTTCATCTGATTAACTGTAAAGACTGCCAGATCGGCATATTTATTTTATGCTTCTGATCTGACAGTCCATCTCATTTGAAGTTTAGGTCTTTCTAGTACTCTTTATTTCTCAAGTCCAGATACATCGATTCCCAGCGTCTGCGCTGTCTCTTCATTGACACTCAGCTCGCACTTGGAAGCGTCCAGATAACCGATCGGCATCTTAGAAATATCGGCG
>ERZ838839.2594-NODE-2594-length-13357-cov-2.874530_pt1 | contig 13357 bp, 8 predicted proteins | sample MGYA00519909_ERZ838839 | MGnify/ENA primary metagenome ERZ838839 (study PRJEB31850, sample SAMEA3708843) | human gut metagenome | biome: human gut; feature: human-associated habitat; material: faeces | place: China | collected 2014 ... | reverse complement strand
AAATGGAAAAGAAGTTTGCGGCAGGCGCAGCAGATCTGCTTGGGAGGCAGTTAAGTTAAAAGTGTCATATTTTTCCGGGAGGATGCATAGAATAGTATCAGTGGAAAACCGGACATGCATCGAAAGGAAAAGAAAATGAGAGAAAATCATGGGAAAAAAGGGATAATATACGCAGAAAATTTAGTGAAGGCATTACTTTGCGCCTATCTGGTTACAGGGATGTTTCTGTTAATTCTTGCACTTCTCCTTTATAAAGCAGGATTGAGTGAAGAAAATGTAAATCTGGGAATTATTCTCATTTATGTAATAGGAACTTTTTCCGGAGGTTTTGTGATGGGAAAACTGGAAGGCCAAAAGAAGTTCCTCTGGGGGCTTGGAACCGGTGTGGTTTATTTTGTTTTATTACTGATCATTTCATTCGGAATGTACCGTGAGGTTTCGTCGGGGACAGGAGATTTGTTTCTGACATTTGTACTTTGCATCGGAGGTGGAATGCTTGGTGGGATGGTCGCATGAAGAAAAACCAGACAGATGTGTGAAAAAATACTTTAAAAACCTGGCTGTGTGTGCTATAATAGCGAAAGCAATATGTGCGAAGTTAGGAGGAGTAAAAATGAAACACATTAAAACACTGAATACACAGACACTGAACAACACAGTTAAAAAAGGTGGATGCGGAGAGTGCCAGACATCCTGCCAGTCTGCATGTAAGACATCCTGTACAGTAGGAAACCAGACTTGCGAAAACGCAAAATAAGAAAACCTGAAAGTGAAGATAATGTTGCTGCAGAGTTGCTTTGAGCGGTGATACTGCCTGCAATTATGCGAAAACAGCAACAGGATTACAGGTGAGGCAGCGGTGCAAATCGCTGCCTTAAGCATGTTTTAGACGTATCTGCTTTAGAGTTGCATTGTGAAAATGCCGGGCTTTGAACAGTTACAAATAGATTTACAAATACATATAGAAAGCGAGGTATCCACGTGATACATCAGTACCAGAACAATGGATATAATATCGTCCTCGACGTGAACAGCGGAGCTGTACATGTTGTGGATCAGGAAGCGTATGATGTCATCGAAGTGCTTAATCGCATGAATGAAGATCATACAGTGGAGACATTGAAATCTCCGGAAACAGCAGAAGCATTGAAAAAAGAGCTTGGAGAGAAATATTCTGAGAAAGATCTGCTGGATATTTTAGAGGCAGTAACAGAACTGACGGAACAGGGACGTCTGTTTACAAAAGACATTTATGAGAGCTTTATCGACGTTGTAAAGCAGCGTAAGACAGTTGTTAAGGCTTTATGTCTTCATATTGCACATGACTGTAACCTTGCCTGTAAGTACTGCTTTGCGGAAGAGGGAGAATACCACGGCCGCAGGGCTTTGATGTCTTACGAGGTTGGTAAGAAAGCACTTGATTTCCTGATCGCGAATTCAGGAACAAGAAGAAACCTTGAGGTTGACTTCTTCGGTGGTGAGCCGCTGATGAACTGGCAGGTTGTCAAAGACCTGGTTGCTTACGGAAGAGAGCAGGAGAAACTTCATGACAAGCATTTCCGTTTCACACTGACAACAAACGGAGTTCTTTTGAACGATGAAGTTCAGGAGTTCGTGAACAAAGAGATGGACAACGTTGTCATCAGTCTTGACGGAAGAAAAGAAGTGAATGACCAGATGCGCCCGTTCCGTAACGGAAAAGGAAGCTATGATCTGATTGTTCCGAAGTTCCAGAAGCTGGCAGAGAGCCGTAATCAGGAGAAGTACTACATTAGAGGTACATTTACAAGAAATAATCTGGATTTTTCCAAGGATGTAGAACATTTCGCAGATCTTGGATTCAAGCAGATGTCAATCGAGCCTGTAGTAGGTGATGACACAGAACCATATGCAATCCAGAAAGAAGATCTTCCACAGATCTTTGAAGAATATGATAAACTCGCAAAATTCCTGATCGAGCGTGAGAAGAGCGGAAGAGGATTCAATTTCTTCCACTTCATGATCGATCTTGAAGGAGGACCGTGCGTGTCCAAGCGTCTGTCCGGCTGTGGTTCAGGTACAGAGTATCTAGCAGTGACACCTTGGGGAGATTTCTACCCATGTCATCAGTTTGTAGGACAGGAAGAATTCCTCATGGGAAATGTAGATGAGGGAATTACAAAACCGGAGATTGCGGAAGAATTCCGTGGATGCAGCGTATATTCCAAGGAAAGCTGCAGAACCTGCTTTGCCAGATTCTACTGCAGTGGCGGCTGTATGGCGAATTCTTACAAGTTCCACAATACGATCCATGATACTTACGAAGTGAGCTGTGAGATGGAGAGAAAACGTGTGGAATGTGCGATCATGATAAAGGCTGCCCTGGCGGATGAAGAACAATAAAGTTAGAGAGCAGCAGTCAAGAAAGGAAAGAAAGAGATGAAGAAAGGTAAGAGTATTCTCAGCCTCATTCTCGTAATCGCAGTTACAGCACTCTTCGGTATGACCTGTGTGCTTGGACTTGATTTAAAGGGAATGGGAGCTGCAAAGAACATCAATCTTGGTCTTGACCTGGAAGGTGGAGTCAGCATTACATATCAGGTAAAAGGTGACAAGCCATCTCAGGCAGACATGGATGACACCGTGTACAAGCTTCAGAAACGTGTGGAGCAGTACAGCACAGAGGCACAGGCTTATCAGGTTGGAGACAACCGTATCAGTATCGAGATTCCGGGTGTGAGCGACGCAAACAAGATCCTGGAAGAACTTGGACAGCCGGGTTCACTGTACTTTATCAAGCATAAAGACAGCGAGGGAAATGAAAACTATTCCCTGACAGCTTCCGGATATACACTGAATAAGTCGATCGACGAACTGAAAGATACAGACTCCATCGTACTGACAGGTACAGAAGTAAAGACTGCTTCAGCCGGAGTGCTCAACGACTCAACAACAGGAAATAAAAAATATGGGGTTGATCTTGAACTGACAGATGAAGGTGCTGAGAAGTTCAAGACAGCAACAGAGGAAGCTTATAACAACAATCATGATACAATTGCTATTTACTATGATGGTGCTCTGATCAGTGTGCCAAGTGTAAATGCAGTGATCGAGAATGGAAAAGCTCAGATCTCAGGAAACATGGATTACGAAGAGGCTGATAACATCGCTTCTACGATCCGTATCGGTGGACTGAATCTGGAACTTGAAGAGCTGAGTTCAGAAGTCGTTGGTGCACAGCTTGGACAGGATGCACTGAAAGGCAGTTTGATCGCCGGAGCAATTGGTCTGGCGATCGTATGTGTATTCATGTGCTGGGTATATCTCCTTCCGGGACTTGCATCCAGCCTTGCACTGATCCTTTATACAGAGCTGATCCTGATCCTTCTGAATGCATTTGACATTACACTGACACTTCCGGGTATCGCAGGTATCATCCTCGGTATCGGTATGGCAGTAGATGCGAACGTTATCATCTTCGCCCGTGTGAAAGAAGAACTGACAGAAGGAAAGAGCGTACATGCTTCTCTGAAATCAGGATTCCAGAAAGCAATGTCCGCAATCGTTGACGGAAATATCACAACACTGATCGCAGCCGGTGTGCTGTGGCTTCGCGGAAGCGGTACTGTAAAGGGATTCGCCCAGACACTTGCACTTGGTATCGTCGTATCCATGTTTACAGCACTCGTGATCACAAGACTGATCATCTTTGCATTCTATGGAGCAGGTATCCGTAGCGAGAAAGTATACGGAAGACATCTGAAAGAACGTAAACCGGTTGATTTCCTTGGAAAGAAAAAGATCTTCTTCATTGTTTCCATTATCCTTTGTCTGGCCGGACCGGTCATGATGGGTGTGAACCATGCAAGAGGAATCGGTGCGATGAACTACAGCCTTGATTTCGTAGGCGGTACTTCAACAAATGTAACATTTGATAAAGAATATACACTCGAAGAGATCGACAGCCAGATGATCCCAAGTCTGGAAGAGATCACAGGAGATAAGAATATTCAGGTTCAGACAGTAAAAGAGAGCAACCAGGTAGTCTTCAAGACACAGACACTTGATCTTGAGAAACGTGAAGCACTTGCTTCATATTTAAATGAAAACTACGGTGTAGAGGCATCTGATATCGCAACAGAAAATATCAGTTCAACAGTAAGTTCCGAGATGAGAAGAGATGCGGTTATAGCTGTGATCATTGCTACAATCTGTATGCTGCTTTACATCTGGTTCCGTTTCAAAGATATTCGTTTCGCAACAAGTGCTGTTATTGCACTGATGCATGACGTACTTGTAGTTCTTGGATTCTATGTAATTGCAAGAGTATCTGTCGGAAATACATTTATCGCATGTATGCTGACGATTGTCGGATATTCTATCAACGGTACGATCGTTATCTTTGACCGTATCCGTGAGGCACTTGCAACAAAGAGCCGCACAGAAGATCTGAAGGATCTTGTAAACCGTTGCATCACTCAGACACTGACAAGAACAATCTACACAAACTTTACAACATTTGTCATGGTTGTTGCATTGTATATCCTTGGTGTAAGCTCCATTAAGGAATTCGCAGCACCACTGATGGTAGGTATCATCTGCGGTGGATATACATCCGTATGTATCACAGGCGCACTGTGGTATGTGATGAAGACAAGACTTGGCGAGGAAGCGAAGGCTGCAAGAATAGCTTCCGGCACAAAGGCAGTTTCTGTAAAAGCAGCAGACAAGAAAGAAGAAACTACTTCCACAGAGAGTAACGCAGCAGATACATCTGCAGATAACAGCTCCAAGAAGAAAAAAGGAAAGAAGACTTCTTTCAAGAACAAAAAGAGCAAAAAGCGCTAAGAAATAAATAACCGCCTGGAAACAGGATGAATAAACGCAGAAACAAAAATCTGTCGTATCGGAAATGAAAAATGATTTTCGATACGGCAGATTTTTGTTATAATAAGAAGATACGATACTGACAGACAGGGAGGTTGTTTGGATGGAAAAATGGTTCGTCACGATGAAAAAGGCGGATTTTAATGGAATAGCAGAGAAATATCAGATTTCCCCGATCATTGCACGACTGATGAGAAACCGTGATGTGATCGGAGATGAAGCAATTGATTTTTATCTGAATGGAACAGTGGAGGATCTGTATGACGGCTTACTGATGAAAGATATGGATCGTGCGGTAGATATTCTTAAGGAGAAAATAGAAGAGGGAAAGAAAATCCGTGTGATCGGTGATTATGATATTGATGGAGTCAATGCAACGTATATTTTGCAACAGGGGCTTGCAGGACTTGGGGCAGATGTGGATACGGATATTCCGGACAGGATCAAAGATGGATATGGATTGAATCAGATGCTGATCGACCGTGCACTGGAGGATGATGTAGACACGATCGTTACCTGTGATAATGGAATTGCGGCAATGAGCGAGATCGCTTATGGAAAAGAAAATGGGATGACGATCGTTGTGACAGATCACCATGAAGTTCCGTATCTGGAAGAAAATGGGAAGAAAAAGTATCTCCTGCCACCGGCGGATGCAGTGGTCGATCCGCACAGAGCAGACTGTGAGTATCCATTTAAAGGGCTGTGCGGCGCAGCTGTAGCGTATAAGCTGGTTGAGGTTTTGTACAGAGTGTCTGGAAAGTCAGAGCAGGAGGTAGAACATCTGCAGGATAACCTGATGGAAAATGTTGCGATCGCCACGATCGGGGATGTGATGGATCTGGTTGGAGAGAATCGAGTCTTTGTGAAAAAAGGACTTGAGCTTCTGAAGACAACGAAGAATGAAGGGCTTCACGCCTTGATGCAATGTACCGGGGTAGATACAGCGAACCTGAATACTTATCATATCGGCTTTGTGCTCGGACCGTGCATCAATGCCGGTGGAAGACTGGATACAGCCAAGCGTGCACTGGAACTCCTTAATGCATCAAACCGGAGAGAGGCAGTGACACTGGCAGCAGATCTGAAAGAATTAAATGACAGTCGGAAAGAAATGACCGAAGAAGGTGTAGAAGAAGCTGTCCGGCAGATTGAATCAAGTTCCTGGAAGGACGACCAGGTGCTGGTCGTGTATCTTCCAGAGTGTCATGAAAGTATCGCCGGAATTATTGCGGGAAGGATCAAGGAACGTTATTATCGTCCGACCTTTGTACTGACAAGGGGAGAGACAGGAGTAAAAGGCTCCGGACGGTCGATCGAAGCATATGATATGTTTGCAGAAATGAGCCGCTGCAGGGAATTATTTACGAAGTTTGGAGGACATAAGCTGGCAGCAGGACTTTCCTTAGAAGAGGAAAATGTCGAAGTTTTTCGGAAACGGATCAATGAACTTGCAGATCTGACAGAAGACGATCTTCAGATGAAGGTGTCGATCGACATGCGGCTTCCATTTCCATATATTAATGAAGAGCTGATCCATGAACTTAAGATATTGGAGCCTTTTGGAAAAGGCAACGGGAAACCGTTATTTGCAGAAAGTAAACTGCGTGTAATCCAGCCAAGGATCTTCGGAAAGAACCGGAATGTGCTGAAATGCAGACTGGAGGACCAGCAGGGAAATCAGATGGAAGCAGTTTATTTCGGAGAAGTGGAAGACTGTCTGCAGCAGATGGAAAAGAAGCAGATTATGTCTTTTACATACTATCCATCCATCAATGAGTACATGGGACGAAGAACAATTCAGCTTACAATTGTCAATTATCAGTAGATAATATCGAAAAAACCGTACAAATTGCTTAAAATGCAGAAGAATGGGAAGTTCTTATTTGAAAAAGGAAAAAATAGTGATATACTAAATCATATTAATTGTTCAGAACTAAGGATGAATGAAGGGGGAAGACGATATGGCAGGCACTCGGGAATATGAAGATCTGAATAAAAATCTGGAGATGGTGGACGGACATGCAGTAAAAGCACCAGAGGATTATCAGGATCCGGAGGAGTTATATCAGGCCTTAATAGCTCGTGTGCGTAAGTATCATCCTTCTGCGGATATTACGATGATTGAGAAGGCCTATCAGATAGGCAAAGAAGCGCATAAGGACCAGTTTCGTAAATCCGGAGAACCTTATATCATCCATCCACTCTGGGTGGCAATCATACTTGCAGATCTCGAGATGGATAAAGAGACGATCGTGGCAGGAATGCTTCATGACGTGGTAGAAGATACGACAATGACACTCGACGAGATCTCAACAGAGTTCGGCGAAGAGGTGGCACTTCTTGTAGACGGCGTTACCAAGCTGGGACAGTTGAACTATTCCAAGGACAAGCTGGAGGCCCAGGCAGAGAATTTGAGAAAGATGTTCCTTGCAATGGCGAAGGATATCCGTGTCATCATTGTAAAACTTGCAGACCGTCTGCATAATATGCGTACGATGGAGTTTATGACACCGGCGAAGCAGAAAGAGAAATCAAGAGAGACGATGGATATCTACGCTCCAATCGCCCAGCGTCTCGGTATTTCCAAGATCAAGACAGAACTTGATGATCTTTCTCTGAAATATTACCAGCCGGAAGTTTATAATCAGCTGGTGCATGATCTGAATGCACGCAAGACAGAGCGTGAAGAATTTGTGCAGCAGATCGTTGCAGAAGTATCAAAGCATATGAAGAATGCTGATATTGAAGCGAAAGTATACGGACGTGTAAAACATTTCTTCAGTATTTATAAGAAGATGGTGAATCAGAACAAGACACTGGATCAGGTGTATGACCTGTTCGCTGTCCGCATTATCGTAGATTCAGTGAAGGACTGTTACGCAGCACTCGGTGTGATCCATGAGATGTATACGCCGATTCCGGGGCGCTTTAAAGATTATATTGCTATGCCAAAGGCAAATATGTACCAGTCCCTGCACACAACGCTGATCGGACCGTCCGGACAGCCGTTCGAGATCCAGATCCGTACAGAAGAGATGCATAAGACAGCTGAATACGGTATCGCAGCACACTGGAAATATAAAGAGACAGGCGGAAGCAACACGAAAGGATTGAACACGCAGGAAGAGAAGCTGAACTGGCTGCGCCAGATCCTGGAGTGGCAGAAGGACACCAGTGACTCCAAAGAGTTCCTGAGCATGGTAAAGGGAGATCTGGATTTATTCTCAGAGAATGTGTACTGCTTCACTCCGTCAGGAGATGTCAAGACACTGACAAGCGGTTCTACAACCATTGATTTTGCGTACTCCATCCACAGTGCGGTGGGCAACAAGATGGTCGGAGCAAGGGTGAACGGCAAGCTGGTGCCGATCGAGTATGTGGTCCAGAATGGCGACCGCATTGAGGTCATCACTTCCCAGAACTCCAAAGGCCCGAGCCGTGACTGGCTGGCTCTGGTCAAGAGTACCCAGGCGAAAAACAAGATCAACCAGTGGTTTAAGAGTGAATTAAAAGAAGATAACATCGTCCGCGGCAAGGATCTCATCGACCGCTACTGTAAGACCAAGGGCATCAATTTTGGCGATTTAAATAAGCCGGAGTTTCAGGAGAAGGTCATGCAGCGTTATGCCTTCCGTGACTGGGATTCTGTTCTGGCTTCCATTGGCCATGGCGGCTTAAAAGAAGGCCAGGTCATCAACAAGATGATCGAGGAACGGGAGAAAAAGACCCGCAAGGAGGTTACCGATACCAACATTCTGGACGGTCTCAGCGAGATGTCCGGAAACAAAGCTGAGGTCAGCAAGAAGACCAAGGGCGGAATTATGGTAAAGGGCATCCATGATGTGGCAGTCCGTTTCTCACGCTGCTGCAGTCCGGTGCCGGGCGACGAGATCGTGGGCTATGTGACCCGCGGCCGCGGCGTATCCATTCACCGGACAGACTGTGTGAATATTATCAACCTTCCGTCGGAGGAGCGCACCCGTCTCATTGAGGCCGAGTGGCAGCAGCCGGAGGATGACAGCAGCACCAAGGAGCGCTACACTACGGAGATCCAGATTTACGCCAATAACCGCATCGGCATGTTTGTCGATATTTCCAAGGTGTTTACGGAGCGCCAGATCGATATCACCTCGATGAATGTGCGCACCAGCAAGCAGGGCAAGGCCACGATCATTATGACATTTGACATTCACGGAATCGAAGAACTGAACCGGTTGACGGACAAGTTAAGACAGATCGATGGCGTGATCGATATAGAAAGGACTGCGGGATAGTTGTTCCGCAGTTTTTCTGTGTTTCGGATATAGAAAAGGAGCAGATTATGAGTGATTTTCGAATTAAAACCTATGTGCTGGGCGGTGTCAGCACAAACTGTTACCTCGTGTTCCGTGAGGGTGAAAAAACAGCCGTGATCATCGATCCGGCAGACAATGCGGATTACTTAAAGAACAAATGCCGGGAATTTGGCGTGAAACCTGAGGCAGTCCTTCTTACTCATGCGCATTTTGATCATATGCTGGCTGCGGATGATATTCGCAAAGCTTACGGATGCAAGGTTTATGTCCATATGGACGATGAGCGGATGCTGAATGACCCGTTTCTGAATCTTTCCGGAACCATGGGAACAGAGCAGACCGGTATCAGCGCAGACCATCTGCTGCGGGATGGAGATGTACTCCATTTCTTAAACAGGGAGTGGAAGGTTATGGCCACACCGGGCCATACAGCAGGTTCTGTCTGTTATTACCTGCCGGAGGAGAAGGTGCTGTTCAGCGGAGATACCCTGTTTGCGGAGTCTCTGGGACGGACGGATCTTCCGACCGGAAGCATGTCTGCCATTGTTCATTCCATCGCAGAGAAGCTTCTGGTGCTGCCGGATGATATCATGGTCTATCCGGGACATGGTGATGCTACTACCATTGGTTATGAGAAGCAGTATAATCCGGTGGCAGCTTATGTGAGAAAGCGAGGCATGCAGGCATGATCGGAATTTTGTTAAATGACAGCGCTTACGAGCAGGATATCCGGGAGCTTCTGATGGCATTTTACCCGGGACAGACCTTTGCGCATGAAATGCAGGAGGATCTGGACTTTTTTGTGGAAGGAACGGTAAATGAAGATCGTACGGAGTTTACGTTATGTCTGGGATATTTCGGAAGCTCCTGCTTCCATCTGCTGTCCATGGAGAAACTGGAGCCGGAGATCCGGGCCGAATTTCAGGCGGCGGCGGAGAACAGTGTTCTGAAAGTAAATTACGAAAATCGCTTTGAGACAAAGAATAAGATTAAACGCAGACTCTATGTGCTTCTCATGCAGCAGACGGGAAAGCAGCTCCCGTGGGGAACCTTAACAGGCATTCGTCCGACCAAGATTGCCATGACAAAGCTTGCGGAAGGCGAAACGGAAGAGCAGATTTTCCGCCACATGAAGGATACCTATTTCACCAGCGATGAGAAGATTCACTTAAGCATCGAAATTGCCCAGAGAGAACGCAAGCTGCTTTCGACCATTGATTATAAGGAAGGCTACAGCTTGTATGTGGGCATTCCGTTCTGCCCGACCACCTGCCTGTATTGTTCCTTTACCTCTTATCCGATCGGAAAGTGGAAGGACCGCACTCACGAGTATCTGGATGCGCTGTTCAAAGAACTGGATTATGTGGCAGAAAAGAAGAAGGGCTGCACGCTGGACACCGTTTATTTTGGCGGAGGAACCCCGACTTCTCTTTCTCCGGAAGATCTGGACAGGCTGATCACAAAACTAAAGGGGACCTTTGATTTCTCTGCCGTTCAGGAGTTTACCGTGGAAGCAGGACGTCCGGACAGCATCACCCGGGAGAAGCTGGAGGTGCTTAAGAAACATGGCGTGGGCCGTATTTCCATCAACCCACAGACTATGAAGCAGGATACTCTGCGTCTCATCGGACGCCGCCACACAGTGGAGGATGTGGTGGACCGTTTCAAGCTTGCCCGTGAGGTTGGCTTTGACAACATCAATATGGATCTCATCATCGGACTGCCGGAGGAAACTCTGGAGGATGTACAGGCCACCATGGAGGCAGTGAAGGCCCTGGCACCGGACAGCGTCACTGTGCATTCCCTGGCCATTAAGCGCGCAGCACGCTTAAACACCATGAAGGAAGTTTATAAGGATTTAAAGATCGAGAATACGCAGGAGATGATCGATCTGACTGCCCGCTACGCCCGTGAGATGGGCCTGGAGCCGTACTATCTGTACCGCCAGAAAAATATGGCAGGCAATTTTGAGAACGTGGGCTATGCGGCACCTGGAAAGGCCTGCATCTATAACGTGCTCATCATGGAGGAACAGCAGACCATCATCGGCTGCATTGTGGTGGCCATTATTGTGGTGCTGGTGGCCATCGCTGGATTCGCCGTAAACAAGGCTATGCGGCCGTCCAACACCAGCAGCAGTAGCCAGCAAAGCAACATGACCGTGGACGAGGCCTATAGCAAGCTCAAGAAAGTCAGTACCCAGCCGGCTAACGCCGACGACAAGGCCGGCTTCGTAATCTCCAACAAAGGGTATGGCCAGAAAGCCGAGGGGGCTCCCACCGTATCCATCTACATGGAACCGCTGTGCCCCGGCTGCGCCTCGGTGAACCGCCAGCTCGATCCAACGCTCGTCAAGCTGATGAACGCCGGCCAGCTCAACATCGATTTGCACTTCCTCAATTTCCAGAACAACAAGAGCTCCGACAACTACTCCAACCGCGTGTTCAACGGTGCCATCTACATTGCCGAGCATGATGACGATCCCGACCACCTCATGAGCTCCCTCTCCAACATCTACGCTGAGGATTTCCAGCCGGGCGAATTGTCCAATTACGAGCCGGTAAACAACGCCAAGCTGGAGAAGCAGGCCGTCAAGGCCGGCGTGAGCGAGGATGTGGCCGCCGCGGCGTTCAGCGGCAAGAACGAATACCTCGACTGGCTCACCGCCTCCAACAACTACACGATCCTGCGCCCCGAACTGTTCAACAGCTCCGGCGCCTTCTCCTCCCCCACACTCACCATCAACGGCGAATACTGGGATCTGAAGCAGCTCACGCTGGCGGACACGAATATGGTGGACGGCTTCCTCAAGTCCATTGGGCTGGATGCTGACCAGGTAGGCGTGGAAGGCAAAATGCCATCCATCGGTGCCAGCGGAAAGCCGATTTCGGTCGCCTCCTGATGCTGCGTGGCCGAATAAGTTGACGCCGCGACATATGCAATACCGCCTGCGGCTCGGCTTAAATTGACCACTCGGGAAGTACCGGTATACTAGTCATTTGTTCGCAACGATTTACGCGTTAAGAACAATCGCCTCTTTAGCTCAGATGGCCAGAGCGGCCGCCTTGTAAGCGGCAGGTCGTCGGTTCGATCCCGACAAGAGGCTCGTCGCGCAGAAAAAATGGCGTATTATGTGATACGTAGACTTTTCTACGCATATAATTCTTACCTTGGGTAAGTACTCCAGGAGCCTTCCCCCAATTATGGGCTTCCTGGAATGAGGGCGGAGCGTCCCCCAACCAGCTCCGCGCCTTCAAGGGGGCGGGAACATCCCCTTCTCTCCCGCCCCCCTTTTCTTTTCTTTTTTTGAGCTCAGAACAATCTGACGAGCAGGAATGGTGACGGTGGCCGGTGAAACCGCAGTACGGGCCGGAACAACCGTTACGATGGGTGGCGTAATCGTTCACCCAGCAGGAAGAGTATGGCAATGGCACGGCGTTGGACCCCGCAGCGGTTTGTTACACTGCGTCGCATCCGCGTAATCGCCTGTATCGCGGCGACCAGTATCGCGCTGGCTGGATCATTCGCGTTCACCGCGCGTAAATCCGTGGCCCTGAACATCAACGGGCAAACCACCCAAGTCACCACATATGCGATGACGGCCACCCGTCTTCTGGAGGAACAAGGGGTGGATATCAAGACCCACGATATCGTGACCACCTCGTCCGGCGACCAGCTCGCCAATCATGCCGTGGTCACCGTACAGTCCGCCTACCAGACCACCATCAACATCGACGGCACCGCCGTGCCGTTCTGGACCGTGGCCACCAGCGCCGACCAGCTACTGGGATTTTTCGAGGAAAACCAGAACAACGCCGCGAAGATCACCGTCGACATCAAGAACGTGTACAACCAGCTCACCGGCGGCCTGGTGATCAACCAGTCCGGGCCGGTCACCGTCATCGCCGACGGCAAAAGCTCGGTGGCCCCCAATGGCAAGCTGCCGGCCGCCTCCATCCTCGATTCCAAGGGCATCGTGCTCAACAAGGAGGATCGCGTCAGCGTTGAGAAAGACAGCGACGAGACCATTCTGCGCGTACGCCGCGTGACCCACGGCGAGGAGACGCGCACGTCCGTGATTCCGTTCTCCACCCAGACCATCATCGACCCGAATCTGGCTGAAGGGCAGGCCGATGTGCGCCAGCAGGGCGTCAACGGCGAGAAGACGCAGGTGTACGACGTCACCTATGTGG
>ERZ838839.2591-NODE-2591-length-13366-cov-2.934040_pt1 | contig 13366 bp, 13 predicted proteins | sample MGYA00519909_ERZ838839 | MGnify/ENA primary metagenome ERZ838839 (study PRJEB31850, sample SAMEA3708843) | human gut metagenome | biome: human gut; feature: human-associated habitat; material: faeces | place: China | collected 2014 ... | reverse complement strand
CAACACCGTAGTTGCTCCGCCGCGTATGCTGATCGCATTCCTGGAGAACAACCTGCAGGAAGATGGAACTGTCAAGATCCCGAAGGTGCTGCAGCCGTATATGGGCGGTATGGAAGTTATGGTACCGAAGCATAAATAGAAAGAAATATGTTGAAACAGGCATGCGAATGTCAGAGGCATTTGCAGACTGTAAGACGATGGCAGAAGGCCGCCGCACGTTTCGTATGCGGTGGCTTTCGCTGTATTCAGGTTTGAAATATTGCGAGTGAGAGAGGAACAAAAGAACATGTCATTAGAAAAGGCAAAGGCATATCTGGAAGTAAAAGGATTTCTGGATCATGTCATCGAACTGAAAGATTCCACCGCAACGGTTCATGAGGCCGCAGAAGCGCTGGGGGTGCAGCCGGCTATGATCGCGAAAACCATGTCTTTTCTGCAGGGGAACAAAACCGTACTGATCCTGACGGAGGGAACGGCAAAGGTAGACAACCGGAAATACAAAGATACCTTCCATGTGAAAGCGAAAATGATCCCGTTTGATGAGGTAGAACAGTATGTAGGTCATGCGCCGGGCGGTGTGTGCCCCTTTGGCATCAACGAAGGTGTGGAAGTGTATCTGGATGAAAGTCTGAAGCAGTTTGAAGTGGTTTACCCGGCAGCAGGCAACGACCACAGCGCTGTAAAGCTGACGATTCCGGAACTGGAGGAAGTAGCCGGGGCGAAAGGATGGGTAGATGTATGTAAGGAGCCGGAGGAGTCATGACGGGATTGGGAACCATCATAAACAGTGTCAGCATTATAGCCGGTGGCCTGGTCGGACATCTGACGGGCAGGCTGTTTCGTGCGGAGCAGCAGGAGGCGTTAAATAAAGCCTGCGGCGTCAGTGTGTTATTCATCGGAATTGCCGGGGCCATGGAAGGAATGCTTTCTATTGATGGTTGGAAAATCAGCAGTGGAAAGTCCATGCTGGTGGTGCTTTGCCTGGCTATTGGAACTGTTATAGGGGAGCTGATTGGAATCGAGCATGGCTTTGAAAGGTTTGGAGAATGGCTGAAGCAGAAAACCGGAAACAGCAAAGACGCGGAGTTTGTCAATGCCTTTGTGACCGCTTCCCTGACGGTATCGATAGGCGCAATGGCCATTGTAGGATCGATTCAGGACGGACTGCTGCATCGGAGTCAATCTGATCTGGGGAAAGAAAGTGAGTGTGGCGAATATGCTGCCATCAGTGCTGCTGGCAGTTCTGGCGGCGTATCTGCCGTGGGGATTTTAAGGCTGATTTTGCATGATATGGAAACTGCGGTTTGTTAGAAAAAGGAGCATAAAGGAATGATTCAGAAACACTGTTATGAATGCGGAGCAGAGCTGACGGAAAAAGAACTGGAGGGAGAAGGCATTGTTCCATACTGTCCGCAGTGCCAGCAGTACCGTTTCCCTATGTACAATGTGGCGGTCAGCATGGTTGTGACGGATGAAGAAACTGGAAAGATTCTTCTGATCCAGCAGTACGGAAAGCCGACTTATATTCTGGTGGCTGGCTATGTGAACCGGGGCGAGGCGGAGGAGGATGCTGTGGCGCGGGAAGTTCGGGAAGAAACCGGTCTTCATGTATCCCGCATGAAATTCAACCGGACCCGATTTTTTGAGCCATCCAACACGCTGATGTGCAATTTTACTGCCTATGTAGATAACGCGAAAGCATTGCATATCAATCAGGAGATTGACCGATGCAAGTGGTTTACGCCAGAAGAAGCGAGAGCGAATATCCGGCCGAACAGTTTGGCGGAATGGTTTCTGGATGCGTATCTGGATGAGAAAATAAAGTAAATGACAGTAGCAGCTACCGCGATGAGTGGAAGTTTAGTAAAAATCCGGAGTTAATCTATGAAATCAATTTCAATTTATGCCATTACAAGAAAACAGAATCTGGCACAGCTTTCCAGAATGGAGCGTCAGCTGTCCAAACGGGAAAAGCCGTTAAAAATGCGGGAATGGGAGTTAGACAGCCTGAAAAATCTGGTGGAGCAGCTGGAAAAACGGATGCCGGATGTCTGCGGACTGCGCTTTTTCTATTCTTTCCAGATTCCGCGGCTGGGAAAGGAATTTGATCTTCTTCAGATCAAGGAAGACCAGATTGTCAATATTGAGCTGAAAAGCGGAGCAGTGTCGGAGGAGGCTATGCGTCGTCAGCTTCTGCAGAACCGGTATTATCTGTCAGTACTGGGGAAACCGATCCGGTCGTATACATATATCAGCAGCCAGAACCGGCTGGTCCGCCTGACAAATCATGATCATCTTGCAGATACGGACTGGGAGCAGTTGTGCAGTGAGCTGCAGAATGAAAGCGAAGACTATAAGGGGAATGCGGAAGCATTGTTTCAGGCGGAACTGTTTCTGATCTCCCCGTTGACGGAGCCCTCCCGATTCTTAAAAAAAGAGTATTTTCTGACAGCGCAGCAGCGGGATATTGAACGGCAGATCTTAAAGAAAATCCGTCTGGAAAGAACCGGATATTACTGGTTTCATGGGCTTCCGGGAACGGGGAAGACTCTGCTTCTTTACGATATGGCCATGAAGCTTTCTGTAAGACAGCAGGTCTGTCTGATCCACTGTGGAGAGGTTGTGGATCAGTGGAAGGTATTGCATGAGCGGCTGAGGCGGGTAAAGTACCTGGCGGACTCTCAGATTACGTCAGATATCCTTTCAGGCGCAAGTGCTGTTCTTGTAGATGAAGCGCATCTCCTTTCTCAGGAAAAACTGGAATATCTGCTGCAGTACTGCGGGAACCGGCCGGTCATTTTCTCCAGCGATTATGAGAATATGCTATCTCCGGAGGAACTGGACCGGGTAGCAGTACATGCGCTGGAACAGATCTCCGGAATTCAGAGTTTCCGGCTCACAAACAGGATCCGGACAAATGCAGAGATTTCTTCTTTTATCCAGAACATGATGTGTCTTCCAGAACGCAAAAAGGGAAGACATTTTCCGCATGTTACCGTGATGTATGCCAACGATGACCGGGAGGCAGACGTTCTTTTGAGTGATGCGCAGCATCAGGGCTATCAGGTAATTTTGAATGAAGCGGAACCGGCCATTTGCGCAGACCGTCTTGCCATGGTACTGGATCAGCGGTATTTTTATGACAGACAGAATTATCTGCGCTCCGATGACCGATCGGTGAGACGCTTATTTCACCAGTTAAATGGCGCCAAGGAAGAGTTGCTGCTGGTGGTAAAGCAGAATGAGCCGCTTTATGCTGTACTGCTGGATCTGCTGTAAAAAATAGGAAAGGAGTAAGGATACCATGACTGGCTACAGAAAAATAGATATGGCTGCCTGGCCGCGCAGGGAACACTATCAATATTATACGGAAAAATTAAAAATCGAATGCAATATGACGGTGCCGATCAATGTGAAAAATCTGCTGGATTTCTGTCATGAGAGCGGTCATAAATTTTATCCGTCTATCATTTATCTGGTAACAAAGGTACTCAACCAGATGGAGAATTTCCGCATGTTTCGAGATGCGGAGGGAAATTTATGTGTGTGGGATCAGGTGGTCCCGAATTATACGATTTTTCATGAGGATGATAAAACCTTTTCCGATTGCTGGACGGGCTATTCTGATGATTTTGAAACCTTTTACCGGGAAATCACAGAGGATATGGAAAAGGGACAGGAGAAAAGGGGAATCAAGGTAAAAGCAGGACAGCCAGCCAATTTTTACTGCATTTCCTGCGTGCCCTGGGCTGCATTTACGGCATTTGGCAGCAGGACGGTCAACAGTACAGAACTGATGTATTTTCCGATCATTACCATGGGAAAATATGAAAAATCAGGAGATCAGATGCTGATGCCTGTGAACCTGATGATAGCCCATGCGGTAGCAGACGGCTATCATGCGGGAATGTTTTTTCAGAGACTTCAGGAAGCTGTTGACCGCCTGTCCGTGAGGAATCAGGATCCGGAATAAAAAATGGATTTTTACAGCCGCAAGCCGTTGATATCTTTGATGCGTGACGAAATATGAAACTTACATTTTGGAGGCACAAGGTGAACAGAGATTTGTCAAAAGGACCTGTTGTAAGGTCAATGCTTTTATTTGCCATTCCGATGATACTTGGAGATCTGCTGCAGCAGTGTTACAACATAGCAGATACACTGATTGTCGGGCACTTTCTGGGCGAAAAGGCGCTTGCTGCGGTAGGCTCCTCATTTACACTTATGACATTTATAACGTCCATTCTTTTGGGCCTGTGCATGGGAAGCGGTGCGTTGTTTTCTATCCGGTTTGGCCAGCGTGATGAAAATGGACTGAAAGAGGATATCTGTGCCTCGTTTTTCTTTATTGCTGCTGTGACGGTATTACTGAATATGATTGCCTACGTGAGCCTTGACGGGCTTCGATCGTTTCTCAGAGTTCCGGATGAAGTGTGGGGAGACATGAGAGCATACCTGTTTGTGATCTTTATGGGGATTCCGGCTGTTTTTCTGTACAATTATTTCACTTCATATCTCAGGGCAATCGGTAATTCTGTTGTACCACTTGTGTTTCTGGCCTTGTCATCTGTACTGAATATTATATTTGATCTTTGGTTTGTTATCGGTCTGGAGCTGGGAGTGTCAGGAGCAGCGCAGGCAACTGTGCTTTCACAGTATCTGTCAGGACTTGGTATCATGCTCTATACACTCGTAAATCATAAGCAGGTGCGTGCGATCCGGAAAATCGGTTGTCTGAAAAAAGAACGGATCCGGGAAATCATCTCTTTTTCCATGCTGACATGCATCCAGCAGTCGGTCATGAATCTTGGAATACTTATGATCCAGGGACTTGTAAACAGCTTTGGAACAGTCATTATGGCTGCATTTGCGGCTGCTGTAAAGATCGACGCTTTTGCATATATGCCTGTGCAGGATTTTGGAAATGCATTTTCTACGTTTATAGCACAGAATTATGGAGCAAAAGAAAAGAAGAGAATACAGCAGGGACTGAAAGAAGCTGTGTGGATATCCGCAATTTTCTGTGTGGTGATATCTGCATTGGTGTATGTCTTTGCAAAGCCGCTTATGATGATATTTATAGATGCCGGAGAAACGGATATCATCATGGAGGGGGTACGCTATCTGCGTATTGAAGGAGCATGCTATATTGGAATCGGATGGCTGTTTCTGCTATATGGTCTGTACCGGGCTTTAGGAAGACCCGGGATGAGTGTAGTGCTTACCGTTTTTTCACTGGGAACCCGGGTGGCTCTGGCATATATATTATCTGCAATACCGGAGATCGGTGTGGTCGGTATCTGGTGGTCAGTTCCGATCGGATGGGCACTGGCAGACCTCGTGGGACTGTTGTATTATAAAATCAGAAAACAAAGCCTGTTTTGTTTTACGGATTAAGCAGGCTATAACAAGGACATTGGTTTCATAGGAGATCTTAGTAAATGAAGGATTATATATTAGAGGTATGCGTGGACAGCGTGGAATCGGCACTGGCTGCCGAACGGGGTGGTGCAACACGCCTGGAATTGTGCGCTAACCTTGTAATTGGGGGAACGACGCCCGGCTATCCATTATTTGAGCAGGTGAAAAAAGAAACAGGACTGCCGGTCCGGACGCTGATCCGCCCAAGGTTTGGCGACTTTTTATATACGCAATATGAGCACAGGCAGATGCTTCAGGATATTCGCCATTTTGCGCAGGCAGGGGCAGATGGAGTTGTGATCGGGAGCCTGAATGCAGATGGAACGCTGAATACGGAGCAGATGCAGGAGATGATGGAAGCAGCAGGCAGCTGTGCAGTTACCATGCATCGTGCTTTTGATGTGTGTGCAGATCCCTTTGAAGCTTTGAAAAAGTCGGCAGAACTGGGCGTGGATACGATCCTGACATCCGGTCAGGAGGCAGACTGCTTCGCCGGATGCGGGCTTCTTAAGAAGCTTGTGCAGCTTACCGATCAAAGCCGGTCAGACAGTCGCAGAGTGACTATCCTTGCCGGGGGAGGCGTGACGTCTGCGAATATTGCAGAAATCGCGAAAAAAACAGGAGTGCGTGCTTTTCATATGTCCGGAAAAAGGCTGCTGGAGAGCGGTATGCGTTATCGGAATGAGCGGGTACATATGGGACTCGGAAGCCTGAGTGAATTTGAATGTTATTGTACAGATGAGGCAGAAATCCGCCGTGCTGCGGAAATTCTGCGGACTCTCGGTGAAGATGGCAGATGAGGCAGGATTTTGCGAAGCATTTTACCAACCATGAAAAAGGAGAGTATCGGAATGGACAGACAGGAACTGATGGAGTCAATAAGGGCATATCAGCCTTTTAACGAGCAGGAGGAAATGGACAAGTCCCTGATTTTGGATTGGATCGAGACTCAGACTGATGCATTTTCCCGCGATAATATCGTGGCGCATATGACAGCCTCAGCCTGGGTGGTCAATAAGGATCGGAGCAGGGTTCTGATGGTGTATCACAATATTTATGATTCCTGGTCCTGGCTGGGCGGTCATGCAGACGGTGAGACAGATCTGCTGGCAGTGGCGATCCGGGAGGTGAAGGAAGAGGCTGGAATTTCCGGTGTGCGCCCGGTGTCAGAGGAAATTTTTTCTCTGGAATCTTTGACGGTAGACGGACATGTGAAGCGGGGAAAATATGTATCCAGCCATCTGCATTTGAATGTGACATATCTTCTGGAAGCAGATTCAGAAGAGCAGGTTTTTGTGAAGGAAGATGAGAACAGCGGTGTGGGCTGGTTTACGCCGGAGGAAGCCCTGAAGAAATCCACAGAGCCCTGGTTTGTGGATCGGGTATATGGAAAGCTTGTGGAGAAGATGAAGAAAAATGATTAATTTCTACAAAAAAATCTGCGGTATGCCGGGCGCAGGGTTTCTTCCATGGCGCACCATTTATCCGCAAGGCAGACCAGCCATGCCTCCCGGCACTGCGGCGGGATGGGCGTCAGCGGGAACATATGCCGGGCAATCGTATTTTTCTCCCGCTGATTTAAGGCGTAGTCCCGCGTGGCATTTCGTAAGGCCGTTCCCGGATGGCGGAAGCCATGAAGCCGGTGGGAGGCATCGTTTTCATGCCAGTCATATAAAAAATAATCGTGCAGCAGAGCGCCCTTCACCAGGGAGGCATCATCCATCGGAAACTGCCATTTTTCCATGAGAAAAAGACTGACGTATGCCACATGGACGCTGTGCCGGTAGATGGTTGTAGAGCCATGCTGCATGGCCTCCTTTTCTTCGTAGAATCTTCCCTGCATTGCCAGTTCCCGGATGGTGTCGGCCAGAAGTCTCTGGAGTCTGGAAGATAAGAAAATTTTTGCTTTCATAGGGTGCGGATCACCTCTCAGATTGAGATTTCGTTATGGTTCATATTTTTACAACCCGTATTATAATCAATTTCAGAGAGATTGCAATGGTCAGTTTGTGGTAATTAAAATTTATTTCTTAACAGAGAGCATTTGATATTGCTGCATCCGGTGAAAACGGATATACTAATAAATAAATGCGTTGCGGCAAAAGCGGAGCGGGAACGATCCCTGCGCCGCTTTTTGCGCCGCATATACTGAGAAAATAAGAGAAAGTTGAGGGGAAACAAAACATGCTTTTCATGAATAAAACACTGCTGCGCCTGGCCCGTGGTCTCTGGCTCTGGATCCTGGCTATTGCCGGTGTGAGCTTTCTGACGCTGGTCGGCACTACAGCGCTGGCTGAGATCATTGCCGGATTCCTGGGCAGTCTGTTTGAGCCGCAGGAGGCGCTGTCATCGGCGGGCAGTGCCATCCGTGGGGCACTTGTGGTGGCGCTGTTCACGTTCTGCGCACAGATGGGGAAGGGCCTGCTGGAATACAAGACGGCAGCCGAAGCGAGAACCAGTATGCGCCGTATGATTTTTTCCAGGGTACTGGAGCTGGATGCAGGAGGCATTGAAAAGATCGGACCGGTTTCGGCTATCACTGCTTCGGTGGATGCGGTGGAGCAGATGCAGATGTATTTCAGCACTTATCTGCCGAGCCTGATCTGCAGCATTCTGGCGCCGATTTATCTGTTCTTTCATTTAAAGAACATTTCCATGCCGGTGGCTCTGCTACTTCTGGCAGTTTCTCTGGTGCTGCTTCCGGTGAATAATCTGTTCCGCTGCCGGATTGAGCAGATCCGAAAGACTTACTGGAAATCCCTGGATGATATGACCGGCTATTACATGGACAGCCTGCGGGGTCTGACCACGCTGAAGCTCTTTAACCGGGATCAGGAGCATTCCCGGATTTTGGGGGAGAAGGCAGATATTTTAAACTACAACATCAACTGTTTTATGAAAGTCAACTTTACGTCCTTCCTGGTAACGGAAGCCATGATTTACGCGGCCATTCTGTTTGCACTGGTAAATTCCGCTGGCCGCATTGCGGATGGCAGCATGACCATTGCTCAGGCTTTGATTGTGCTGATGCTTTCCTACAGCTATTTCTCTGCCGCAAAGGAGCTGATGAACGCTTCCCACAGCGCACTGACAGCGATCGCTGCGGCAGGTAAGGTGGAGGAGATCCTGGATACCGATACCGTCCGTACGAGCCGTCCCTTCCGGAAGATCCGAAGCATTTTGAGGGAATCCGCATGGATCATGTTTCCTATGGATACGAGGGCCGAAGCAGAGCCTTGCAGGATATTTCCCTGACGGTTCCAAAAGGAACGGTGGCTGCGCTGGTGGGCTTATCCGGCTGCGGAAAATCCACAACGGCATCTCTTCTGATGCGGTTTTGCGACCCGCTATCCGGAAAAATCTATATAGAAGGAAAAGATTACTGCAGCATGAAGCCGGAGGAGCTGCGAAAACACATTGCCATGGTGCCGCAGCAGGTCAATCTGTTTTCCGGTACGATCCGGGAGAACCTGCTGTTAGCGGACCCGGACGCAAAGGATGCTGCGCTTTTAGAGGCACTGGAAGAAGCAGGACTTGGCGCTTTTATCCGTTCCCAGAGTAAGGGGCTGGATTCCGATGTTGGAAATGCCGGAAGCTCTTTATCCGGCGGACAGCGCCAGAAGATGGGCATTGCCCGGGCGCTGCTTTCCAGGGCAGAGTACATGATCTTTGATGAGGCAACATCCAGCGTGGATCCGCAGAGTGAGAAAGAAATCTGGAAAACCATCGGACATCTGGCCGAGAGCCGGACGCTCATCATTATTTCCCATCGCATGTCCTCCGTGCAGAATGCAGACTGCATTTATGTGCTGAGAGATGGCAGGGTGGCCCAGCATGGGACTCATGAAGTCCTGATGGCAGAGGCCGGACTTTACAAAGAACTGGTGGTGCGCCAGCAGGCAATGGAGGTGGCAGAATGAAACGGAAATTCAGTTATTCGATGAAAGAGATGAATTACCGCCTTCTGATGATGGGACGCCCAATCTGGAAATATATTGGCATCTCCACGCTGGCCAGTACCCTTGGAGCCCTGTCACATATGGGACTGATGGGCTTTGGAGCCCTGTGGCTTTTGGCTGCGGCCGGATTTAGTGACGGAGCCGGAATTTATGCGGCCCTGACGGCAGTTTGCGCGGTCCTGATCGCGGTCTGCCGCTATCTGGAGGGTGTGTTTTCCCATCTGGGTGCTTATGGCATTCTGGCAAAGATGCGGGTGCATCTGTTCAATGCCATCGACCGCATCGCTCCGGCGTATCTGATCGGGCGGGAGACCGGTGATGTGATGAATATCGCGGTGTCGGACATTGAGACGCTGGAATACTTTTTTGCCCATACCATCGGGCCGATGTTTACGGTCATTCTGCTTCCGACGACAACGGTAGTGATCGCCTGGTGCGTAAATCCGCTGTATGCCCTGGTGCTGATCCCAATCTACCTGATTATCAGCGTGGTGCTTCCGCTTGTGGCATTAAAGGCCGGCCGGGGGATCGGCATGCGTTACCGGGAACAGCTGGGAGATTTGAAGTCTAAGATCCTGGAGAGTGTATACAGCATCCGGGATATTCAGATTTTCGGTGCCGGACAGCGCCGCATGCAGGTGGTGGAACAGGCGAATGCGAAGGTGAATCAGGCGGCTCTGGGACTGACTCTGCACCGCCAGACCATAGCATCCTTCCCGAACTTTTTCGTGTACCTGGCAAGAATCCTGATTCTGGTGTGCGCCGGCGTGCTGGCATCCCACGGCATCAATCATCCGGTGGGAACCATTGCCCTGTCCTTTGCGGCAACGGCATCACTGTCCTCTACTTTCAGCCTGACCTTTGTGGTGACGAGCCTGCTGGAGAGCTATGCGGCGGCAGAACGTATCTTTAAAATTGAAGATGCAGAGCCGGAGACCAGGGAACCGGAACATCCGGTTCCCTGCGGTGAGATCGAGACCATCGAGTTTAGGAATGTGACCTTTGCTTATCCGGGCACACAGAAAAATATTCTGGAGCATTTTGATTATGTCATCAAAAAGGGAGACCGGGTAGGAATTGCCGGGGAGTCCGGTGCGGGAAAATCCACGATCCTGCGTCTGCTTCTGCGGTTTTATGCGCCGACAAAAGGGCAGATCCTCATCAATGGTATCCCGATTGAGCAGATCAGCTTTACGGAACTGCATCAGCGTATCGCGTTCCTGGAACAGGATACCTACCTGTTTGACGCGACGATCGCGGAAAATATTGGTATTGCAAAGCCGGATGCTGCGGTGGAAGAGATCAAAACCGCAGCAAAACGTGCCGGAATCGCAGAGTTTATTGAAACTCTGCCAGATGGCTATGACACCGATATGGGACAGATGAGCGCGCGGCTTTCCGGCGGAGAGCGTCAGCGTATCGGCATTGCGCGGGTGCTTCTCAGAAATCCGGATGTCTGCCTGATGGACGAGCCGTCCAGCGCGCTGGATGCACTGCACGAGAAGGAACTGCTGCATACCCTGGAGACAGAGTACGCGGGAAAGACGCTGTTGTTGATTTCTCACCGTGCAAGCACGCTGACAGGTTGTGAGCGGATCCTGAATGCAGAAAAATTCCGGCATTAGTTCTGTTTTTATAATCCATCGGTTGAGTTGTAAAATATGAAAAATATGGTATACACTTGTACATACAAATCAAAATTGGGAGAAATTCTGCTGGCTGCGGATGAAATCGGACTTACCGGTTTATGGTTTACCGGGCAGAAGTATTTTGCCAGTACACTTCCGGACGAACATATTCCCCGGGAAACACCCGTTCTGTCAGAAACAAAAGAATGGCTGGATGTATATTTTTCTGGAAAAAAGCCGGCCTTTACCCCGCCCCTTCATCCTGCCGGTTCAGCTTTCCGGCAGTCAGTATGGCAGATTTTATTGCAGATTCCATACGGGCAGACCACAACCTACGGGGAGATTGCCAGACAGCTGGCTGCCGTGAAAAGGACTCCCGGTATGTCTGCGCAGGCGGCAGGCGGTGCAGTGGGGCATAATGCGATTTCCATTATCATTCCCTGTCACCGGGTGGTCGGAAGTAACGGAAGCCTGACGGGATATGCAGGAGGCATAGAGAAAAAAGTAGCACTGCTTAAGCTGGAACATACTGATATGAGCCACTTTTTCATTCCCAAGAAGGGAACAGCGCTGTAAGTTTGGAGGGACCGGGCAGAGTTGAAATCTGCCCGGTCCCTCTTTGGGTGTGCGCCCGGAGGCGCATCTTGTTAGCCGGTTACTTCCTGCAGCACCAGCCTCGGCTCAGCCATCAGCGAATAATTCGTATGATAGATGACGAATCCAGGAGCACCTCCGGCCGCCTTTTTTACATGCTTTCTCTGAATATAGTCGATCTCGACCTTATCATTGTCCCGGCCTTTGGAGTACCAGGCAGCCAGGGCAGCGGCTTCCTCGAAGGTACGGTCCGGAAGCTCTTTGCCCTCGGTCCGGACTACTACATGGGAACCAGGAATTCCTTTGGCATGGAACCACCAGTCATTGCCGTTGGCAATCTTGAAGGTCACTTCCTCGTTCTGGTAGTTGTTCTTTCCAACGTAAATATCGAAGCCGTCTGTGGAGCGGTAGTGATACGGACGGCTGGTGATCTTCGGCTTTTTGGCACCGTAGGGACGTTTCTTCACAAAGCCGAATTCCATCAGCTCTTCCTTGATCTGTACCAGATCGTCCTCCTTCAGTGCGATATCTAGGGCGGTACTGATGGATTCTAAGTGGTCAATTTCCTGCTTTGTCTCTAAGGTCAGGTCACTCAGGGCCTCGAAGGTACGTTTCAGCTTATTATATTTCGCAAAGAATTTCTGGGAGTTTTCCTGTGCGGAAAGCTGTGGATCCAGCGGGATCCTTACCTCTTCATTGGTATAGTAATTCAGGCATTTCAGCTCTTTTTCCCCGCCCTTTAACTCATAACCGTAGGTATTTAACAGCTCGCCGTATACCTTATATTTGTCACGCTTTTCGGTATCCTTTAACTGCTTTTCCTGCAGGTCGTATTTTTTATAGTTCCGCTCCAGGGCAGTCTGGACAATCTTTCTTAAGTCTACGGATTTCTGGCGGATGCGGGTCACAGCGCTCTTCTCGGAGTAGTAGGAGTCTAACAGGCGGCTGATGGAGTCAAAGGACTTGGCCTGATACTCCGCAGAATCATAGCAGGTCAGTGGGACGGAAGCAAACTCCACCGGTTCCTCACTGCGGTAGATGATGTTCGGCGTAAACCTGCCGTTTTTGACATCCTCCATCAGCAGATCAAACATGTGGTATAAATGAGTCAGCTCTGCCGGAGAAAGCTCGTTGGCGGAACGGTCCCCGTCAATGGAGGCGAGATGGCAGATTTCCGTGCCGATGATGGGACTGATTCCGGTAAGTTTTTGATACAAAGCCTTCTGAACCGGAGCCGGGGTGCTGCCGATGACATTTGCAAAGGTCTCCTCGGAAATGGTGAGGGGGTCTTCCTTATCGGTGGTGTGCGGGATGAAATACATCCGGCCCGGCAGAACCTCGCGCACGGAGCTGACCTGGGCGGAGACATGCTTGATGCTGTCTAAGATGGTGCCATCTTCCTTACAGAAGATGATGTTGCTGTGCTTGCCCATCAGCTCAATGATGAGGCGTTTCTTTCTCAGATCTCCCAGCTCATCGAGGTGCTCGATCTCAAACTCGATGATACGCTCAAGTCCCGGCTGGGATACTTTGACGATGCGTCCGGTTCCGATATGCTTTCTCAGCAGCATGCAGAAGTTCGGTGCGGTCAGCGGGCTTGGCTTGTTGGTCTCGGTGAAGTATACCAGGGGCAGGCTTGCGCTGGCTGATACCGAGAGACGCAGGGTTTCTTTATTATTTTTTACCGTGAACATCAGTTCATCCTTCTCCGGCTGGGCAATCTTGTTGATCTTGCCGCCCTCTAACTTCTGCCGGATATCATGG
>ERZ838839.2589-NODE-2589-length-13380-cov-3.358124_pt1 | contig 13380 bp, 10 predicted proteins | sample MGYA00519909_ERZ838839 | MGnify/ENA primary metagenome ERZ838839 (study PRJEB31850, sample SAMEA3708843) | human gut metagenome | biome: human gut; feature: human-associated habitat; material: faeces | place: China | collected 2014 ... | reverse complement strand
GGGGTACTGCGACCATTCAATTGAACCGACCTTCATGCCGCCGTCGGCAAGCGGGTAAATCTCGATTGCACGCAGACCCTCGGGAAATACATCATTGAGCGCTTCCACCGCATTTTCCGGCACGGCTTCTGCCGTGATATTGAAATCCAGAAATTCGCACTCGCCGGAGTAGCCGGTCGAGAGCGGCAGCGCCACCGAAACGTAGGCGTGCTGATTGAAACCCTCGGTGAACCACAGCGGCATCTGGCAGCGTGCCATCGAACGCTGCATAGCGTGCATCAGATCAAGGTGAGAAATATACTTGGCTCTTCCTTCTTTGGCAAATTTCATTCGAGCCTTAAACATGGCACTTGCCTCCCTTCAGCAGAGCGCTTGCGCCGCAGCCGGCACACTGGTGCATACAGTCCGGCGTGATAGCCGCTTCGCGGGAACGTTCCCACTCACGCTTGAGATGCTCCTTGCGCGTGCCGCAGCCGATGTGATCCCATGGGAACACCTCGTCCATCGGGCGCTGACGGGATGCGTAGAACGCGGGATCCAGTCCGCAGTCGCGGAACGCCTGCATCCACTTGTTGAAATCAAAGCACTGATCCCAGCCATCCATCTTGCAGCCGCGCTGCCACGCCAACAGAATCGCCTTACCCTGACGGCGGTCGCCGCGTGCAATAACGCCCTCGAGTACCGAGGTCTCAGCGTCATGCCAGTTGTAGGTGACATTCTTGGTTTTCATGACCACCTTGAGATGCGCCTGCTTCTCGCGGAACTGCTCGAGCGTGTCCTGCGCGTCCCACTGGAACGGGGTTTGCGGCTTGGGCACAAAGCACGAAGCCGATGCTGTGATACGCACGCCGCGCGCACGGTTAGGCGTGTTCTCACGCCAGCAATAGGCGACCTTTTTGCAAATGTCGGAAATGCCGTCCAGATCCTCGTATGTCTCGGTCGGCAGACCCATCATAAAGTACAGCTTGACATTATTCCAACCGCCCTGAAAGGCAATCTCGCAGGCATGGAGCACGTCCTCCTCGCGGATGTTCTTGTTGATAACATCGCGCAGGCGCTGCGTACCGGCCTCACATGCGAACGTCAGGCCGCTTTTGCGGGTTTTCTGTACGCGCTCCATCAGTTCGGCGGAAAAGCTGTCCGCACGAAGAGACGGCAGTGACAGACTGATATGACGCGGCTCACAATAGTCGAGCATGCACTCGGTCAGACCGGACAGCTCACCGTAGTCGCTCGTAGACAGCGAGGACAGAGAGATTTCCTCGTAACCGGAGTTCTTGAGCACCGCCTGCGCCTGCTTGAGCAGCACTTCCTTGGACTTGGTGCGCAGCGGACGATACGTGTGGCCGGCCTGACAGAATCGGCAGCCGCGTGGACAGCCGCGGAATAGCTCGATCATCGCACGGTCGAACACAATATCCGTCGAGGGCACGACGAAGGACTCCGGATAGTACATGGTATCCAGATCCTTGACGATGCGCTTCTGCACGAGTGCAGGTGCGCCGTGTGTCGGCGTAACGCTCTCAATCGTGCCGTCCTCGTGGTACTTGACCTCGTACAGTGAAGGTACATACATGCCCTCGATCTGTGCTGCCGCAATCAGGAATTCCTGCTTAGACCAGCCTTCGCGCTTGGCCTTGCGGTACAGATCGGTAAATTCCAGCATGATCTCCTCGCCGTCGCCGATCATGAACAGGTCAACGAAGTCAGCCAGCGGCTCCGGATTGTAGGCACACGGACCGCCGCAGGCTACAATATGCTTGAGTTCGGTGCGGTCCTTTGCCAACACCGGAATACCGCCGAGATCCAGCATATTCAGAATGTTGGAAAACGACAGCTCATACTGCAGCGTAAACGCGATAATATCAAAGTCCGACAATGGGTCACCGCTCTCCAGACCGTACAGCGGCAGACCGGCCTCGCGCATTTCAGCCTCCATGTCGATCCATGGCGCGCAGACACGTTCGCACCAGATGCCCTTCTGATCATTGAGCAGGCCGTACAGGATACGCGAACCGAGGTGAGACATGGCAACCTCATAGGTATCCGGAAAACAGAACGCAAATCGCAGATCGATGTTCTTTTTATCTTTCATCACCGAGCCCCATTCACCGCCGACGTAGCGTGCCGGCTTCTGTACACGGGACAAAATGGCTTCCATCTTTTTATGCAAGACGTATTCCTCCACTTTCATTCATACAGATTATTGTATCATATCCTTCCGAAAAAAACCATACTGTTTTTGACTGTTTTCGCGCAGAAAGTACACAAAACAAAAAAGAAACGCGAAGAAAGCCTTTACACTTTCTTCGCGTTTTGCTTATTCCTCTGAAATTTCCGGCTTACTGCCGAGCAGTCGGGACGTATTGAATACAGTCAGCACCGTGAGTACGGCATCGACGACAACTGCCATCCACATCTGCGCCAGACCGATCAGCGCCAGTACAGCAAGCACTAGCTTGATGGCGGCCAGCAATGTCAGATTCTGCATTGCCACTCCATGTGTACTCTTGCAGACCTGAACAGCTTCGCCGAGACCGCTCAGATCATTTGCGGTAATCAGTACATTCGCCGCATCCGCTGAATAGCGGGAGCCGCGCGTGCCCATTACCACACCGACATCAGCCATCTTGAGCTGCTCGATATCGCTTACGCCGTCGCCGACATAGGCGGTCGTACCATCTGTCGGAATCGTGCGCATCATAAAGTCCAGCTTCGCTTGCTTTTCCTCGAGCATTAAGCTGCAGTGAACGGTATCGATACCGGCGGCATTTGCAATTCGCTGGGTTGGTGTCTCAGCATCACCGGTGATAAGCACCGTGCGCTCAACGCCCTGATCCTTGATCTTCTTGATCGCGTCAGCAGCAGACGGACGAACCGTATCCTCCAATTCAATCACGCCGATGTGCTCTCCTTCACAGGCGATGTAAACAACCGTGCCGTCGATATCCGGCAAACCCTTGACACCGCGGGAGACCATCAGCTTGCGGTTGCCTACCAGCAGAACGTGATCACCGATACGAGCGCGCACGCCGCGGCCCGGAAATTCCTCGAATTCCTCGATCTTCGGCAGCTTTTCCCGGCATGCACTTACGATTGCGCGTGCAACCGGATGCTGTGAAAGCTGCTCGGCTGCTGCGGCAAGTGCCAGACAGTTCTTTTCGGAGAACTCCTGCGTAGGATAAATCTTTTTAATCTGCAGATTGCCGGTGGTCACTGTGCCGGTCTTGTTGAATACGACCAGACGCAGGTCTGCAGTCCGTTCCATCGCTTCGCTGCCCTTCATGTGAACGCCTTCGCTCTCAAGTCGGCCGCCGCCGCATACAAAAGCAAGCGGTACAGCCAACGCCAGTGCGGTCGGACAGCAGGCGATGAGAAGCGTCAGTCCGCGATATACCCAGCCGGTCATATCCGAACCGGGCATGAACAGCGGCGGAAGTGCGGCTGCCAGTACGGCAATGACGATCACAACCGGAACCAGGCGCTTGGCATTACGCTGCGCACTGTTTTCCAACGCTGCCTTGTGTTCGGCAGCTGCATTCTGTACTCGGCGAATCTGACGAACCGCGCAGTCCTCGTAGCGCGAGATCACACGAATCAGCATCAGAGAGCCGTTATACCGGCTGCCTGCCAGCACACGCGTATTCTTATCAACTGCCATCGGCACGTTTTCACCGGTAAGCACGCTGTCATCCACCGTGCCGTCTCCGCGAAGCACAACACCGTCAATCGGTACGCGCTCACCCGAGTGCACCAGAACCAGCTCACCCAGACGGATATCTGCCAGCGGAACCTGACGCTGTTCGCCCTTCATGTTGACGACCGTTGCCTTTTCCGGCATGAAATCATGCTGCTGCGGCAACGCCTGATAGGTGGATGCCAGAACGATATCACCTGCGATTTTGCCAATCTCAAACAGGATGAGCACGATCGTTGCTTCTGCACGGCTGCCGAGCGCGAATGCGCCGATAGACGCTATTAGCACGAGCAGATATTCATCGAAAAACGAGCCGTGTGTCAGATTGGTCAGCACACGCGCTGCAATCGGCAACGCTGTGATCAAAAACGCCAGCAGGCAGAGCGGCAATGCCGCGCTCGAACCTCCCATTGCGATTCCGGCCACAAGAACGATTGCCGCGGCAGCCAGCCGTGCGCCTATACTCTGCATATCCAGCCGTGTCATCGGCTGATAGGTCACTTCAGCGCCTTCCTGTATACGGCGTGCATTTTCTCGCCGCAGACGGGTCTGCTCACGCCGACGCATTTTCGCCCGGTACTGTGCCTTCTGCACGAAATTCATACCGGTGGTATCGTCCGTGTCCTCAGGAGCTTCGATTACTGACGGTTCCGGCTTCTTTTCCTCCGGCTTTTTTTCATCCTTTGGTTTAGGCTTCTCCTTAGGTGCGGATTTTGCCTGTTCCTTTTTCTCCGCCTTGTCCTTTTCATGGTTTTTCAGTTTTTCTTTTAGCTTCTGCAGCCTGTCCGGCTTTTCCTCTATGATAGGCTCGAACTCCGCTTCCTGCGATTGTTCTTCCTCAGGAAGCTCGTCCTCTATACCTTCGTCGTCAAATTCCGGTTCGTCCCAGTCGTCCTCGTCTTCAGCCTCATCCGGCGAATCTTCTTCTTCGTCAAATTCGTCTTCCGCATCTTCCGGCGATTCCTCAGCTGCGTCTGATTCCTCCGAGGGCTTTGCAGGCTCAGCTGCCGCCGCTTCCTCAGGCGGCGTTTCCGCCTCCGGAGATTCGCTTTCACTTTGGTGCGATGTATCGGCTTCCGGTTCAGCTTCCGGCTGCTCCGCATTCTTGTCCGGCGGCTCAGGCTCGCCGGGCGGCGCTGATTCTTCTTTTTCAGGCGGTTTTTTGTTCTCTTCGGGTTTAGGCTTTTCCGGAGCGGCAAACAGCTGCGCTACTGCCGAATTTTCCAGATCCGCTAAAATCGAATCGACCTGTGCTAAAATATCTTCCGCCGTTGTCTGGTCCTTCTTCTGTTCCGAATCAGGGCGGTTATTTTCGCTCATTCCGTTTATCCCTCCTGCACGTGCGCGATTCCCTGTGCCAAAATGGTCTGAATATGATCATCGCACAGCGCATAGTATACTGTTTTTCCGTTTTTTCGACTCTTGACCAGCCGCGCCTGCTTCAAAAAACGAAGCTGATGCGATATCGCGGACTGGCTCATGTTCAGCAGCGATGCAATATCGCAGACACACAGCTCCGCGGACACAAGCGCCGCCAGTATCCGCAAGCGGGTCTTGTCGGAAAACGCTTTGAAAAAATCTGATGCGGCTGTAGTGATCTCCTCTGCCGGCATTGCGCTGCGCGCTGCCATAACTGCATCTGTATGGACGATATGCTCCTCGCAGCACTCCAGTTCTGCGTCTGTATGCTTTGCCGACAATTTGATCCCTCCCGCAATATGTGCATATCTATTCAACTTATGATAACATTCCAGTCCACTTCTGTCAAGAATCGAGTCGGACACAAATGACAATTTTGCGTGCAAAAAAGTCCTGCAGGCCGGATACGGTCTGCAGGACTTGAACGCAATTTTTACTTTTCGGGCTGTTCGCGCTTCGGATCGGTCATAACTTCCTTGAATGAGGTTGCCAGACCCGCAAGGCTCTGAATCTCGCTCGGGATAATGATTTTAGTTGCCTTGCCGTCAGCGGCGTTGCTGAATGCCTCGAGGGATTTCAGCTTGATAACCTGCTCTGTCGGTGCCGCTTCATTCAGCAGATTGATGGAGTCTGCCAGTGCCTTCTGCACGGTAAGCAGCGCTTCCGCTTCACCTTCGGCCTCCTTGATCTTGGCAAGGCGATTTGCCTCTGCAGCAAGAACGGTTGCTTCCTTTTCACCTTCAGCCACCAGAATCGCGGACTGCTTTTTACCTTCCGCTACCAGAATGGACTCGCGGCGTTCGCGCTCGGCCTTCATCTGCTTCTCCATAGATTCCTGAATGGCAGCCGGCGGAATGATGTTCTTCAGCTCCACGCGGTTTACCTTAATGCCCCAGTCATCGGTCGCTTCATCGAGGATGGAGCGCATTTTGGTGTTGATGATATCGCGGCTGGTCAGCGTCTGATCAAGCTCGAGATCACCGATGATGTTTCGCAGTGTGGTTGCAGTCAGATTTTCGATTGCCGCCATCGGACTTTCGATACCGTATGCAAACAGCTTCGGGTCGGTGATCTGGAAATACACGACCGTGTCGATCTGCATGGTTACGTTATCCTTGGTGATAACCGGCTGCGGCGGGAAATCGACTACCTGCTCCTTGAGGGTCACCTTGCGGGCAATGCGTTCGAACAGCGGCACCTTGAAATGCAGGCCGGTGCTCCATGTGTCACGGTAGGTACCGAGACGCTCGATAACATACGCCTTCGCCTGCGGCACGATCACGATATTGCTTGCAATGAACGCGATGAGCAGAACAATCAGCACAATCCAGATGATGGGTACAATAATATAATCCATGATAACGCTCCTTTACAGTTGGTTCGGTTTTACAATCGCCTTGACGCCGCGGATCTCCACAACCGTGACTCTTGTCCCGATTGCAATTTGCGCGTCAGTCATACTGCGGGCTGTCCAGATCTTTCCGTTGATTTTTACCGCACCGGTCTCCAGAACATTGTCAATCGGTTCGGTAACAACGGCCGTCTGTCCGATGATACGATCTGCGTTGGTCGCCTGCTGCCGGCTGCCGAGAAAACGGCGGCAGAGCGGACGCACCAGTACAAGCAGCAGCGCGGAGAACACGATGAACACAATCCACTGCCCCATCAGTCCGACCGAAAGGCTGGCTGCAATGAGTGCCGCGACACCGCCGGCAGCGAACCAGATGCCGCACAATGTAAGTGTAAACGCCTCTACCGCTACACTGATGATAATGACAGCCAGCCAGATATACAGGCTGTCAATTCCAAACATCATAAACTATCCCCTCCTTTGGCAACAGTATAGCATGTGCATGCGAAAAAGTACAGTAAAACCCGATCAAATTTCCGGCTAATCTTTGCATATTGCACAAAATGTCGAATAAAACAAAATCCGCTCGAACCGTGCAGTACAGTTCGAGCGGGAAATCTTCAAAAAATCAGCGGGTCATGCAGCGCGAGACGTATCAGCCAAATTGCGATATCCAGCACGATAGCGCTCCACAGCAGCATGCGCTCGAGGTTTTTGGAGCCGAAAAGTGGCTTTTTGCCAAACAGCGCGTACAAAACGACCGGCGGCAGCACGAAAACCATCGGGTGAAACCGCAATGCTGTACGAAAGTCCAGTCGGAGCAGAGCGGCAAGTGCGCGGCTCAGTCCGCAGCCGGGACACGGCACGCCGATCAAGTATTTGATCGGACAGTTCCAGCCAAACAGCAGCGCCGAGGCGTATGCCAGTGCACCCAGTATCAGCAGCACGAGCAGGCCGTTCAGACCGCGCCGAAAGCGCTCCGGCATCAGCCCTTGTAGGTCTCGCGGAACTCGAGGAACTCGTCATAGGTGCATTCCTTGTCCAGAACGCCCTTTTCACGAATTTCGATAATACGGGTCGCGATGGTCTGCACGAACTCGTGGTCGTGGGAAGCAAACAGCACGGTGCCCTTGAAATCACGAACGCCGTTGTTGACTGCGGTGATGGATTCCAGATCGAGGTGGTTGGTCGGCTGGTCGATGACGAGCACGTTCGAGCCGAACAGCATCATGCGCGCCAGCATCAGGCGAACCTTCTCACCGCCGGACAGTACGCGAACCGGCTTGTAAACATCGTCGCCGGAGAACAGCATACGGCCGAGGAAGCCGCGCAGCGTGGATTCCAGTGTATCCGTGCGGGAATACGGTGCGATCCAGTCGAGCATGTTTTCCTCGTGGCCCTCGAAGAACTCGTTGTTGTCCTTCGGGAAATAGCTCTGCGAGGTGGTAACGCCCCACTTGAAGCTGCCCTCATCCGGTTTCATCTCGCCCATAAGAATCTGGAACAGCGTAGTCATTGCCAGCTCGTTATCCGAGATGAACGCAATCTTGTCACCGCGGCGCACGATGAAAGATACGTTGTCGAGCACCTTCTCGCCGTCGATGGTCTTGGAGATGCCGCGCACCTCGAGAATGTCCTTGCCTGCCTCACGGTCCGCGTCAAACGCTACCCACGGGTAACGGCGGGACGAAGCCGGCATTTCCTCGACGGACAGCTTGTCGATCAGCTTGCGGCGGCTGGTCGCCTGACGGGACTTGGACTTGTTTGCCGCAAAACGCTGAATGAAGTTCTGCAGTTCCTTGATCTTTTCCTCGTTCTTGCGGTTCTGATCCTTGATCATGCGCTGAACCAGCTGAGAGGACTCATACCAGAACTCATAGTTGCCGACGTACAGCTTGATCTTGCCGTAGTCGATATCAACGATATGGGTACATACATTGTTCAGGAAGTGACGGTCATGCGATACAACGAGGACGGTGCCCTCAAAATCGGCAAGGAAGTCCTCCAGCCAGCGGACTGCCTGAATATCCAGATGGTTGGTAGGCTCGTCCAGCAGCAGAATATCCGGCTTGCCGAACAGTGCACGCGCCAGCAGCACCTTGACCTTCTCGACGTCACCGAGGTTCTTCATCTCGGTGTACAGGATGGCATCTGCATCCAGACCCAGACCGTTCAGCAGCTGGCTGGCCTCCGTCTCAGCGTCCCAGCCGCCCATTTCGGCAAACTCGGACTCGAGCTCGGCAGCTTTGTTGCCGTCCTCCTCGGTGAACGGGTCCTTCATGTAGAGCGCATCCTTTTCGTGCATGACCTCAAGCAGACGCTCGTTGCCGCCGAGAACCGTGTTGAGAACAGTCTCCTCGTTGAAGGCAAAGTGGTCCTGCTTGAGTACGCTCATACGGGTCTTGGGCGCAATCGAAACCGTGCCGGTGGACGGGTCCAAATCGCCGGACAGAATGCGCAGGAATGTAGACTTGCCTGCACCGTTTGCACCGATAACACCGTAGCAGTTGCCCTGGGTAAATTTCAGGTTTACATCTTTGAACAGCGGCTCGCCGCTGAAGTTTAAGCTAAGATCGCTGATAGTGATCATGTAAGAGATTCCTCCCGCATTATTTTTCAATTAGAATCAGTATACCACACAAACCGCTGTTTTCACAGATAATTTACAGGTGCAGCCGCATTTTTGTTCATGTTGTCTTGAAACGACACCCAGAATGCTATATACTATATTTATAAATATCAATCCCTATTTGTTTCAGGAGGTTTTTCCCTATGTCTAACCTGATGGAAGTTATCAAGTCTCGCCGCTCTACGCGCGCGTTCAAGTCCGAGCTGCCGCCGAAGGATCAGATCATGCAGATTGTTGAAGCTGCTGAATGGGCGCCTTCCGGCATGGGCAAGTACCTGTGGCACTTTACCGTGATTTACAATGCAGAGAAGTCACTCAAGCTGGCTCGTGCCGTTGCTGAGGCAGACAATCGCGGTCCGGAGTATAATTTCTACGGTGCACCGGTCAACATCATCATTTCCTACAAGCGGGATGAGCACCACGCTCTGGTAGACGGCGCTGCTGCAATGGAAAATCTGCTGCTGATGGCTACCGAGCTTGGCCTCGGCTCCTGCTGGATCAACCAGCTGCGCGAGACCTGCGACGTACCCGAAGTTCGTGCACTGCTAACCGAGTACGGCGTACCGGAGGACCACATTGTTGTCTGCTCCGCTGCAATCGGCTACATCGAAAAGGAAACGCCAGCAAAGCCGCGCCATGAGGGTCTGGTTTCGATTACTGAATGATTAGGAATTACTAACGCCTAATTTCTGATTTCATGGAGGGATTTTCATGAATGAACAAATCGCTAAATTAAAAGAGTGGATCGATGGCAGCGACAACATTGTCTTTTTCGGCGGTGCGGGCGTATCGACCGAGAGCGGAATTCCGGATTTCCGCTCGGTGGACGGTCTATACAACCAGCAGTACAAGTACCCGCCGGAGACCATTCTCAGCCACACGTTCTTTTTGAGCGAAACCGAGGAGTTTTATCGCTTCTATCGGGCGAAAATGCTGGCTCTTGATGCAAAGCCGAATGCGGCTCACCTCAAGCTGGCTGAGTGGGAACGCGAGGGCAAGTGCCGTGCCGTTGTAACGCAGAACATCGATGGTCTGCACCAGAAGGCAGGCTCGAAGGAAGTGCTTGAGCTGCACGGTTCGGTGCTGCGCAACTATTGCATGCGCTGCCGCAAGCCATATCCGGTTGAGGCCATCGCCAAGGGCACCGGCATTCCGCGATGCTCCTGCGGCGGCATTATCAAGCCAGATGTCGTGCTGTACGAGGAGGGACTCGACAGCTACACAATCAACAAGAGCGTAGACTACATCTCCAAGGCTGATATTCTGATTATCGGCGGCACATCGCTGGCTGTGTATCCGGCCGCTGGTCTGATCGACTATTACCGCGGCAATAAGCTGGTTTTGGTCAATAAGTCCCCTACTCCTGCGGATCGCCGTGCTGATCTGGTCATTCACGCGCCAATCGGCGAGGTTTTCTCGCAGCTGTAAAAATAAAGCTCCCTTTTCTGGTTATATAAACTGCAAACCGAAAAAGGAGGTATTATGCCAGTTGATAGAATTGCACTCATTTTTGCCATCAGGAATGAAACTGCTGTACAGATAGGAAAAGACCCGCTTTCAGCGGGTCTTTTCTCGTCAAATTGTAAGAGGTAAAATAGGAATACGCGATATTCAGCTTAGTTGAATGCCTGCTCGAGGTCAGCCAGAATATCATTGATATTCTCGGTGCCGATGGACAGACGGATGGTGCCCTGATGGATACCCTGATCCTCCAGCTCCTCTGCGGTCAGCTGCGAGTGAGTGGTGGTTGCCGGATGGATGACCAGGCTCTTAACGTCAGCAACGTTTGCCAACAGAGAGAAGATCTGCAGCTTGTCGATAAACTTGAATGCTGCTTCCTTGCCGCCCTTGATATCAAAGGTGAAGATAGATGCGCCGCCGTTGGGGAAGTACTTCTCGTACAGAGCATGATCCGGGTGGTTCGGCAGAGACGGATGGTTCACATGCTCAACCTGCGGGTGATTGGTCAGGAACTCAACGACCTTCTTGGTGTTCTCAACGTGACGCTCGATACGCAGAGACAGAGTCTCAGTGCCCTGCAGCAGCAAAAATGCGTTGAACGGAGAAATGGTAGCACCAGTATCACGCAGCAGGATAGCGCGGATGTAGGTTACGAAAGCAGCAGGACCAACTGCATCTGCAAAAGAGATGCCGTGATAACTCGGGTTCGGCTCAGCGATCGGTGCATACTTGCCGGATGCCTTCCAGTCGAACTTGCCGGAATCAACAATGATGCCGCCGAGGGTCGTGCCGTGGCCGCCGATGAACTTGGTAGCAGAGTGAACAACGATATCAGCGCCGTACTCAATCGGACGGATAAGGTACGGGGTACCGAAAGTGTTGTCGATTACGAGCGGCAGACCGTGCTTGTGCGCAATCTTTGCGATAGCCTCGATATCCGGAATATCGGAATTCGGGTTGCCGAGAGTCTCGATGTAAACCGCCTTAGTATTGTCCTTGATAGCGCCTTCCAGTTCTTCCAGATTGTGTGCATCAACGAAGGTGGTCTCAACGCCGAACTGCGGCAGAGTATGTGCCAGCAGGTTGTAGCTGCCGCCGTAGATGGTCTTCTGTGCTACGATGTGGTCGCCAGCCTGAGCAAGTGCCTGAATGGTGTAGGTAATCGCTGCGGCGCCGGAAGCGGTAGCCAGAGCGGCAACACCGCCCTCGAGTGCTGCAATGCGCTTCTCGAACACATCCTGCGTGGAGTTAGTCAGACGGCCGTAAATATTGCCTGCATCCGCCAGACCGAAACGGTCAGCTGCGTGCTGGCTGTCGTGGAAAACATAAGAGGTGGTCTGGTAGATCGGAACTGCACGGGAATCGGTAACCGGGTCAGCGGTTTCCTGACCGATGTGCAGCTGCTTGGTTTCAAAGGACCAGTTTTCGGTATTCTTGATAGTTGCCATGATGAATTATCTCCTTTTTATACATTCCATAAAGTTGTTTGTGACTTGCTGTAATAAAAAGAAGAATCACATTCGCCCAAATCGGAAATTCGAGCGGAGCAGCTTTTCAAAGTAGTATCGCATAACCGCTTCTCCTAAATTCATATTATTTCACTGGGATTGCTATGATTATACTAAATACCCCCTCTCCTGTCAACCCTTTCCGACAAACTTTTTTCGTTCCGGCAGATTTCCCAATTTCCGATGGCCCAATCCCTATTTTTTCGATAGGTTTTGGAGTGGTGTTTCCTGTTCGCCATCCAAATAAAAGAAAACCGCCGCACAGGGATTGTGCAGCGGTTTTGATGATCAATGTTCAGCAGCGAAAAATCAGAACTCGATCTTCTTTGCGATATAAGCAGCAACTTCCTCAATCTTGATGCGCTCCTGCTCCATAGTGTCACGGTCACGAACGGTTACGCAGCCATCCTGCTCGGTCTCGAAATCGACGGTTACGCAGTACGGCGTACCGATCTCGTCCTCACGGCGGTAGCGCTTACCGATAGAGCCTGCATCGTCAAAATCAACAGAGAACTGCTTAGCCAGCTCCTGCCAGATCGGCATAGCCTTGTCGGTCAGCTTCTTGGACAGCGGCAGTACAGCAGCCTTGAACGGTGCCAGAGCCGGATGCAGACGCAGAACAGTACGAACATCGTCCTTGCCGTTCTTGTCCTGACCTACAACTTCCTCGTCATAAGCTTCGCACAGGAAGGCCAGTGCAACACGGTCAGCACCAAGCGAAGGCTCGATAACATACGGAATATACTTCTCGTTTGCTTCCTGATCGAAGTATTCCATCGAAACACCCGAGGTGTTCTGATGCTGGGTCAGGTCGAAATTGGTGCGGTCGGCAATGCCCCACAGCTCGCCCCAGCCAAACGGGAACATAAACTCGATATCGGTGGTAGCGTTGGAGTAGTGAGACAGCTCCTCCGGATCATGGTCGCGCAGACGCAGGTTCTCGTCCTTCATGCCGAGAGACAGCAGGAAGTTGTGGCAGTAATCCTTCCAGTACTTGAACCACTCAAGGTCGGTGCCCGGCTTGCAGAAGAACTCCAGTTCCATCTGCTCAAACTCGCGGGTGCGGAAGGTGAAGTTGCCCGGGGTGATCTCGTTGCGGAAGGACTTGCCTACCTGACCAACGCCGAACGGAATCTTCTTACGGGTGGTGCGCTGGATATTCTGGAAGTTTACGAAGATGCCCTGTGCGGTCTCCGGACGCAGATACAGCTCGTTCTTCGCGTTCTCGGTAACGCCCTGGAAGGTCTTGAACATCAGGTTGAACTGACGGATGTCGGTCCAGTTGTGCTTGCCGCAGGTCGGGCATGCGATCTCA
>ERZ838839.2585-NODE-2585-length-13403-cov-2.692239_pt1 | contig 13403 bp, 10 predicted proteins | sample MGYA00519909_ERZ838839 | MGnify/ENA primary metagenome ERZ838839 (study PRJEB31850, sample SAMEA3708843) | human gut metagenome | biome: human gut; feature: human-associated habitat; material: faeces | place: China | collected 2014 ... | reverse complement strand
TCCATATATTCACTCATATCAATCCGCACCATATTGTTCTCATCGTCGAACAGGCTTGCCGCAAGCGCTTTTGCCAGCTCCGTCTTTCCGACTCCGGTCGGTCCGAGGAATAAGAAGGAGCCGATCGGGCGCTTCGGGTCTTTCAATCCGACTCTTCCGCGACGGATCGCCTTCGCGACGGCAACAACCGCCTCGTCCTGTCCGACCACGCGCTCATGGAGAATGGATTCCAGTTTTAAGAGACGTTCTGTCTCTCCCTCTGCGAGCTTGCTCACCGGGATCTTTGTCCATCCGGAGATCACATCCGCAATGTCGTTCTCGTCCACAGTCAGCTGCCTGCTCTCCTTCTCACTCTCCCACTTTTCCTTCATCTTGCGGATCTTCTCCCGCTTCGAAGCCTGTTTCTTCTTGATCTCACCGGCGAGCTCGTATGCCTCGCTGCGGATCGCGTCCTCTTTCTCTTTCTCGAGCTTTCTGATGTCCTCCTCAAGTGTCTTGATGCCCTTCGGCTCCACATAGACCGTGAGTCTCGTCTTGGAGGCCGCCTCATCGACTACATCGATCGCCTTGTCCGGCAGGAACCGGTCATTGATGTAGCGGGCAGAAAGGCGGACTGCTGCCTTTAACGCCGCATCTGTGATCGTCACATGATGATGCTCCTCATACTTCGGGCGCAGTCCTTTGAGAATCTGGATCGACTGCTCCTCGCCCGGCTCTTCGACCATAACCGGCTGGAAACGGCGCTCAAGTGCTGCATCCTTCTCAATATACTTGCGGTACTCCTCGACAGTCGTCGCGCCGATCAGCTGGATCTCTCCGCGTGCAAGCGACGGTTTCAGGATATTGGACGCATCGATTGCGCCCTCAGCTCCACCAGCTCCGATGATCGTGTGAATCTCGTCGATGAAAAGCAGAACCTCTCCATCCTCGCGAACCTCGGAGATCACTTTCTTGATGCGCTCTTCAAACTCACCGCGATACTTTGAACCTGCAACCATTCCTGAAAGATCCAGTGTCATCACTCGCTTTCCGGCAATGACTTCCGGAACCTCACCTGAGGCGATCAGCTGTGCCAGACCCTCAACAACCGCGGTCTTGCCGACACCCGGTTCTCCGATCAGACACGGATTATTCTTTGTTCTACGGCTCAAGATCTGAATCACTCTCTGAATCTCATGCTCTCTTCCGATAACCGGATCGAGTCTTCCGTCCCTCGCAAGCTCCGTTAAGTCTCTGCTATAACTGTTGAGCGTTGGAGTGGAATCCTTGCTCTTTCCCGTCTTTGAAGAAAATTCTTCCTTGTCGGCAGGAGCGTCTGAGCCCATTGCGGCTCTGAGCTCCATGTAAAGTTTCTGGAGATTGACTCCCATCGTATTCAATAATTTTGATGCCACACAGTCGCCATCGCGGATCAACGCAATCAAAATATGCTCCGTTCCGATTAACGGTGCTTTGAAACGAACCGCCTCGCGGTAGCTGTTCTCAAGAACGCGGGATGCGCTCGGTGTGTAAGTACCTCTCTCGAGCATCCCGACATTCTGGTTCGGAGAAATCAGCTGGCTGACTAACTCCGTCACCTTGTCCGCCTGCACTCCATTTGCTTCGAGAACACGGGATGCCACACCTGTGCCCTCCTCAAGAAGACCGATCAGAAGGTGCTCGGTTCCCACATATTTGTGACCAAGCTCCTCTGCCGAGCCAATAGCGAGTCCAATCGCATTCCTCGCCTGTTCTGTCAGTTTATCTGTCATATAAAAAGTTTCCTCCTAAATTCATAGCCATTCATTTCAGTCGACGCTTGCGGAGACTTGAATTCAGAGGGGATGTTCCCCTCTGAGTTATACAAGCTCCGGCAGTTGGGATCGCAAATATGCAGCTCGCGCGACGTCGAGTTCCTCTTTCTCAATCGGTTTTCTCACAAGTCCCTGAAGCGTTGCTGGCTGAATGCCAAGCATCAAACGGTAAACCGGACACGGCTCCTGCATGTTCAGGGTTCCGTCCCTCATTCCCGTCATCAGCTGGGACAAGAGTGTCATCGCATCCTTTGCCGAGAGACGTCTCGCATATTTGAGAACTCCGTAAGCGCGATAAGCCTCATCCTCCCACTCGAGTCTGTGCTTGTCAAGCGCCATATGGCGAACCTGAATCTCCTGACTCTCGAGCTGGAGTGCCACCCGACGCACCATATTTAAAATATCCTGCTCGGAAAGTCCGAGTGTCTTTTGATTGTAGACCTCGTAGAGTGCGCCATCATTCTCCTCGCCCTCACCGTAGACACCCTTAACTGCGACACCAAATCTTCCCATCTCCGCAACAAGCCCGTTAAACCGCTTTCCGCGGGAGAGCGTCGGAAGATGAAGGACAACCGACGCGCGCATTCCGGTTCCGACATTTGTCGGATATGCTGTCAGATACCCGTATTTTTCATCAAACGCATACTCAAACCGTTCGCTGATGTAATCGTCGATCTTGTCCGCATGTTTCCACAGCTCCTCGAGGTGAAATCCCCCGGCAAGCACTTGCAGGCGAATATGATCCGTTCCGTTGAGCAGGATCCCCGTATCTTCCTCCTCCGAGAGAATGATTCCGGTCGGTGTTCTCTTTCCTGCAATCGCGGAATTGAAAAGTCTATGCTCCCGCATCGCCTTCCGGTCAATCTCGCTGATCTCCCCGAGATCCACATAGTGATAGATCTTTCCGTCCAGACTTCCAAGATCTCGAAGACCGCTCTCCAATCGCCGGATCATCTCCGCGCCCTCCTTCGGAGAGAGTTTTGACGGAAATACATACTGATTCCAGTTGCGCGCCAAACGCACGCGACTGCTGACAATGCCCGGATGTGATCCGTCCATCTCCTCATACCATTTTAACATTTTCCGATTTCCTCTTTCAGTTTTCTGATCTGGTCACGGCACAGCACCGCACTCTCATAGTCCTCTTCCCTCAATGCCTCCTTAAGCCGACGCTCAAGCTGGCTAATCTTTGCCTGAAGTCTCACATTCTGCGCTTCCTGCATCATGCGAGTCTCTTCCTCAGCTCTGCGGACATCCTTCTGATTCTCTGCATCCGGAACCGTCCCCGGAGAAATCCCCTGCATCTGGTTTCCTGCGTAGACATCTCGCTCGTCCTCATCCTCCCGAATCCGGCTTCCATCCGGCATCGGCAGACCATCGTCCTCATCCATCATCTCTGGATTTGGTCGATTTTTCCAATCGGATCTGGTCACATTCTTCGTCATACCCGGAATCTCCCCAAACGGGAAAGCTCCGTGCGCACTCGCCTGAATCTTCTTCGGGCGTTTGCCCTTGTGGGTGTCATTTCCCTGAAGCTGGCGAATCTTCTCTCCGATCAGCAGGTCAAATACGCCGTAACAGTCCGGACAGCCGAACTGACTGTTCTTTACAAACTCTCCATAACTCGTCTTGCAGGTCGGACAAACCACATGGGTCGCCATCTCCTCTTCCTGCGTCTGACCGACTCCCAAAAGTCCCGACAGCAACTTTCCAAGCGGAAACTCGCTGTCAAAAATTGCGGAATACGGACCAAAATCCAGTTCTTTCGCACACTGGGCGCAGAAATGATGTTCCGTCTTCACTCCGCCCACGATCTCTGTATACTGAATATTGGCTTCCCGCACTTTACAGCGTTCACACAACATAGATGATCCATCCTCCATATTTTCCGAAGCGTTTCAATAAATCTCCTAAAATCTACCTGATTCACTCCTGCCCATACACAGCAACTTAACCTGCTTGTAGCTTCCTTCTAACTACTTATAGTTCATTTTTCTTTGTACAGGAATCGTAAATCTCATCCACAAGCGCATGCACCTCATCCCGGCTCACATTTTTACAAATTCCGCGAGCCAAAATCAGAGAGAGTTCTCGTCTGAGATTCGTAACTGCCTCAATCTTATCCACGTCGAGAGAAATCACTGCCCCGCGCCGGCGATCGAGCTTGATAAACCCTTCCTGTTTCAACACGGTATACGCCTTATTTACTGTATGCATGTTGATTCCAATGTTGTCTGCCAGCTGGCGCACCGACGGAAGAGATTCCCCTTCCCGAATCGCATCCGTCGCAATCCCCATAATAATCTGATTTCTCAGCTGAATATAGATCGCTTCCTCGCTCTCAAAATCAATCTTCAGCATCATACCTCATTCACCGTCTTTCGTTTTTCTGATCATATAACCACCCATTTATTTCCATGTACGCTCACGCACATGGTATTCTCGTTTTTTGCTCCTGTTATATAATCTATGTAACAATCATATCTCATTTTCTCACACTTGTCAAGAAAGTGGATGTTTCCGAAGTTCCTACAAACCTCTCTATAAACCTATAAAAAAGAAAACGCCACCCGGAAAGCACTCTGCTTCTGCCGGATGGCATTTTCTTTTGTCTCAAAGGAATCTGAATCCCATTCGAGATATTTGTGCATCTTATTTGTTCAAGTCGACGCTCGCGGAGCGTATCACTCAGAAGGGGATTGTCTCCCCTCCTGAGAAGGTTTGTGATCCCCCACCTATAGAGGAGGGGCATCCACTTTGAATTATCTCTTTTATCTCTTATTGTCATCTTCGAGATCAAAGAGTTCAAAATCATCCTCGTCCTCGGTCTTAAGCGGAGCCTCAGTCGGAGCAGACTCTCTCAAAGCCTCTCTCGTCGCCTTCTCTGCCTCGCGTGCAAGCTGTGCCTTTAAGGAACGCTCTACATCCTCAACCGGCTCGCTCTTCACGCTTAAATCCTCCTCCGGAAGATAATCATTGTTGTCATCCGGGTCCTGATCATCCTGATCCATCGGCTCCGGAAGATCATCCTCGTAATCTCTGTCTCTGCGATCATCGATCACATAGTTGATCGTCTTGTTCTCTCTTCTCTCAGGTGCCTTCTCTGCGCGCTTTAGCGTCTGTCCGCTCTGACTGCGACCACTGTTCGCATTGCCTGAATTTGACTTCTTCTTTCCGTTTTTCTTGGAAGAACGGTATCTCGAAACCGAAGCGTATGCACCGAAGAGCATGATCAGAAGAACCGCACAGCCTGCGCCTGTTCCGATTGCAAAGTATCTTGCAATGTTGAACTCACGCTTGATCTTGTTGAGTTCCTCCACAATACCCTGGTAACGCGGGTCTTTCTCAATTGCAGAACTGTCATTGCCCTCAAAGTAGCGCTGAATCGTCTTCTCGCTCAGATCGTAGCGGTAGAAGCCCTGCTCATTCGTGTCACTGTTGACTGCGTAGAAGACACAGTACTCCGGATTTCCGTCTGTCTGCGGAATCCATCCCTTAACCTTCGTATCTCCGATCGTGACATTGCTCTCCTTAAGTCCTGCCGGAGCATTCATACCTGCCGGGAGATCGGTGATTCCAATCTTGATTGCATTTCTCGAAGACTCAAGCTCTGCAAGAACGTCAAGCTCCTCTGCCGGAACCGTCGTTGCGTTCGGCTCGCTCTGACCACCCTTCTCGCGGGTTACAGTGATCGTGTAACTGCGGACAGTCGTTCCATCCTCTGCTGTTATCTTACATACTACGGTATTCTCGCCATCCTTAAGTTCGTCTCCACCTTCTACGCTCACAACGGCATTGTCATTTGCCGGCTGTGCGCTGACGGTGAGCTTGTCGATGTCAAGACCAACGGAAGCCGTGTAATTCTCCACATCCGGGCTGAATGCCGGGTCAAGCGTTCCAGGAGAAATCTGAAGAGATTTCAGTGAAGCATCATCCGACTGCACTGCGGTGGATGTTGCCGGTCCGATCGTAACCTTTGAGCTTCCGATCTTATCCATCGTCAGCATCTGTCCATCGCTGTCATACGCCTCGGAATTATCCGTCACAACCTTAATTGTCGCAACACCCTCTTTGAGTGCCTTAAACTTTAACGGGGTTGAAACCTCCGTCTTTCCATCCATCGTACTGCTGACGATCAGGGTTCCCTCCCCACCGCTCGCCTGTGCGGAAGATCCCTGCACATACTCGATCATGGAACTGTCATAAGTTAAATAAACTCTTGTGTCTCCGAGAACGTCTCCGCTCGTGGAGGTAAATTTCATTGTAACAGTAAACTCACTGCCCACTTCGGTGGACGGGTCGGTAAATGCAATCTTTGCATTCGCCGCAAAACTCTGAAACGGAATCGCGACAGCCAACATCATCACTGCCAGAATCCGGAGCACTGCGTGCTTTACTTTCCTACTCATATAGAGATCTCCTGTCTTTCTTTTATCGGGCGAAGCGCAAGCACGCTCCGCCTAAAAGCATACCACTTTTATTGTCCCGGCGCAACACCGATTACCGGTACCACCTGTGTGGAATTTCCAGAACTACCGGATGTGCTTGAAGAACTGCTTCCCCCCGGCGTGATGCTCACAACCGGGCTATTGCTCGTTCCATTTCCGGTACTGCTTCCACCCGGTGTCTGACCCGGCGTCTGGTTTGTGCTGTTCTGTCCGCCATTCGTGCTTCCGCCGTATGTCGGTCCATTTGCCTTTCTCACAACGTGAATCGTGTAGGTTCTCTGCGTACCATTCTGTGCAGTGACAATTACCTTGATATCGGTTGAAGTGCCAGACAGGGAAACATTTCCATTTCCACTCGTCGTCGCACTCGAATCGATCGCCGTCGCACTCACGTTGACGCTCGTCACAGACTGATCCACAATCAGATCATAGGACATCGTATCGCGGTTGAACGTCGGTGTCAGTGAGAATCCATCCACACCAAGGCTTCTGAGCTTGTTGTTCGGACTTCCGGTTCCGGTCGGCTTCGCACACGGAGAAGACGGCATATTGTTGTAAACCGGAATCTTGAACGTCAATGCGGAATTTTTCAGCACATTTCCATATCCCTGTGCGAAAAGAGCGCCCTCGGAGGCAGCCGCCTCCACATTCGTCATGTACTGATGCTTATAAATGTTACTTCCCTGAACATTAAACTTCTTTAAATAGAGTGTATCCTGCCCCGCTTTCACATAGTTCGTCGCATAGTACTGTGCTCCGCCTGTGATCGACTTTTCCGGGGTGTTCCACGGTCTGCCATAAGTTCCGGACTGGGACGCATACCAGAGTCCGCGTCCAACCGCATCCATTCCGCCGGAAGCGTACGCTCCGATGTTAAAGTAGTTGTAATATCCCGCATATCCCGAATAGGTTCCGGAAATCGACTTTCCTCGTCCATCGCTTCCCTGCTCCTGAAGAATCGTGGATGCAATGATGTACGGGTTCAGTCCAGTCGAGCCTGCTACACTCATAATCAGATCTGCATATGTTGTGCCTGATGTCGTTGTATTTCCGGTCGTCCCCGTGTTTGTTCCCGATATCGTTGAACCGCCTGGTCCTGCACTTCCCGGCGCAGTAAATGTCGCTGCGCCTGCCGAGGTTCCCGGTCCCGCCGTGAGCACATCCGGTGCAGTCACAAGGCTCGTCTGATGACGGCTGATCGAAGCGGACGGACCCTGAAATCGAACATTTCCGTCTGATCCTCTCGTCGGTGCCTGACTGTTGGAATTTCCTGAAGACGAGGTTCCCGGGGTCCCTGAAGTACTCGAACCTCCCGGTCCTGAGCTTGTCCCCGCTGACGGAGACGAAGAAGTTCCCGCTGAACCAGAAGTCGTCGTACTCGTTCCCGGAGTACTTGAGATTGTCCCGGATGTCGTACCCGACGTGGACGGAGATGAGGAGGACGAATTTCCGGAGGAACTCGAGGAGTTCTGCCTGCGCTTATCCGGAGCTGTGATCACAGCACTCTGTCCGCCCGGAGCAGAAGAACTGCTTCCAGAACCACCCGGACCGTAAGAAGTACCACCCGAGCTGCCGGAATTACTGCTTCCATCCGATGCGTTTCCGGAACTTGTGTCCACCCCGGTCGCGCCGGAAGCACTTCCACTCGAGACGATTCCGCCCTGCATGAAGGTTCCGTTCAGCATACTCTGAAGTCCCTCCTTTGTCTGAAGCGAAGCATCATACTCCTGAGAAAGAAACTGAAAAATGTAAGTTCCATCAAGGAAATTTCTTGGGTCCATATAGTAGCGGATCACATCCTCTGAGGCTGCGACCCAACTACTTCCATCAAAACCATTCCAGGTGCTCGAATCCCAGTTGTAAGCGCCGTCTGCTGTGGACTTAAAAGAAGAAATGCTGTTCGTATGTACCAGATTTCGTCCGAGAAGACTCTCATTCTCAATTACCGTATTCCAATCAAGTCCGGTATTGTGCGCCTCAAACCTCCAGTTCGGATACTGGGCATGAAGCTGTCTGAGTGCCGACTTGTAGGACTCCGGGAAATCACTCAACTGTGACTCAAAGCTCCGATCCGTCTTGTAAGAGGTCGATGTCGACGATGATGTCGATGATGATGACGTCGTCGTTGAAACCTTGAGGTAGGAGCCGAGTACATATCCCGTCACCGTCGATCCACCCGTTCCTGTGAAACGAACCTGATACCACAGCTTTCCATCTGTTCCTGTCTTCTCTCCTACCACGGTAACAGATGCCCCTCTTGAGAGCTTTCCCACCGCGCTGTACGAAGTTCCCGCATCACTTCGCACATTCAGCGATGTTGCATTCACTGATGCTGAGCGTTCCGTGTACGCGTAAACCGGATACCTGCCCTGCAAGGCAGTCACCGGCGCATATATGCCAAGGGTCAGACCGAGAAAAACAGCCAGTCCCTGTTTCCATCTTCGTTTTTTCATTTTGTCTCCTCATACGACTTTCCCCTGCCACAATGGCAGAGTCCGTCCATTTTCTGCATTTGTTTATTATAATGACAAAAAATGGGATCGTCAACCGCCGAGAACCAAAGTTCACAGAAATGCCAGAAATTGTAAGAAAAGATTAAAAGAATTCAGGAAAAGCCCCGCGTCAAGTCGATGAAAGTGCCAACGTAAATTCGGGGAAGGAATAGCAGATACTCGATAAAACGAAAACAGGGGGAGGAGTCGGTCAGCCCGTTCGAACTGACCGACTCCTCCCCCAAAAATTTGAGACAGGATCTATCTCCCTATCAATAATCAAATTTTTTGTACCAGAATTGCAAAACGATTTCAGAATCAGAATGACTCTGAATGCCTGCAAATCTCTTCAAATCGACGCTCGCGGAGCGTATCACTCAGAAGGGGATTGTCTCCCCTCCTGAGAAGACTTGTGATACCCCACCTAAAGAGGAGGGGGGGACATCCACTCTGAGTTATAACATAATCTTAACAAGTTTACGACTCTTTCTCAAACGATCCACATGTTAATCCATTCACATCTACGGTACACAGAATTACCACAAAATTTCCACAAGAATATCACAGACTCCTTTTAAGATTAAGTAACGTATCAGTTAAAATTATTAACATTATAAATAAACATTATAAGAGAGAAACAAACGGGAGGATGAGAACGATGAGACTACTGCTTGCGGAGGATGAGCATTCGCTTTCTAAAGCAATCATCACAATCTTGGAGAGAAACGGCTACCAGGCGGATGCTGTCTACGACGGGGAGGAGGCGCTGAATGCCTTGGCGAGTGGGCGTTACGACGGCGCCGTTCTCGATATCATAATGCCGAAAATGGACGGACTCACCGTCCTCAAACAGATCCGTTCTCATCAGAACCAGATTCCGGTACTTCTTCTGACTGCACGTTCCGAGATCGATGACAAGGTTGAGGGACTTGACCTCGGCGCAAATGACTATCTGACAAAACCGTTTGCCTCAAAAGAACTTCTCGCCCGAATCCGCTGACGATCACCGTGCAGATTCCAGGCTGTCCCGTCAGCAAGACCTGATAAAAGTAAAAGATTGAAAGAAGAGAACACAAGATGAACGCAGAGACAAATGCAGGAGGAAACACCAAGACAAACACCGAAACAAATACAGGGACAAACGCTGATCTGGATCGTGCGGACACCAACTCTTTTTATGGGGATCGCCTTTCTGCAATGCAGGCGACTGCCGAACAGCTCACAAAAATCATCGAGTCTTACCCTGGAAATACACGACCCGGCAATCAGAGTGACAACAAGTATCACCCTGTTCTCTACTGCACTTCCCGGATCAAATCGCCGGAGAGCATGAAAAACAAGCTCAAAAAACACGGCTATCCGCTTACCTGCGAGTCTGCTCTCACGAATGTCCGGGATGCAATCGGAATTCGGGCGATCTGCTCGTTCTCCGATGATGTATTTGCACTTGCACGCTGGCTCTGTGAGCGCCCGGAATTCAACGTCATCAACCAGAAAGATTACATTTCCTATCCGAAGCCGAACGGCTACCGGAGTTATCATCTGATTTTTCAGCTTGTCGATGGACCGGGAGACGGACTCTTTGCCGAGATTCAACTTCGAACGATCGCGATCGATTTCTGGGCGAGTCTGGAACACCAGCTCAAGTACAAGCACGAAATCACTCACGAGGCACTGATTCGCAGTGAACTCAAACGATGCGCCGATGAAATCGCCTCGATCGATCTCTCGATGCAGACGATTCGGGATTTAATCGACGATAATTTTTCAAATTGCTCAGAAAGGAGCTCGTCACCATGACAAGATCACAATACACAAGAGACAACAACAATGGCACAGACACTTACAATCGTGGCAATCACAAATGTCTCTGTTCAGGAGGTTCAGCGATACTTTGATATGTTCGGGCGCAGTGGTCCGTGGACGACCCAGTTTCAGGAGACAAAGAGCTGTGGCTCGGGGGTCATCATCGCAAACGAAAAAAGCGTTTCACTTTGAGGGATCCCCTCAGAGCGAAACGCTTTTTAATGCTTATTTATTTATGCAGATAAAACGATAACATACTTTTTCATACAGACTAAACAAACATCACGGATATGAGTTCATCTAAGTAATTAAGCCTCAGCAACTACCTTGAATGCCTCATCCAGATCCTCGATGATATCATCTACATTCTCAGTACCGATGGACAGACGAATCGTTGCCGGAATAATGCCCTGATCTGCCAGCTCATCCTCGTTCAGCTGAGAATGGGTTGTGGATGCCGGATGGATGACCAGAGACTTCACATCTGCTACGTTTGCAAGCAGAGAGAAGAGCTCCAGATTGTCGATGAACTTCTTCGCATTCTCTGCACCACCCTTGATCTCGAAGGTGAAGATCGAACCACCACCGTTCGGGAAGTACTTCTTGTACAGTGCCTGCTGTTCCGGATCATCGGATACAGACGGATGATGAACCTTCTCTACAAGCGGATGCTTGTTCAGATACTGAACGACTTTCAGTGCGTTCTCCACATGACGCTCTACTCTCAGAGACAGAGTCTCAAGACCCTGTAACAGAATCCATGCGCTGATCGGAGCGATCGTTGCGCCGGTATCTCTCAGCAGGACTGCACGGATCTTAGTCACAAATGCTGCCTTGCCAACGGCCTTTGTGAAGCTGACGCCGTGATAGCTCGGGTTCGGCTCGGTTAAGGACGGGAACTTTCCGCTGTCCTCCCAGTCGAAGTTACCGCTGTCTACGATCACACCGCCAAGAGTGCTTCCGTGACCACCGATGAACTTAGTTGCGGAGTGAACAACGATGTCTGCTCCGTACTCGATCGGACGTACCAGATACGGGGTTGCAAAGGTATTATCAACTACCAGCGGAATCTTGTGTGCGTGTGCAATGTTTGCGAGTCTCTCGATGTCTACAACATCGGAGTTCGGGTTTCCAAGGGTCTCTACATGGATTGCCTTGGTGTTATCCTGAATGGCTGACTCTACTTCCTCATAGTTGAACGGATCTACGAAAGTGGTCGTGATGCCGTACTCACTCAGAGTATGTGCTAACAGGTTGTAGGTACCGCCGTAGATGTTCTTTGCTGCTACGATGTGATCGCCTGCATGTGCCAGATTCTGGAAGGTATAGCTGATTGCTGCTGCACCGGAAGCAACTGCCAGTGCTGCGACACCGCCCTCAAGAGCTGCAACTCTCTGCTCGAATACATCTTCGGTCGGATTGGTCAGACGACCATAAATGTTACCTGCATCTGCCAGTCCAAAACGTGCTGCTGCGTGATCACAGTTGCGGAACACATAGGAGGTTGTCTGGTAAATTGGAACGGCTCTTGCGTCGGTCACTGCATCCGGCTGTTCCTGTCCTACATGAAGCTGTAAGGTTTCAAACTTTAAATTTCTGTCTGCGTATGCTTTTTTACTCATAATTGATTTCCTCCTCAAGTTCAGGTCTATTTTTTGTTTCCTTTATTTCCTATCAACTTACAAGGAGATAATAACAAACTTTCCAGAATCTGTCTAATAGAAAAAAACAGATCTCTAGTTATAGATTAAACCTATAACTCATTTCGGCAGGGTGTTCCCTCTTTCATCTGCACGATTCCCCGGATTCCACAATCCACCATACTGCGAACCGCGGTATCTGTATAGAATGCCATATGCGGAGTGAAAATGACGTTGCGGAACTGGTGCAGATAGAACCAGTTTCTGTTTTTCAGAATATCATCGGTGTTGGTGTAGGTAAGTTAGTTGGATTGGATGCTCCATTTGCATTACTTTCCAGTGCTATTTCAATGTGTGGCGGTCATGGCGCTGCAGCTGCTTACGGCAGTACTTTTGCTGATATGGGATATTCTGCAGCTCCTCTCGTAGGTGCCGCAGCTGCTACATTCGGCCTGATTAGTGCAGTTATGATTGGTGGACCGGTTGGTCGTCGTCTAATTGTTAAATACAATTTAAAACCAGACGAATCTGAAATCATTGATAGCGAAATTAACAACATCAATGCAGCCAGTGCTACTAAGCTTGATGGCATGGATGTAATTAAAAATGTAACTTCCTTACTTGTCTGTATGGCTCTTGGTACTATGGTTTCCGGTTGGATCGGCAAACTTATTGGTATGAGTTTCCCAACTTATGTTGGTGCTATGTTCGTTGCGGTGATTGTTCGAAACCTAAATGAAAAGTTCCACTTCTATAACTTCGACTTCGCACTGGTTGACGGTATCGGTGATGTTATGCTTTCCCTCTACCTCTCCATTGCACTGATGACTCTGAAACTGTGGGAGTTATCCGGTTTAATTGGTGGTGTTCTTGTAGTTCTTATTTGCCAGGTAGTATTCATGATTTTGGTTAGCTATTTTGTGGTTTTCCGTCTCCTTGGCAAAAACTACGATGCAGCTGTTATGTGTGCCGGTCTGTGTGGCCACGGCTTAGGTGCTACACCATCTGCTATTGTTAACATGACCGCAGTAAATGAACGCTACGGAATGTCACGTCGGGCAATGATGATTGTTCCTATCGTTGGAGCATTCCTGGTTGATATCATTTATCAGCCTCAGACAATTTGGTTCATCAAGACCTTCGTTCAGGGCTTCGTTGGCTAATTCCATTCCCTATAAAGTCAAGACCACCGGCTTAGCCGGTGGCTTGTTCTGCCCCTATAAG
>ERZ838839.2580-NODE-2580-length-13447-cov-2.444594_pt1 | contig 13447 bp, 6 predicted proteins | sample MGYA00519909_ERZ838839 | MGnify/ENA primary metagenome ERZ838839 (study PRJEB31850, sample SAMEA3708843) | human gut metagenome | biome: human gut; feature: human-associated habitat; material: faeces | place: China | collected 2014 ... | reverse complement strand
CTCTTGAACATTGGAACAATCGGCGGTTATCCGGCAAAACGCGAAAAAATGCAACTCGATGCGCTCCCGTTTCATCTTCAGGTATTCACCGATGAGAAGGGATATTATTACGAGCTTCGCTACTGGGAAAACCGCTTCGACCGGGCACAGCTTGAATGCTTCATGATGATCATGGAGACTCTGATGGAGGCAATGCAGGAGGAGACCCTGGTTCGCCGTCTGAAACGTCACCTTCCGGACAAGCTCTTCCCTCTGCATTACACGGTGACCGCAGATCAGTTGAATCACACGGTTCAGCGCCAGCTCTTAAGAAATGTAGATGGAAAAGAGCCGGTTAAGGTTTATGTATTTGACAAAAATTGCCGGAAGAAGCCGTTTGGTGCGTGGGGCGAACTCTATGTGATGGATTATGAGCCGGAAACATGGAGGGATCGTATCACAAATCCGTATGGTCCTGGCATGCTTTATCAGACGGGATATACCGCAAGAATTCTCCCGGATGGATCGCTTGATCTTTTGGAAAACGGCGGACGCACGATTCTTCAGGAGGGTTTGACTGGTCGTCATTTCCTTGATCTGTACAAGCTTGAGAGTACGCTCTGTCATTATCCGGGAGTTGAACATGCAGAGGCTTATGTGCGCTATGCAGAGGGAAATAAACTGATTTTGACGGCAGAGGTAAGTCCTGCAATGGAAGCGGGACCAGCTGGCTTTGACAAAAAAGCTGAACTTGATATCGTAAAAATTCGGGAATATCTCGAAAGAAACTGTGAAAAATCATTGATTCCGTCGGAGATTCGGATTGTGGAACCGTCGGAATCAGATTCAGATGATGAAATGTAAAAAAACACTTGAAACCTTCTTCAAAATGATCTATAATACACCTATCGAACATTTGTTTGCTGATGGCAAATTTTCGTGAGAATTGGAACGATTCAGGAGCTTTTTCTTCCTGCTCTCGAATTTTCCGTGATCAGAGATACTTGCTTTTTTCAAACAATTCTGTGATAATATGTCTCAGCGCCCGCACATGAAAGGTGTGCGGGCATCTGTTTCTCCTTTTGCGAAAAATAAAAATAAAATGAATCGTGATAAACCGCAATAAGTCGTAATAAATCGTAAATTACGATAATCAGCGTAATCATAAGCGATGAATGATCCTAATAAATCATAATAATAAATTATAATAATAAATCACAACGATGATTGATGATCCAAATCGGACAGGCCAGAAACATGAAAAGCGCGAAGGAGCAGAAAAACAATGGAGGGGAAAGATTCATGGCAAAGACACAATACAATGCAGACAGCATCACCGTACTCGAAGGACTTGAAGCAGTCCGCAAGCGTCCAGGTATGTATATAGGAGGCGTATCTGTCTCTGGTTTAAACCATTTGGTATATGAGATTGTAGACAATGCCGTTGATGAGCATTTGGCAGGTTTTTGTAATCATATAGAGGTGACATTGGAAAATGATGGATCTGTTACGGTAAAGGACAGTGGCCGTGGTATTCCTGTTGATCGTCACAAGCTTGGTGTATCTGCAGAGCGTGTTATTTTTACGACGCTGCATGCAGGAGGTAAATTTGATAACACAGCATATAAAACAAGCGGAGGACTTCATGGTGTAGGATCTTCCGTTGTCAATGCACTTTCTGAATATTTGGAGATCCATATCGCAAAAGACGGATGGGTTTATTATGATAAATATGAGAGAGGAACGCCGGTAATTGAGCTAAAGGACGGCCTTCTCCCGAAAAAAGGAAGAACAAAGGAAACTGGAACATGGATTAATTTTAAGCCAGATGCTGAAATTTTTGAGCGAACACGTTTTTCAGCACAGTCAATTATGAGTCGTCTGCATGAGACAACTTATTTAAATCCAGGTCTGGAAATTATCTTTAATAACAAGCGAAGCGGTGAGGAGGAGAGTATTACCTATTATGAGCCAGATGGAATTTCTGCTTATATCCGCGAGCTGAATAAGGGCAAGGAAACAGTGCATGATATTATCACCTATACAGGAATGAGTGATGGAATAGAGGTAACAGTTGCATTCCAGTTTGTGGATCTGTTTGAAGAAAAGCTTCTTAGCTATTGCAACAATATTTACAATACAGACGGCGGAACACATCTGACTGGTTTTAAGACAAAATTCACGCAGGAAATAAACAGCTATGCAAAAGAGCTTGGCATTTTAAAGGATCCTGCAAAATTTACAGGACCAGATACGCGCTGCGGTATGACTGCCATTATTGCAATTAAGCATCCAGATCCTATTTTTGAGGGTCAGACAAAGACAAAGCTTGGAAGTCAGGATGCTTCAAAGGCAGTAATTAACGTAACAGGAGAGCAGTTAGAGCTTTACTTTGATAAGCATGTTGAGGTGCTAAAGAGTATTATTGGCTGTGCAGAAAAATCTGCAAAGATCAGAAAGGCAGAGGAAAAGGCAAAGTCTAATCTGCTGACAAAGCAAAAATATTCATTTGATGGAAATGGAAAGCTTGCAAACTGTGAGAGCAAAGACAGCAGTCTTTGTGAGATTTTTATCGTAGAGGGAGATTCAGCAGGCGGTTCGGCAAAGACTGCCAGAGACAGACGTTATCAGGCGATTCTTCCAATCAGAGGAAAAATCTTAAATGTAGAAAAGGCATCTATTGACAAGGTGCTTGCAAATGCAGAAATTAAATCCATGGTTCAGGCATTTAACTGTGGTTTCTCAGAAGGATATGGAAACGACTTTGATATTTCTAAGCTTCGCTATGACAAAATTATTATCATGGCCGATGCCGATGTCGATGGTGAGCATATCAGTACGCTTTTAATGACATTTTTCTACCGCTTTATGCCGGAACTAATTCAGGAGGGTCATGTTTATATCGCAATGCCTCCGCTTTATAAGGCAGTGCCAAAGCGCGGTCAGGAACAGTATCTTTATGATGACATTGCGCTTGATAAATACAGAAAAACGCATAAAGATTTCACTTTGCAGCGTTATAAGGGACTTGGAGAGATGGATGCGTCCCAGCTGTGGGAGACAACATTAAACCCAGAGAGCCGTTGCTTAAAGCGTGTCGAAATCGAAGATGCCAGACTTGCAAATGAGATGACAGAGCTTTTGATGGGAAGCGATGTTGAGCCGCGAAGAGAATTTATCCATAAGCATGGCCGCGAAGCACAGCTTGATATATGATTTAACAGCTGCGAAGCAGAGATTAAGCCCGACAGGGCGGTTTTGCGCATGATAGGCGCGGATGTGCTGTTTCTTACTAAAATTAGCGAATCCGAAGGTTTTTTAGAATTGCGAGAGTTGCGTAGCAACGGAGCAATTCGTAGGCATTATAATACACAAAATACTAAGAAAGGTATGGAATTTAATATAAATGGCAGAAACAATCATTACAACGGAATATTCGTCAGAAATGCGAAAATCCTTCATAAACTACTCGATGTCCGTTATCACGGCGCGTGCAGTTCCAGATGTCAGAGACGGATTGAAGCCTGTTCAAAGAAGAGTTCTATTTGCGATGGATGAGTTAGGCTTAAATGCAGACAAGCCGCATCGAAAATCAGCGCGTATTGTCGGTGATGCGATGGGTAAATATCATCCTCACGGTGATTCCTCCATCTATGATGCACTTGTTGTACTTTCTCAGGATTTCAAAAAGGGAATGGCGCTTGTTGACGGACATGGAAATTTTGGTTCCATAGAGGGCGACGGTGCTGCGGCAATGCGTTACACAGAGGCAAAACTTAAGAAATTTACACAGGATGTATATTTGGCAGATTTGGATAAGGATGTAGTTGATTTTGTACCAAACTTTGATGAAACAGAAAAAGAACCATCAGTTCTTCCTGTAAGAGTACCAAATATTTTGGTTAACGGAGCTGAAGGTATTGCTGTAGGTATGGCGACTAACATTCCAACACATAATCTTGGAGAAGTTGTAGATGCCGTTATTGCATATATGGATAATAATAATATTACAACTGAAGAATTATTACAGATTATTCCGGGACCTGATTTTCCAACAGGTGGTATTGTAGCCAATAAGTCAGACTTAAAGGACATTTACGAAAACGGAACAGGAAAGCTTAAACTTCGTGGAAAATTAGAATTTGAAAAAGGCAAAGGCAGAGAAAAGGATAAACTTGTTATAACAGAAATACCTTATACTATGATTGGTGCAGGTATTGGAAAGTTTATTTCAGATGTAATTGATTTAGTAGAAACAAAAAAGACAACAGACATTGTTGACATTTCAAACGGCTCAGATGAAAACGGTATTCGTATTGTTTTAGAACTTAAAAAAGGCGCCGATGTTGAAAAATTAAAAAATATTTTATATAAAAAAACTAAGTTAGAAGATACTTTTGGTGTAAATATGTTAGCAATAGCTGATGGAAGACCGGAAGTTATGGGACTTAAGAGTATTATAAAATATAACGTTGATTTCCAGTATGAACTGGCACAGCGTAAATATACAACACTTCTTAATAAGGCATTAGAACAAAAAGAGATTAAGGAAGGTCTTATTAAGGCAACAAACATTATTGATTTGATTATTGAAATAATCAGAGGTTCACAGAGTCAGAAACAGGTTAAGGCATGTCTTGTACATGGAAAAACTGATGATATTAAGTTTAAAAATCCTGAGTCTGAGATTCTTGCAGGAAATCTTTCTTTTACAGAGCGTCAGGCACAGGCTATTTTGGAACTTAGATTATCTAAGTTAATAGGACTTGAAATATTAGCTCTTCAGAAAGAATATGAAGAACTAATGGACAAAATCGGTCAGTATGAGGATATTCTTGGAAATAGAAAAACAATGACTAAGACTATCAAAAAAGATCTTAAAGCCATTAAGAAAGAATATGCATTGCCTAGAAAGACTTTTATTGAAGATGGCAAGGAAGCTGTATTTGATGAGAATGCTTTTGTTGAACAGGAAGTTGTTTTTGTTCAGGATAAGTTTGGATATTCAAAACTTCTTGATCCGGCAGCATTTGACAGAAACATTGAATCTGTTACGAAAGAGAATAAATATTATTTCAGATGTATGAACACAGATAGTATTTGTATCTTTACAGATAATGGAAATGTTCATCAGATTAAGGTATCAGCCATTCCAACTAAGAAGGTTAGGGAGAAAGGGATACCTATTGATAATCTTGGAAATTACAGTAGCCAAGGTGAAAGCATAGTGACACTTGTAAGTTTTGATATGATAAAAGATAAGAAACTTTTGTTTACAACTAAAAATGGTATGATTAAGTTAGTAGATGGAAGCGAGTTTGAAACAAACAGAAAAACAATGCTTGCCACAAAACTTGGAAAAGATGATGAGGTTGTTTCAGTTAAAATAACAAGAGTATCAAATAAGCAGATTTCAGAAGAACAGGTTGAAGAAATGCCTGTAATGTTAACAGGTGGCTCAGATGATTTTGAACCATTAGATTTTGAACAGATGGAATTGTTTGATACAACTGCATCAATGGATGTAGGACAGGAACAGGAATTACAGTATACAAGAGAGATTCTTGTGCTACAGACAGAAGAAGGAATATTCTTGAGATTTCCACTTAAGGAAGTGCCTGAAATGAAGAAGGCTACATTGGGAGTTAAGGGTATTAAACTAAATGATGGAGATTTTGTTTCTAAAGTTTACCTTCTTGATACGGGGGATAATGAGGTGGTAAAATGTAACGGAAAAACCGTTGATTTAAGGAAGCTTAAAATCGGAAAAAGAGGAACTAAAGGAGTAAAGGTTCGTGCATCTAAGGCATAAACCTTGTTAAACAAAGGATAGGGTGATTTATTTGAAGAAAGGACTAATACGGAAAATACTTGCAGTAATATTAATTATTGCATTGGTTACAGGTTTGGAAAATTATGCAGGAATAGTGGATACAACAGTTAAGGCAGCAGACGCTTTTGAGACAAGTATTAATGGTTTTCCAGCAAGTTATAAAACATATTTAAGAAAACTTCATAATAAATATCCTAACTGGAAGTTTGTACCGGATAACACAGGCGTGGATTTTTTTACAGCCGTTGAAAATGAGGCGAGTCAGAACAGAAGCCTTATAGAGAATGCGTATAGTAAGTATTTAAAGTCAAATCTGGCTGGAGATTATAATGCATCTACAGGTAAGTACATAGCAAAAGATGGAGCTTCATGGGTTAGTGCATCAAAGAATTGTGTGGCATATTTTATGGATCCAAGAAACTTTTTGGATGAAAACCACATATATATGTTTGAACAGTTGGCATATGACAGTTCATCTCAGACACAGGCAGGTGTTGAAGCAATACTTCAGGGTTCGTTTATGTATAAAAACAATATAGGATATATTGATACGGCTGGAAAGTATCAGACAACTAATACTTTGTATTCAGCACAGATTATGACTGCTGCAAAGACAGCAAAGGTAAGTGCGTACCATATTGCCTCAAAAATTTTGCAGGAAATTGGTTCTAAAGCTAATTCAAAATACGCAGGAATGGGTGCCAGCGGAAGTGTTACAGGTACATATTCAAAGACATATACAGGAATTTATAATTTTTATAATATTGGAGCTACATCAAGTGCTAATCCAATTGCCAACGGTTTAAAATGGGCAAAGTCAGGAAGTACTTATCAAAGACCTTGGAACACACCAGAGAAATCTATTTTAGGTGGGGCACAGTATTTAGGTGAAAAGTACATTAACGCAGGACAGAATACTATGTATCTTCAAAGATTTAATGTGAAGAGCAATGGTACATATTCAATTTATACACACCAATATATGACTAACATATCAGGTGCCGCATCAGAAGCAGCGTCAACGGCAGATGCTTACCAAAGCCTTGGAATAGCAGCTCATGCCAAAACATTTGTTATACCTGTATTTAATAATATGCCAAGTGAAAGTAATACAATTACACTTGGAATAAGTGGAAACAAAACAGGTGTGGCAAATAGTGACGTAAATGTTAGAAAAGGTCCTGCAACTTCGTATGATGCAGTTGTTGTTTTACCAAAGAATCAGGCAGTTACAGTTACAGAAGTTTCTAATACAGACATTGAATATGGAGTAAGATGGCTAAGTAATCCGTATTGGTACAAAGTTAGTTTTGTGAAAGATGGAAAAAAATACACAGGATATGTTTCGGCAGCATATATAAACTTAAAAGGTGAATATACTATTGCAAAAGCAGGAAGATTGAAGCTTCGTACAACTTTAAAGACATCTGAACAAGTTTATTATTTGTCAGACAACCCGGCAATAGCAACAGTAGATGATGCAGGAAATGTTAAAGGCATAGGCGCAGGAACTGTAACAATACACGGTTTTACTGCAGCAGGAAAAGGTAGTGTGTCAACAATAAATGTTTTGGCAAAAAGTATACATGCAACAGGTATAAAACTTAACAAGACAACATTAAAATTAAAAAATGGAACAAAAGAAAAATTAAAGGCTACAGTAACTCCAAATAATACAACAGATGGAAATGTTACATGGAAGTCATCTAACAAAAAAATAGCAAAGGTTACATCAAGAGGAAATGTTTACGCAAAGTCAGTTGGAGAATGTACAGTAACAGCTACAACTGCCAATGGCAAAAAAGTTACATGTAAGGTTAAGGTTGTACCGGGAACAGCTACAATAAAGGCAACAAACAACGGATACAATAGTATTAAACTTACATGGAACAAACTTGGTGATGTAACAGGATATTGGATATATAGAAAAACTCCCGGTTCAAAATATAAGACTATAGCCAAAGTAAGTGGAACTACAGTGTCTTATAAAGATAAAAATCTTGTAACGGGAAAGAAATACTATTATAAAATAAAAGGGTATAAGAAGGTTGGAAAGACAACTTATAAGGGAAGTAAGTCTAAGGCTTCAAAGGCATATCCAAAGCCGGTCAAAGTGAAAATAACATCAATAAAGTCAACCGCAAAAGGTGCAAAACTTTATTGGAAAAAGGTGGCTGGTGCCAGTGGATATGTTATCTACAGAAGTGAAAGTAAAACAGGAAAATATACAAAAATAAAAGAAATAAAAAAACAGAAAAAAATTTTTTATAATAATACTGGACTTTTGAAAGGAAAGACGTATTATTATAAAGTAATGGCCTACAGGAATATGTCAGGCATATATGTTTATGGAAAATATTCAACAGTTAAACAAATAAGAAAATAAATGGTGAAGTAATGATAAATTTTGTAGTTAGTGATTTAGAAACAGCATTAGTTCCTAACGGGGAAAAGATGGTTCAGGAAGAAACCATTGAATTGATAATGGAATTAAAGGAAAAAGGCGTCTATTTTGCTGTGGCAACAGGACGTAATTATGACGCAGTATATCCTATGTTTGGAAAAGCAAAGGACCACATTGTGTACATATGTAATGATGGCGGATCAGTTATATATCGTGATAAAGTTATAAGTAAGACTCCATTGGACAGACTTGTGTGTCTTGAAGTGGCAAATGAACTGGAAAAGAACAGGGATTATAAGTTATTATTTTCAGGTGAGAGAAATGCAGTTGTAACAACAAGAGATTTTATTAATTATTTGAGAACAATGGGAATTGAACCTGAAAAGGAAAAAGATACAAAGTCAATGAAGGGTGAAATTAACAAGATTACTATTTTTGCAAAGAAAGGCTTTGACCAGACTTCATATGAGTATTTCTATAAGAAATTCTCAAAGAATGCAAATGTGGCAATTTCCAACCCTGAACAGCTATATCTTACAGCAAAGTATGTAACAAAAGGTAATGCCATTCAGGTTTTACAGCATGTGTTTAATTCATCAGAAGAAGATACAGTAGTTTTTGGCGGCGGATACAATGACATTGAAATGTTTGGCCATGCATATTTTAGTTATGCAATGCAGTGGGCAGACAGTGAGGTAAGACGTTCAGCTAAACACATAGCAGAGAATGTTAATACGATTTTGGAAGATATAATACGAATGTAAGGAGAACTTATGAAAAAGAAAATAGTAGCATTAGGTTTGGTTGTGGCATTGTCAGTAAGCAGTTTTACTGGATGCAGTTTTAATTCAAAAACACCTGTTATCGGTAAGATAGTGGGGCTTGGCAGCAGTGAAATGTTTAAAATAGACAAAGAAGTATGTTCAAAACAGGAATATATGCTTGTTCTTATGGATACAGCAGGAACTTACAAGGCAGACTTTGGTGGCAAAGTAGATTGGAATGCCAAAGTAAGCGACAATCAGACACTGCAGTCATATGTAATGCAAAAGGTTAAAGAAGACATAACAGTTCAGTATACATTAGCTTCAATGGCAAAGGAAAGAAATATTTCCCTGTCAACAGATGAAAGCAGTATGATTAAGACTAAAGCGGCAGAGTATTATAAATCCTTAACAAGTCAGGAAAAAGAATATACCGGAGCTTCACAGGAAAACGTGGAAAGCTTGTATAAGAATTATTATTTGGCGGACAAGGTTTACGATGCACTGGCAGCAGAAGCAGACGCAAAGATTAGCGATGAAGAAGCAAGAGTAATGAAGATTCAGTACATCAGAATGAATACTGACAATACTAAAGAAGACAAGATTAAAAGTACACTTAAAACAGTTACAGACCTTGTAAAAGGTGGTTATCAGACATTTGCCAGAGAAGCAAAGCAGTATAGTGAAGATAACGTGTTTGAGAAAATATTAAAGAAAAATGAGGCCACTAAAACATACGAAAAGAGTGCTTTTAACTTAAGCAATTCGGAAATAAGCAGCATTATACATGATGGAAAAGATTATTATCTTGTATATTGTGTAAACAGTTATTTAAAGACTGAAACAGAAAAAAACAAAGAAGAAATCATAAAGAATGCACAGCAGACATATTTTAATCACAAGTATTCTAAATATCTGAAAGATATAGATGTAGACTTTAATGATGATCAGGCAAAGAAGATTAAATTGTCAACAGATGAAAATGTGAAAGCTGTAAATTTAATGACAGTGTACAACACGATTTCAAAGGAACTAAACAAGAAATAGTAATTATTGTAAGAAGGGAGCATATAATTTTTATGCTCCCTATTGTTTTATGTTTCGCCAGAGAGAATATGCCTGCAGAGGACATCTTCTCTCTGGGATACAATATAAAATATATGGAGCACTTTTATAATTATATGCTCCCTTTTTACAAAATGTTTGCATTTACTTTTGCAAATGGGTATTGTAAAATTATTTATATTTTGTCTGTTGCGTTGTTAGCCAGTACTATGCCGGCTATAATATCTGCACAGGACAGTAACGTATCAAATTCAACATTGATGGAAGGTGCATATGGTAATGGTGAAATAGGGTTGGCATCTATTCCTAATACTACAAAAATATTAACAACTTTCGTTGCTGATAAAGGAGACAGAAGTTATATTAATTGTTCAGATGCAATTGTAAAAGTAGGTAATGATGTAGTGACGGTTTGGGATGAACCAACTGAGCAGATAAATATTTATGACGCAATGGCAAAAGCTATTGAAGATGCAATTAAGGCCCTTCAGTTAAAGCCAACTCCTGAAACTACAACAACTATCCCTGAAACGACCACAACAGAACAGGTTACAACTAATCAGGAAACAACTACAGTAGAACAGGTACCGACAACTTCAAGAACAGAAGCAACTGCAGAAGAAAAGATAACAATGGTTAATCCAACAGAAACTGAAACACAATACATAACAATATCTGTGAATAATAATACTCCAAAAACAGGTGAGAACAGTAACATAACATTGTGGATGATAGTTTTCTTTATTACAGCAGGTGGAATATTGACTATAGCACTGGAAAAGAGAAAATAAGAAAACCACCCCAACGGGTGGTTTTTAGTAATATTAATTACAAATAATCAATATATTATTGTTCTTATTTTGAAACTTTTGGCTCCTCATTTGCCACAGCTTTTTGAACCTGTGGTTTTTTTGAAGGTACTTTTGAGCCTTTCTTTTTTCCTGTGATTAATTCTAATATGCGGTCTTTAAATATTAATCCCAACAGAATTAAAAGTGAAATTATTGAAATTATAATTCCCTGGAAGAATCCTCTAGGAGTATATTTAAATGTAATCTGGTGTGTTCCGGCAGTAACCATTACACCTGTAAGAGCACCCTTGCATATAGCTGTTGTATTAGCTTTCTGTCCGTCAACATATACAGACCAACCTTTGTCATAAGGAATTGAAGTGTATAACAAATTGCCCTTGTCTGTTGTAAGTGTTCCTTCAATCTTTGTATCGCTAAATGATGTTACCTGATAAGGATTAGCATTTAAAAGATTGTAGTCATATTCCCAGGCAGTTTCATCAAATGCATAAGCGTACATAGCTGAGATGGCTGTGTTATCACTTGCGGAAATGCTAATTGTTGCACCTTCAGGAACATTTCCAAGATGACAAATATAATTCTGGTTAGCAGAATCAAAAGTTTTTGAAGTAGAAGTTGTAACACTACTTGAAACAAAAGACTTGTCCTGAATGCTTCCGTTAGAAACAGTAGCAGTTAAAGTTTCAGCAGATGTTTCGCAGTAGAAGTATATATCATAAACTTTTGTGCCGCTCTTATTAGTTGTATCATTTTCTTCAAGATTATACTGAGCAGTAATTGAATTAGTACCGTCTGTCTTTAATCTATGGAAAATCATCTTTCCGCCGTTTACTGCAGAAGTTACAAAGTTATTTTGCATTGTAAATGGATCACCGGCTTCAGAGTTCATCTTTGCAATTGAACTTGAATTAATTAAGAAGCCTAATGGTAATGTGTTATTATATTCATATGCATAAACAGTTGAATTTCCACCACTTTCTAAATTGTAAGAAGCGCTGTTAAGCAATGATACATTATTAGGGAGAGATGGCTCTCCTGTTGAATATTCATATTTTATTGAGAACAATGATGCTGTAAGTGGTGTATGACCATAGTATGAACATGCATTGTATGAAGTCTGTAATCCCATTGAATCAAAGTAATCCTGAATATTTGCAGATAATACAGATGAAAATGTTGAAATACTATTGTAATCAAAGCGGGCACCATCATTTCTTGTAGTGTGGACAGCAGATTCAGTTCTGTAATATTTAACGTTCTGAGAATCTGCATCTTTCTTAGTAATATCATTTAACTGGTCGTAAGCCTTAGTAGCTTCGTAGTAACCTTTTCTTCCTGATGTACTTGGAATACCTGTAACATTCATATTCAAAGTTAATTCACAGAATACAATCAGAACCATCAAATATGAAAGGAAAGGTTTAAGCTTAGGTGCTTTCTTATACCAGACAATAAGGCAGGCATATACAACTATAAACAAAAGACTAAAGTAAATAATCTTTACAATGCTTGTCTCAATTTCCAAATCGCTGAAAATAGAAGCGTCTTTAAATAACTGGTCAAGTAAAAATACCAAAGCTAGTGAACCGCCTGTAGCCCATGCAATATGTTTTGGCTCATATTCCCTAATATACAGAAATGCCTCATAGCACATAGTAAGAATAAGGAAAATATAAAGGAAAGACTGTCTACAAGGCAAGCTGTTAGGAAAATGGAATCCGTGCCAGATATATGCAGGAATGTTAAGACCAAAGCTTAAAAGCATAATCAAGGCAATAACGGTTTTGCCAATTCTTTCTTTAACATTAATTTTTTTACACATCCAGAACAATGGAATAAGTATAAAAATAGCTACTGAACAATAAATATTAGGTTCAGGATAATATTTTAAATCTGCAACAGGAACACATATTAATGATCTGAAAATCATATAAAGCATTGAAACAGTTTCTTCCAAAGTTGTTGGGAAACTTGAATCAGCAGACTTAGTAGTTAACAATGAAAAATACTCTGGTAAGATAACGCATGCTGCAAGAGCACCGCCAAGTATTGAGTAAATTGCATAGTCTTTTAAAATAAGAAGTCTTGCTTTAGTTTTTTTAACAGTTTCATCAAATTCAACAATGCAGAATAAGTAAACAAAATAAATAATACTGAAAATGCAAATCATTAAGCCAATGTAATAGTTAGAGAAAATTGCAAGTGCAAGTGAAATGCAGTACATTTTGCATTTCTTTTCGTTAACTAATTTTTCAAGGCCAAGAACAATAAATGGAAGTAACCACATACAGTCAAGCCACATAATGTTCCAGCTAAATGCTGCAAAATAAGCTGATAAAGCGTATGCCATACCGAAAACTACGGAAGAAATATTTTTCTGACCAAAACGTTTTGTAAGATAGTAGCATACTGAAAATCCGGCAAGTCCCATTTTTAATACGATGAAAAAACTTACCATATCAGCCATATAACCCGGCCAGATAATGGCAAGTAGGTTAAGGGGACTTGTAAGATAATAAGCGGCAACCGCCATAAAGTTCATACCGGCGCCGATTTCCCAAGTATAAAAAAGGCTTCCCCCGTCTTTAAG
>ERZ838839.2572-NODE-2572-length-13486-cov-3.228501_pt1 | contig 13486 bp, 12 predicted proteins | sample MGYA00519909_ERZ838839 | MGnify/ENA primary metagenome ERZ838839 (study PRJEB31850, sample SAMEA3708843) | human gut metagenome | biome: human gut; feature: human-associated habitat; material: faeces | place: China | collected 2014 ... | reverse complement strand
AGAACGGTGTGATCAATACCTTCCTCACGCTGCTGCATCTGCCGAATGTTGCAATTATCAACACTCCGGCGGCGATCATTCTCGGCATGGTCTACAACTTCCTGCCGTTCATGGTCCTGCCGATCTACAACGCACTCGTGAAGATCGATGACAACGTGATCAATGCTGCGCGGGATCTCGGAGCGGATAATTACCAGACACTCACAAAGATCCTGATCCCGTTGAGCGTTCCGGGCATTGTCAGCGGGCTCACGATGGTGTTTGTCCCGGCGCTCACGACGTTCGTTATTTCAAACCTCCTGGGCGGCAGCAAGATCCTGCTCATCGGAAACGTCATCGAGCAGGAATTCACAAAGGGAAGCAACTGGAACCTCGGTGCCGGACTTTCCATGGTGCTCATGATCTTCATCCTTCTCAGCATGACCATGATCGCAAAATACGATAAGAATGGGGAGGGCACTGCATTCTGATGAAAACCGTAAGAGAAAGACTGAAGAAATTTTTTGAGGATTTTTATCTGGTGCTGGTACTGATCTTCTTATATGCACCGATCCTCGTCATGATGGTCCTGTCCTTCAACAGCTCGAAATCGAGATCCCAGTGGGGCGGGTTCACGTTACAATGGTATAAACAGATGTTTGAGAGCGCGTCGATCATGGACGCCCTCTATAATACGCTGCTGATCGCCTTCCTGTCGGCGCTGATCGCGACGATCCTCGGAACGGCCGCGGCGATCGGGATCTCCTCGATGAAGAAGCTCCCGAGAACGATCTGCATGGGACTCAACAACATTCCGATGTTAAACTCCGATATCGTGACCGGTATCTCCCTGATGCTGATGTTCATCGCGTTCGGTATCTCCCTGGGATTCAAGACGATCCTTTTTGCGCACATCACGTTCAACGTGCCGTATGTGATGCTGAGCGTTATGCCGAAATTAAAACAGACGAGCCGGAACACCTACGAGGCGGCCATGGACCTCGGAGCAGGCCCTGTAAAGGCATTTTTCAAGGTTGTCTTCCCGGATATCCTTCCGGGCGTGTTATCGGGCTTCTTGATGGCGTTTACGATGTCTCTGGATGATTTTATCATCACCCACTTCACAAAAGGCGCCGGGATCAATACTCTGTCCACGCTGATCTACAGTGAGGTGCGCCGCGGCATCAAGCCGTCCATGTACGCACTGTCCACCGTGATCTTCGTGGCTGTCCTGGCCCTGCTTCTGATCAGCAATTTTGCTCCGAAGAAAAAGCAGGAGGCTTAATATTACCATAACCATGAGCAAGAGGAGATGACTATGAAAAAGAGAGTATTTGCAATTTCCATAGCAGGCCTTACTGCCGCTTCCGCCCTTCTGTCCGGCTGCGGTGCGTCCGGAAACGCCGGGGCCTCCGGCACGGATTCCGCTGCTTCCGGCAGTGCGGATGGCGGCGAACTGTATGTTTACAACTGGGGCGAGTACATTGACGAGGATGTGATCTCCCAGTTTGAGGATGAGACCGGCATTACCGTTGTTTACGACCTCTTTGAGACCAACGAGGAAATGTATCCGGTCATCGAGGCCGGTGCTGTCAACTACGATGTCGTATGCCCGTCCGATTATATGATCCAGAAGATGCGCGAAAACGACCTGCTGGCTGAATTAAACTTCGACAACATTCCGAACATTGCCCAGATCGATCCGGCTTACATGGAAATGTCCAAGGCCTTTGACCCGGAAAACAAATACTCTGTTCCTTACTGCTGGGGAACGGTCGGTATCCTGTACAATACCAGGCTGTTAGACGAGCTTGGCGTTCCGGCACCGACCAAATGGGCTGATCTGTGGGATGAACGCTTAAGCGGCGAGATCCTCATGCAGGACAGCGTCCGCGACGCCTTCATGGTTGCTTTAAAGAAAGACGGCTACTCCATGAACAGCGAAAGCAAGGACGAGCTTGAGCAGGCAAAGCAGGAGCTGATAGACCAGAAACCGCTTGTCCAGGCTTACGTGATCGACCAGGTAAGAGATAAAATGATCGGCGGCGAGGCTGCTGTCGGTGTCATCTATTCCGGCGAGATGCTTTATATCCAGGATGAGGTTGCAAATCTGGGGCTCGACTATAATCTGGAATATGTGATCCCGGAAGAGGGAACCAACCTGTGGCTGGATTCCTGGGTCATTCCGAAAAACGCGAAAAACAAAGAAAATGCAGAAAAATGGATTGACTTTATGTGCCGTCCGGAAATCGCGAAGGCAAACTTTGAGTACATCACCTACCCGACCCCGAACAAAGGCGCATTCGAGCTGTTAGACGAGGAGATGCAGAACAACAAGGCAGTCTTCCCGGATATCGATTTCCTGAAGGATTCTGAGGTTTATCAGTACCTGGGTGATGACACCGATGCTATTTACAATGAGCTTTGGAAAGAAGTCAAAGCAAACTAAATAAAATTCAGACATATTACACAATACAAGAGGAGATTGAGAAAATGAAAAAAAGATGGATCGTATCTGCTGCGGCACTGTCCGCAGCGGCACTTGCTGTAACCGGCTGCGGCGCTTCTGCGTCTGACAGCTCTGTTTCCGGTAACTCCGGTGATTCTGCCGCATCCGGTGACGCCGGCGAGCTCTACGTTTACAACTGGGGCGAGTACATTGATGAATCCGTCATTGATGAGTTCGAAGAAGAGACCGGAATCAAGGTTGTCTATGACCTGTATGAGACCAACGAGGAGATGTATCCGGTCATCGAGGCCGGCGGCATTGCCTACGATGCGGTATGTCCGTCTGATTTCATGATCCAGAAAATGCGCGAGCATGACCTTCTGGCCGAGATCAACTTTGATAATGTACCGAACATCGACCAGATTGATCCGCTTTACATGGAGCTTTCCAAGTCCTTCGATCCGGAAAATAAGTACGCTGTTCCGTACACCTGGGGCACCATCGGCATCCTCTACAACAAGGAGCGCCTGCAGGAGCTTGGCGTTCCGGCACCGACCAAATGGGCAGACCTGTGGGATGAGCGCTTAAGCGGCGAGATCCTCATGCAGGACAGCATCCGCAGCGCCTTCATGACCGGCCTAAAGAAAAACGGCTACTCCTTAAACAGCACCAACCCGGATGAGATCAACAAGGCCAAGCAGGATCTGATCGACCAGAAGCCACTGGTCCAGGCTTATGTGGTAGACCAGGTTCGTGACAAGATGATCGGCGGCGAGGCCGCTGTCGGCATCATCTACTCCGGCGAGATGCTCTACATTCAGGGCGAGGACGGCACCGACAACCTGGAATATGTGATCCCAGAAGAGGGCACCGACCTGTTCATCGACTGCTGGGTCATCCCGAAAAATGCGAAAAACAAAGAGAATGCTGAGAAGTGGATCAACTTCCTGTGCAGACCGGACATCGCAAAGAAGAACTTTGAGTACATCACCTACTCCACCCCGAATAAGGGCGCGTTTGAGTTGTTAGATGAAGACATGCAGAACAACAAGGCAATTTTCCCGGACATCGACTCCATCAAGAATGCCGAGGTTCTGAAGTACCTTGGCGACGATGTGGATGAGATCTACAACGAGGCATGGAAGGAAGTAAAATCGAAGTAATCCTGCCTTATAATATAAACAAAGACGACCGGCATACGCAACGCATATGCCGGTCTTTGTTTATTCAGGTACTTATACTCCCATCTTTTTTAACGTATCATCAACAAACTTTTTTGCCCTCGGGATGTCACTCTCATCAATATGCTCGATAATAATCGGAATATTTGGATGATTCTTTGCCAGCCGCTGAACATACAGCGGATAGTTTAAAACTCCAAGACCCGCGCCCGGCAACTCTACAGCACCAGCGCCACGGAAACTGTTGTGTTCTGCTGAACCACCACCAAACTTTTCTTCCAGGTTTACCGCCCGCTTACAGTCCTTTGCATGTGCAATTTTGATTTTATCATCCAGAACATGGAAAATCTTTTCAATTGTCGGATCTACATCATCAATATTTGAACCATCAAAATAATTGGTCGGATCACATAAAAGTCCTAATCCCGGATGATTCACTTCCTGCAGCAGACGTGCTACCTGATCTACGGAGCCCACAATGTTATTTACATAGTTTTCAACAAGGAATACTGCATCATGATCATATGCAAACTTCGCCAGGTCAATTGCTACTTTTTTAAATTCCTGATAAGCTTCTTCTGTATAGTTCTTAGGATCTGCCGACCAGTCACTTTCTTCATTGTATGTGCCGGTCTCACTAACTACGTAAGGTGTACCAAAATCTCTGGCGTGTGCCAGAATTTCTTTTACATAATCAATATTCTCCTGGCGTTTTTCCGGATCCGGGTGCACAAGGTTTGTATAAGCAGAAATCGCTACGATCGGAAGATTGGCATCACGGAATGCGTCTCGAACCTGATTGGCTTTTTCTTTTGTGATATTGCCTCTGGAAAGGTCAATATCTTTGAATTCCAGGTCTAACTGCACGCAACTCATTCCATCCTTTTTCGCACGTTCAATCGTTTCTGCCAACGTATATGGATAATATCCTGTAAAAATACCAACTGAGATCATAAAAAACTCCTTTCCCTGTCCGTTTCAACAGCATCATACATTCCATCTGCTATATTACAATTACGCATTCAGAATCTGGTCCAGATAAATGGTTTTCTCCTGTGCAATGGACTGATAACATGCCTCTACGCATGCAAGTGTCTTCACGTTATCACGTGCACTGATTTCCGGATCTGTTCCCTTTTCTACTGCACACAGCAGATTTGCCATCGTTCCAACAAAAGCATCCGGGAACCACTGTGTCGTCCACTTTGGTTCAATCCACTGGTTCGGATAAGATTTACATGCAAGCTTCAAGGTACTGCCGCAGAATTCCGGAGCCCGCTTATGCCAGCCAAATTCTCCCTCTGCAAACCCTTCTGTGCCCTCTACCCGCCAGTTAATGTAATTGTGTTTCTCACACGGCTCTTCCGGCCATGCCCAGACATCATCCAGACTGGTTGCCATTAGCCCGTCCTTATACTGATAAGTATACTGTACAATTCCATCCGTGTGTTCAAATTTGGTTCTCGGATCGGTTCGGCATAATGCTGTTATTTTTTCAGGATCACCAAAGAGATAACGGAAAATATCCAGATGATGAACGGCCATCGCATAAATCTCCAGTTTATGATATTTCTGTAAAAACGTCTGCCAATCCGGAATGGCACGCATATCGATAGAAGCAATAACCGGTTTTCCAATCAATCCCTTATCCAAAATTCGTTTCAATGCGCGCATAGACTGATCATAACGCATATTGGAATTCACAGCGATCGGAATTCCAGCTTCGTCTCCCAGCGAAACAATCCGTCTTGCTTCTTCCAGGGACATCGCAATCGGTTTCTGGCACAAAATACCTTTTACATGATCTGCTGCATGTCTGCAGATATATTCAACGATATCCGGCTGTACATGCGGCGGAACTGCAATATCAATAATTTCTATGGATTTATCATCCACCAGTTCTTTCCACGTCGGATACACTGTCGGAATCTTATGTAATGCAGCTACTTCTTTACTTTGTTCCTGATCCAGCGAAGTAATGGCAACCGGATTAAAACCGGCTTTTCGATAAGCTTCCAAATGACAATTTCTTACAATAAAGCCGGCTCCAATAACACCAATCCGGTAATCGAGACGCTTTGGCATTTCCGGCAGTGTCGCCAGTTCCAGTTCCCGTTTGATTTCCTCCATGTTCTGTCCCCCTTTTCCTTTATAAAGCCGGAACCTCATTTTCTGATATACGTTTTCTACGCTCTACATATGCAGGAAGAATGGTAACATCTTCTTCCGTAAACCAGGCAAACGGATCTGTACTGCAGGTCAGGGCAAAATTCGCCCAGGCATTTAATGATCCGGAACGAATCACAACTTTTGCCTTTGGTGCAATTTCTTCCACAAGCTGCTCATGCGGAATTCCTTTAAAAACCGCACCGGATCCTGTATAGATTTCCTGAATATCCTGATACAATGCAGGATGATGAGTCTTTACCTCCGGTGCAAATGCTACTTCCTCCACAAAAATTTCCTTACGGAGCATCTTTAAAATATCAAGCACATCGACTGCTCCTGCATAATATCCCAGGTCAATGCGATTTGCATCTTTGGGAATCGGAAAACCTGCATCTGTTACAAGAATAATATCTGTATGTCCACATGTAGCAAGTGCTTTCGCTAATTCCGGGTGTATAGCATCTCCTCTCCAAATTGTCAGACAGAATGTATCTTTATAAATTCATCCACTTCTTTTGCAGTGTGATAGGACGGTACTGTTTCCCATTTTGTGCAGCAAAGACCAGCCACGGCATTTGCATACGCTACCGCATCCTTCATGGAAGCTCCGTCTGCCAGTGCAACGGTTAAACCGGCATTAAAGCTGTCTCCAGCACCATTCGAATCCACAACATCAATTTTATAAGAGTCAACGTGGGCGCTTTCTTCCAATGTATGAATATCCACTCCATCTCCGCCCAAAGTCATGATCACCTTCTTACATCCAGTCTGCAGCAGTTTCGTTGCAACCTGCCTGTGGGTCAATGGTGCATCCGGCAATTCTCCAATTGTAATTCTCGCCTCTGTTTCATTCGGGGTAATGATGTCAACAAAACTCAAATCACGTCCCATCAGATTTACTGCCGGTGCCGGGTTTAAAATAGTCGTCTTCCCCAGCTCTTTCGCCCGCTTCAGTGCATACAATGCAATGTCGATCGGAATTTCCAACTGGGTCAGAACAACATCTGCATTCTGAATCTGATCGATATGGGCTTCAATGATCTCTTCAGAAATCAGTTCGTTTGCTCCCATTGCAACTACAATCACATTATTCGCTTTTACATCTTTCACAATAAAACCGACCCCTGTCGGTTTTTCGTCTGTGATCAGAATGCCCTCTGTATGTACCCCCTCCTGTTTCATAAGGTTTACAAACTCATGTCCAAACGGATCATTTCCTACCACACCAATATAACCAACCTCTGCACCAAGGCGTGCAGCCTGAACTGCCATATCGGAACCTTTGCCGCCATAAGTTTCCCGGTAATCATAGCCAATTAAAGTCTCACCAAGCAGCGGGATTCTGTCTGATGTCATGACTAAGGCCTTCGCATAACTTCCAATGATACATATCTTCACTTCTGTTCACCTCCGTCATCCGAAATGTAAAGTTTTAATATGCATTAATATCTCCTACAAGCCCGTCTACAATAGCCGGACCGGAACTGGTACCCACAAGTTCCGCACCTGCCTCAAACATTGTTTTCATCTTTTCCAGGGTATTTACCTTACCGGATACTTTGACACGGCATGGAAGTGTGATATTTTCTTTCAGGATTTTCACGTCCTCGGCAGTAGCCGGGCATCCGCCGACGCCCCAGCCGCTCGACTGTTTTACCCAGTCAATTCCTGCTTCACACGCAAGCTGTGCTGCTTTTTTCTTTAATTCCGGGGTCGTAATATAACCAAATTCCAACATCGCTTTTACAATGACACCACTCGCATGCGCTACTTCAACAATCTGGCGCATTTCCTCAAAATATGCTTTTTCTTCCCCACCTAACAGCAGACCCGGGTTCGGCGGAAAATCAAACTGGTCGACACCGGTTTTGATCATTTCTTTCAATGCTGCAATCTTCATAGGTAATGTATCATTCGCAATTGGAAAATTCAGCGTCGATGCAACCTGAATTCCGGTTCCTTTTAAAACATCTTTTGCCAGTTCGATATAGCACGGTGCAACCATTGCTGCCTGAAAATCATATTTCATGCATGTTTCCAGATGTTTCAGCATTCCATCTCTGGTAAGGTTTGGATTTACATTCGTGTACTGAATTGCTTTCGCTACCTGCCGCTTATCATTAAAATCAATCATACCGTTTCTCCCTTCTTTTTACGTTTCATGAATCGTTTCATGGTTTTATGATATACTATCACAATCAAAATTACAATAGAATGTTTTCATAAAAAAAAGAAGAAATATTCAGCATTATCGCTAAATACTTCTTCTGTATCTTCTCATCTTGTCGTCCCAACGAAATAATTACCATGATCCATTCGCAGGAGTCATGATTTTACTTTTTATATGTTTCTCCATATTGATCAATGCTTCTTCTTCCGATATTTCGCCATATAAAATCCGATTAATCTCATGCGGAATGATGCGCGTATAAAGTTCGTTTTGCTGATAATCCTTCAACATTGGGGAAAAACGCCGTTTTCTGCTTTTTTCATAACTTTCCGGAATCTGCTTTTTCCACGGATAAATTTCTTCCATATCCGACCTCTGATAAAAGCTTTTTCTAACGGTTGATCCTCCGAGTAAAGATAACGGAATGCTGTTATATTCACTGCATACCCATTTCAAATATTGAAAAGCTTCTTCCTTTTGGTGTCCATGCTGATTCAGACCCAAACTCCAACCGCCAAGCACCGATACTCCTCCTGGAATCATAATACTGCCAATATTTCCTGCCACTTTGGATTTCGTATAATCATTGATCCGCATCGCGTGGGAATCATAAAATACAGCCATTGCTGTATCCCCTTTGCAATATTCTTCCACTGCGGCATCCCAGGAATTTATGTTTCTGTCCGGATTTGAATATTGAAAGCTTTTTATATAATTTCTCAAAGCAGTCACTGCATTGGGACTATGAATCGTCAGGTTTCCATCTAAATCGAAAATATCTGCACCATACGACCAAAGACGGTTCAAAAATCCAATCGTATTATAAATATTCTCTCCCCTGACAGAAATGTTTCCATAATGTACCGGAGACTTTGAATTAAAACTTCTTGTAAAAAACTCAGAAACAAGATTATATTGTGCCCAACTTTCCGGCAGACATAACTCCTGACCATAATTTCTGAAAAACTGACGTTTCAGCGCAGCATCTTCAAACAGGTCTTTTTGATAAAGTAATATCTGGGTACCTGACATAAACGGCAATGCATACAGTTCATTTTCATACATTCCATATTCTCGTACCATTCCATCAATAAATCCGTCCAGATACTCCCGGTTATTTCGGAATTGATCGGTTAAGCAGGCAATTCCACCGCTCTTAGCAGCTTCTTCCACCCAGGATATATCAATCATAAAACCGTCATATTCACTTTCCTTTTCTCTCGCACTTCTCAATATCAGCGTTTCCAATTCTTTATATTCCAGCAGATCTATAAAAATCCGGATCCCTGTGTTTTTCGTATATAGGTCCGAATACATCTGTAAACCTCTTGCTGCCGGGGAATCATATAAAGCAAATTTCAAATGAACATTCTCTTTCTTCTCTAACTGAGGCAGTGCCTCTTTATATTCGAAAGTCCCCGTAATATTTTGTGTCAGATACTCATGTGTATACGACTGTTCCAATGCATCCATCAAACGGTCCACAGCCCCTTGCGCAACTACATTTTGAGAGACATTCGCACAACCGATGCTGCAAGTGTTTTGCTCTGCCCATTGACTCTCCTTACAGCAGAAAATAACAACATCTTTTCGGTCTAATAATTCAAGTGCGCGTTCAATTCCAGCTTCAATTTCGCTATTGCTTGCGATAATTCCCCTTACTTCCGGATTTTGATGTAAAAGTTCATATGCAGCCTGAAACGCCCGTTCCCTGCTGTCTACAATTTTTGTATAGTTTGTAAGCTGATAGGAATGTACGTATTCTGTTGCATATAAAAAAAATTTCATAGAATCAAATATAAATCCTATATTCTGTATTCCAAGCTGCAGCATTTTTTTATAAGCCTGCTCAACAGCAGGACGATAATCAATCTGGATCAGATCTCCTGTATACCCAGATAATGGATATTTCGTAATAATCACATATGGAATTTCTTTTTTCTCTTCCGGAATGGTAAGCTGCTCTTTGGCGGGTGAATACCAGATTATTCCATCTACACATTGTTCCATACACTGCATCAGACTTTTATTTTCCAAAAGCCAGTTATTATTACTGATTTTAAGTATCAGTCCATATCCTTTTTCTCTAAGAAAGTTCTCCAGGCTGGAAAGAAAGTGTGCATGATCTGACTGACATACTTCTGGCATAATAACGCCAATCAACTTACTTTTTGTATTTTTCAGACTTCGTGCATTGGCATCTGGCCGATAAGATAATTGATTGATTGCATTTTCTACCCGTTCAATTAATTCATCGTTTGATGTTTTTCCATTCAAAACATTCGAAACCGTTCCAACTGAAACTCCGGCTAATTTTGCCACTTCTTTTATCGTCGCCATAAAAACTCACTCCTTGAATCTTTTCTGCTCTATTTCATGACTTGTCCGTCGTATATAACCATTCCAATGAAACTAGTTCCCGTTCTCTTCCAATAAATATATATGGCTGCATTTCCATTATTTATAATGTAGCATGCAGCCATGTTTTAATCAATTGAATTTTCGTTATTTATATCTTAGTAATTTACGATTCAGCAAATCATTTCCACGCCCTTAGATCAGTGCCAGCGTCTTCAGCACATACAGCCAGAATGTCAGGGAGAATGCACTTCCCAGCGTAGTAATTGCCACAATGCTGGAACTTAAAACACCACTGTGTCCCATATTCCGTGCCATCACATAACTGCTGACCGTCGTGCTGGAACCCAGCATAACCAGGATTGCGATAAGTTCTGCTTCACGGAAACCCCGAAGCACAGCCACTGGAAGAAACAGCGTACACAGACCAAACAGCTTCATAAAGCTTGCCACAAATGCTGGTCCCATACCGGTTTTTGCCTCGCCCCAGTTAAAGGCAGCGCCCATCGTCATCAGACCAAGAGGCGTCGTCAGACTGCCAAGATTGGAAACCGTCTTTGACAGAATGGTCGGCATCGGAAGCCGGAGAAGTGACCATAACGCACCAGCCAGAATCCCCAGGATAATCGGATTGGTCACAATTCCTTTCAGTGTCTTTTTGAGCAGTTCCGGACTCATACCGTTCTGCCCTGGCTTTGTAAAGGAAAGAACCAGAACCGCCATGATATTATAAAGCGGCACACTGCCGATGATCATGAGCGGCGCCATACCGGAATTGCCGTAAATGTTGGTGATAAACGCAATTCCTAAAATTGCCGCACTGCTGCGATAAGCGCCCTGGATGAATTCACCCCGCTGGGACTTATCCTTCAGCGCCATGGACATCAATGCTACAAGGGAAATGCTAAGCAGTGTCGCCATAAAACAAAATGCCACAAACTTTCCATCCCATGCCTTAGAAAAATCCTGTTTTGCCAGATCTCCGAACAGCAGCACCGGCAAGGTTGCCTTAAACACAAACTGGTTCAGCCCATTGATCATGTTTTCTTTTAAAAGTCCCACTTTTCTGAAAAATACGCCCAGGACCATAAGCAAAAAGATTGGTATGGTCGCATTCAGACTAAATATCAGATTATCCATGTACCTCATTTCCTCCCATTTCCAAATGTAACGTTCTCTTTGTGTAAACTTTCATTTACCGCTACCTATTATAATCTTGACCAATACAATTGACAAGCAGTACGGCACGCTTCTTTTCACACGAAAACCGGTCTTTGCTTTAACCCCCGCCGGAGAATACCTTCTTGCATCACTCTACCGCCTGAATATTCTTGAACGGGAAATAGATGATGGAATGAAAGAAATCGGGAGCGGAATGTCCGGAATTCTTCGTTTGAGGATTAATCCGACGCGTGCCCGGATCCTGATTCCCAGTATTCTCCGGCAATGTAAAGCCCTAATACCAGGTCTTCAATTGTCTGTCTGCTTTGGCGACCGTGATTTTCTCATGAAACAGCTGAGCCAGGGTGCGATCGACATGCTCATTGCAGCCGGACCAGTTTCACCGGCCGGAAAACAGTTTTGCTCAACACCTCTGGCAGTCGATCAGATTCATTTCATCACCACCAGAAACCAAATTGCCAGATACAATCCCATACTTTTTCAAAAAAATGCAGCGCACGAACCGCTCAGTCTGGCCGATATTCAAAATTTCCCGCTTTGCCGGAGTGCACTCGGAAGTACCGTTACAGAACTGATTCACCGTCTTGCCCTGCAGCAAAATCTGACATTAAATGACTATTGCTATATCAGCGATTATGACGTTCAGTTATCGCTTTGCTCGGACGGTCTGACAAGCATGTTCTGTCCAACCCTGATTCTTGACCGCATCCTGACGCATAATCAGACGGCTCCTTCCGAACAGCAGCTGCTCTTTTTCCATTTATCAGACATACACGAGGAAATACGGATGGATCTTTTCCAGAATCATACCCCATACGAGCCGCCTTACGTAAAAATGTTTATTCAGATTTTGAAACAGACTACCAGCACGCTCTACGAAAATATCCAGAACGTATTTCCGGCGTGACAGCCCAGGGCTCCACGAACATGTACTAATCTTTCCCCATATTGCATGCAGGAAAAAGGCACCGTTGGCGCCTCCCCAATATGTCATGCAGACGGCAAGGCGCCGCAGGGAACAACTTCCCCTGCGGCGCCTTGTCTGGCAGTAAATCGGACATTACATTTGTTGTATTCTTCTGTTTTACACGAACCTTATTTGATGAAGCTTACATGCTTGCAGATCTCTTCGATTGCTTTTTCTTTTCTTTCATTAAAGATGACTTTGTTCTCTTCAAAGAGGTTGCGTCCTTCGGTATCGATGGATACGATCAGCGGACCAAACTCTTTGACACGGCAGTTCCACAGAGTCTCCGGCATACCCAGGTCTCTCCACTCAGCGCGGACAATCTCTTCTACCTCAGTAGCTGCCACAACCGCGTTTCCAGCCGGGAATACACAGTGGATTGCTTTGTAGTTCTTGCAGGCATACTCGGTGTTCTGGCCCATGCCGCCCTTACCGATGATGACCTTAACACCGGTCTTCTCTACGAACTCTTTCTCGAATTTCTCCATACGCATGGAGGTGGTCGGTCCTACAGAAACCATCTCAAACTTATCATTTTCAAGCGGGCGGATGATCGGGCCTGCATGGAAGATTGCAGCGTCACGTACATCAACCGGCAGTTCACGTCCTCCCTCTACCAGGCGACGGTGTGCCACGTCACGGCAGGTAGTCATGCTTCCGTTTAAGTATACAATGTCACCAATGTGAATGTCTTTTAAATCCTCCTCAGAAACCGGAGTCGTCAGAATTTTCTTTCCATCTTTCAGTTCCAGCATTATAAAGTCACCCCCAAATGTGTAGTAATGGTATAGTTCAGATCCTTATCAAAGATAATGTGGCCGCGGCGATGAGACCAGCATCCTACGTTTACGGCTACACCGATGGTGGAAGGATGTCTTGCGGTGTTCTCGATATGTACGCCCATGACGGAGTACTTACCGCCCATACCCTGCGGTCCGAGGCCAATTGCGTTGATGCCGTCTTCCAGAAGTTTCTCCATGGAAGCTGCGCGCTCGTTCTCGTTGTGGCTTCCTAACGGACGCATCAGGGCT
>ERZ838839.2563-NODE-2563-length-13563-cov-6.326621_pt1 | contig 13563 bp, 9 predicted proteins | sample MGYA00519909_ERZ838839 | MGnify/ENA primary metagenome ERZ838839 (study PRJEB31850, sample SAMEA3708843) | human gut metagenome | biome: human gut; feature: human-associated habitat; material: faeces | place: China | collected 2014 ... | reverse complement strand
TGACAGCTCGCTGGCAGGTTTATGAATGTAAGAAATGCAAGGCTGAACTGTTACGGGACGAACACAAAAACAGAGGTCATTTTGTAACCTCTGTTTTTGTATTTCCATATGCTATATTTATGCTATATTTCCTTACTTTCCCGCTGCCTTATCAAATTCAGCTAACACTTTGTCTGATGGCTTATTTGTGAGCAGGCTTACTATTATTATCACTGCCAGCGATACAAGAAATGCAGGTAATAATTCATATATATCTAATGCTCCTCCAAGTGGACGCACGAGATATTTCCATACAAATACCATCACTCCTCCTGCCACCATTCCTGATAACGCTCCCGCAAGTGTGCTTCTTCTCCAGAATAATGCACAGAGCATTACTGCACCGAATGACGCTCCAAAGCCTGCCCATGCAAACGATACGATTCCGAATACGCTGGAATTTGGATTTCTTGCCATAAATATACTTACTATAGATATACCTATTATAGTAAGTCTTGCCGTAAACAGACTTTTCTTTTCGTCCATCTCTACATGAAAGAAATCATGAAGTATATTCTGCGATACGCCCGATGCTGCCGTAAGAAGCTGGCTGTCTGAGGTTGACATTGTCGCTGCCAATATTCCTGCAAGGATAACACCTGCTATAAGTGCCGCAAGTACACCATGCCTGCTTATAAGTCCGGTAATCCTTACGATAACAGTCTCACTGTCTGCAAGATTTTCAAGTGAACCTGCTTTTGTCATTGCAAGTCCTACAACACCGATAAATATACCAACTGTCATAGCTATAACAACCCATACACTTGCGATTCTTCTTGAAAGCGTGAGTTTTTTTTCATCCTCAATAGCCATAAATCTTACAAGAATATGCGGCATACCAAAATATCCGATTCCCCATGCAAGTGTTGACACTATTGAAATAAAACTAAAACTGTTTGATGTATTGTTTGCAGCATCAAATGTGTTATTTAATGAAAGATAACCCGGAAGTGACCTTGCATTGTCCATAACTGCCGCAAATCCACCTGCTGAATTGATACCATATGTAACGACTGTTACAAGTGCAAGTGACATTACGATACTCTGGATAAGGTCTGTCGTGCAGACTGCACCGAAACCGCCCATGATGGTATAACCTATGATAACAAGTGCTGACACTATCATAGCCGCCATATAATCAACACCAAATAATGTATGGAAAAGCTTTCCACAAGCTGCAAAGCCGGATGCCGTATATGGCACAAAGAATATTATGATAACAAGTGCCGCAATGGCATTGATGATATTTTTATTATCGTGATACCTTTTTGAAAAGAAATCAGGCACAGTTATAGCCCCGATATTGCTTGAATATCTGCGAAGCCTTCTCGATACAAAAAACCAGTTAAGCCACGTTCCAATTCCAAGACCGATTGCCGTCCATGCCGCACTGCATATTCCTGAAAGATATGCCACTCCCGGAAGTCCCATAAGAAGCCAGCTTGACATATCACTCGCCTCGGCACTCATCGCCGTAACAAAAGGTCCCATTTTTCTTCCACCGAGATAAAAATCCTCGGCATTGTTGTTGTTCTTGCTGAAAGCAAAGCCAACATACAACATTGCTCCCAAATATACAACAATTGCTATGATAATACATACATTTGCACTCATTTAATAACTCTCCTCGTTTGTTTTATTTGAAATCTGATTTTATCAGACCACTCAACGAGATATATTATCACAAATTGTTATATTTGTCATTACATTTTGTAATACAAAGTGTAACAGTTCAGCCGTAAAAAGACACTTGACCGTATGAAAATCATTCTCCCGGACTGCTTGAAATAACTTTTCCCGTATTCCAAAGCATAACTGTCCTTTTGGCGGCATCCAGCCTTTCTTCTTCTGAATGAAAATCAATCGTAACTGAATGACAGCCACATTCCATGCACATAACATAATAGCCGCAGCCACACTCTTCCTCTAATAAAGCTCCACCGTCACATAAAGGACAGTCATTGATGTCTAACATATCTTCAATATTCATAGTCTACCTCTTTTCTTTCCGCTATCTTCATAGCTGCTGTATTTTGTTCATTGTACCACAAATTTGCAGGAAAAGAGAGCTTATTCTTTTGCTGGTTATCTTAACATATTCCTATCGTCCACGCAATGCGAAGTTAAGTTTTTATTAATTTGCTTTTCCAACAAATAGACGCTCCCGATATTATTATATAATCTTTTACTAAAATTTATTGGTCTAACTGTTTTATTGAAGGATTGCATTTCAAAATTGTTAGTGCAGCAATCCCTGTTAATCCGGCAAGAACAAATATCAGTCCTATTCCTGAACCGTTCTGCCGTCCATTAACATTACATAGTGCCTAAAAATCAATCAACTTCAAAAAGATGCGGCAAATCGTTATTAATCTGTCGCATCCGCTTATGAAAATACATCGCTTTTCTCCTCAAAGAAATATATCTTATCGTTTTAATTTTCGATATTCGCTCGGATTAATTCTATAGCGTTCCTTAAACACTCTATTAAACGTTCTCTGGCTGTCAAAACCACTATCCAAACAGATGTCAAGAATTGTATCTCCTGAATTCACTAACCTTGTACATGCATAACTAAGTCTGGCATCATTAAGGTACTGATTGAAATTGCGGTGAAATGTTTTAGAAAACACTCGTGACAAGACATATTTACTTACTCCGAGATCATGTGCCATCTCCTCTAAAGAAAATTTTTTCCTAAAATTTCCTGATACATAAGATACTGTTCGATATATCAAATCATCGCTTCCCACACAACTTTTTTCCACCAGTTCCATTTTTCCTATACATCTTGCCAACACAATTTGAATATACGCTTGAACAACCATCGGTTCTTTTTCTTCCATTTGAATAATCGCCTGAATTGCATTATAAACATCCGGTTCAATCTGTTTCGCACGAATAACCGGATATTTAGGAGCATATCTTTGTATTTTATCTTTAAATACTCCTGCAAAAGAAGATGGAACCAAAATATAATCTGCCCGGCTTGTTTTTTCTGAAAACACCTGATAATGATGAATAATATCAGAAAAGACAAATCCGATATCACCTTTTTCCATATGATATAATTCCTGCCCCACTCCTATCTCAAGTGTTCCTTCCGTTACGCACACAATTTCCAATGCATTATGTAAATGTGGAGATATATGTTTTGACACTCTTTGAGCCGCATATACCTCTTCCTTTGTTTCCTTAAATGTCAAATGCATTGATACATCTCCCCTTTATTACTTGATTTTTGATTTTCTTTGCAATATTTGTCTATATTTTCTTTTAATTTGGCAAGCATTCTTATCCAGCCTATCCTATAATGAATTTGCAAACAAGAAAAGGAGGAATACAAAATGAGCAAATTCAAAAATTATATGAACAACCTTTTAGCTTTCTACGAAGAATACTTTGAGTATGTATATCATGCATAAGCCGGCTAAAAGGACTATTTGTGAAAACTGAATACTGAAAAAGCAGACCACTTCACAAATGTGAAATGGTCCTTTTTATTTTACTATTTTCTGCTCATTACTGCTGAGCGGTTTCTACTGTAATTCCCTTTTCTTTTTTAATCTTTGCGTTTGTCTCTTCCACATTCATTCTGGAAAGAATAAACATAATAAGTACATCAAAGATCAGTGGCAGCCAGAGATACATAAACTGCATCATATTCAATGCGGACTGCGGCTGAACGGCATGAGTACCCACATAGCCACTAAGTTCTAACAGCCACCCTACGACTGCCGTTCCAATACCCCCGCCAATCTTAACACCTAGTGAAGTGCAGGAATACATTGTACCATCCACACGCTTTCCCTGTGTCAGATAAGTGTACTCAGAGCATGAAGCAATCACTGCATTCATGTCTCCCTGCCAAGGTCCCTGTCCCAATGCTGCTAATGCTGTAAATGCCATCATCAAAGGAATACTTCCCATATATCCGGCAACAACAACGAGAGCTCTGCCAATCACGGCAAGGATGTAACCTCTCAAATTCAGCTTATACATACCATTCCACTTTCCAACCAGTGTTGGTGTAAATATTAACGCAATGATAAGAGGAATGTTTACCGCCCAGGCAAATTGTCCAAACAGATTTTTGTTTTTCAAAACCCAGGTCATATAATAAAGACCGGCACCGATCATTGCACTGTATAACTGCTGTAAAATATAAGTACCACAGATCATAAGATAAAATTTATTCTTTACCAGCAGCTTGAATGCCTGAACCAGCCCATATTTTTCCACTTCACTTGTTATATCTACTTCATTTAATTCCTCTTCCGGAAGTTCTTTGACAGATAATGCGGAAATAGTATTCACAACCAATCCGATTACTGCATAAATAATTGCAACCAGACGCCATGCTGCTGCATCTGAACCACATTTTTCAACAAATCCAACGGTAACCGCCTGAATCAGAAGACTGGTTGAAAAAGCAAAAATGAAACGGTAAGAACCCATCTGCACACGCTCTTTACTGTTCTTGGTAACAAGTGATGTCAGTGCAGAATAAGCAATGTTATTTGCCGTATAAAACACACCATTCAACAGCGTATATGCGATAAAGAACCAAGCATACTGTGCCGTCCTGCCAAGACTTGTTGGAATTGCAAAACAGGCTACCAATGTAATCGCACAACCAATGTAACCATACAGCATCCATGGTCTTGCCTTTCCCATCTTACTATGCGTCTTATCAATCATTGCTCCAAAAAAGATATCTGTGAATCCGTCGAATAATTTTGAAACTGCAATCAGTGTTCCAACTATTCCGGATGCCAATCCAATCGTATCTGTCAGATATACCATCACAAATGATGTCAGAAATGCATACACTACATTTCCTGCAATATCACCGGATCCATATCCTATCTTGTTGTACCATTTTAAATATTTCTTTTCCTCCATTAAGAATCGCTCCTTCACTATTTATTGTTTAGAAATCCCTGTAGTCTTGTCATTTTTGTCTTTTCTAATTGTTTTTTCCTGAGAAGAGTCTGACTGTCCGGACAAAATCTTTATCATCTACTCAGGAAATTTGCTTTGGTTGTCAAGTGTCTTGTATTATCCTTTTACAAATGGAATTAATTCAAACTGAAATCGAAATGCTTCCTCAGCAAACCGATATTTATCCAAAACATCCGGTCCGCAACTATTTGAACCAATACCATTCATTGCATAATCCATACAGAATACGGTGCTATCCGATTCTTCCAGTTCATAATTGTGTGATGCCCTTTCTAACTCCTCCTGAGTGTAAACAGAAACATTAAACGAAAATGAATCATTTGAAACTGCTGCAATTCCATATTGACCACTCGTAATCTCTACATAATCGCAGTCATAATGACTTCCATTCTCCTGTGGACGAATATAGTCCTCATGCATCTGAGCCACCTTAGAGCGGAATAATCCATGACAAGAAGCCTGATGTTTATCCCGGTAACTTTCCTGTGGACCCATTCCAAAATAAGTAACCTCATTCATTTTCTTATTCAAAAACATCCGAATTCCAAACCTTGGCAGTTCCGGAAATTCTCTATCTTTTACTGCCTCTATAACCGCCTCTATTTTCCCATCCTCATTGATTTTCCATGTCATTTCCACATCCAAAATCTTTTGTACTGTATCAGCTAAAACTGCCACATGCTCCATGATAAAGACCCCATGCTTGTTCTGAAGCACTTCTATACGGTATGCTCTTGTATATGCTGCATCATAATGTGCCTTTTTCCATTCCTTTTTTATATACATATCGTTATCCGTCGGAGCCCTCCATATATTCAATTCCATTGGATGGTCAATATAACTTCTTCCCGCAAACTGCATATCCTCAAATAATCCGGTACGCTTATCAAAAACATAAGTAAAGTCATTTGCCTGTAACACAACCTGCCGTTCATTTTCCTTCACATCAATAGCTCCGACTTCTTTTTCCTGCTCCAGCCACTTTACAGCCTGTCGATTTCTGTCATCCTCATTTGCGAGCTTTATTTCATCAAAACCTAATTCATGACCTGGTTCAAGCAATGGCATTTGCTTTTTCAATCGGTAAATAAGTTTCAGATAAACCTTACCGGTACTCGGAACCTGCAGCTTCAACTCCACCACCGCATCGCTATGGGGTGCTGCAACAACATTTACCAGCTTTCCTTTTTCCACTGTTATTCCATCCTGTGTCATTTCATAGAAAATATCCACATAATTATTCAAATCATCAAAATCCATATAATTGTGAAGAACTATCTGTCCGTTTTTCCAGTCATACGACACAACCCTAACCGGACGATAGACATTTTTATATTCCAGCAGTCCCGTATGCGGTGTACGATCCGGATAGACAAGTCCGTCCATACAGAAATTGCCATCATGAATGGCTTCTCCATGATCCCCACCGTAATAATATCTTGTCTTTCCATTTTCTGCCGTTCCATGTGCGATTGCATGATCACACCACTCCCATACAAAACCTCCACACATACGGTCATCCTTATGAATCATCTGAAAATAATCTTCAAAATCTCCTGGTCCATTTCCCATACTGTGGCAGTATTCCACCAGCAGAAACGGTTTGCTTCCATCATTTTTCAGATAATCTTCTATCTCCTGCAGTGATGGATACATCCGGCTGTAAAGATCCAGATTGTCATAATCATAGGTAATATCATAATTACGGTATCTTGCACTTTCGTACTGTGTGATCCTATCCGGATCAAAATTCTTTGTCCAGGCAAGTGCCTTTTCAAAATTGCATCCATATGCACTTTCATTTCCCATAGACCACATTACAATGCAGGGACGGTTTTTGTCCCTCTGTACCATAAGCCGGACACGATCCACAATTGCCTTTTCCCATGCCGGATCATCTGCAATCTTTTCATTCCAACGGCGAAAACGGTTCTGGTCTGTGTCCTCCTTCCGGTACAGCATAAATGGTCCATGTGCCTCAATATCTGCCTCGTCAATCACCATAAATCCATATTCATCGCACATCTGATAAAAATATGGTGCATTTGGATAATGACTGGAACGAATAGCATTAAAGTTATGCTGCTTCATCAGCATCAGATCCTTTTTAATCTGCCGGACATCGATTACAAATCCTGTCTCCGGATCAGAATCATGGCGGTTGACTCCGCGGAATTTAATCTTTTCTCCATTGAAATAAACAACCTTGTCCCTAATTTCAATCGTCCGAAAGCCAATCCGATCCACAATCACTTCATCCGGCATTGTCAAAATAATCTGATACAAATAAGGATTCTCTGCATTCCATAAAACCGGATTTAACACAGTCAGTTCTAATACACCATCCTCCGCTGCTTCCCCTCTTGCTACGACTGCTCCATATTTATCTTCTATAGTAACTTTCGTTTCCACTGGTTCTGAAAAATACATATCCAATTTCACAGTAACTCTGTCTTTTTCTACATCTGTCGTAATGTGATAATCTCTGATTGTCTTTTCCGGTCTTTTCAATAAATAAACATCTCTGAAAATACCACTCATCCTAAACTTATCCTGATCCTCCAAATACGACCCATCACACCATTTGAGCACCAGAACCGCTAATGTATTTTCCCCTTCATTCAACAAATCTGTTACATCAAATTCACTGGTAGCGTGAGATACCTGGCTATATCCGGCATAAACACCATTTACCCATACATAAAAACAACTATCGACACCCTCAAAATTCAGAAATGCTTTTGATGCCTTTTTTTCTCTGTTATATTCAAAGTTATGAACATATGCTCCACATGGAATATCCTGTGGCACATATGGTGGATCAAATGGAAACGGATAACGAATATTCGTATATTGATGCGTGTCATAACCATCCATCTGCCATACACCCGGAACAGTCACATGATCAAATCCTGAAACATCATAACCTTTCTCGTAAAATGATTCCTTCACATCATAAATGCTGTTATAATACTGAAACTTCCACTCTCCGCTTAACATCTGAAAACGATCTGAGTTTTCCCTATGCTCCACCAGATCATCCATACGAACTGATGCCGGAATGTAATATGCCCTCGCCGGCATCGTCTTGTCGTGCATAACATTCAAATCTTCATAAAAGCGTGGTACAATCATTGCAAAAACCTCCCTATAACATATATTTTTTTATTCACTGCAATACGCAGTCAATATAATTTCGTCTGCGTGTCATTATATTCCGTCCTTGTATTACCTTGAAACCATCATACAGTTTTACAAAAAAAATGTCCATAAACAGAAATAGACAAAACATGCACAAAATGATACACTAAAACTATATGAGCGCAGCTCTCACCGAAAAACCGTAGGTTTTGAGGTGGCATTCACTTTATAACTTCTGTTCACCATTGACTGCTTACAGTCAGATATTTCACTTTCCAAAGGAGAATTCAAAATGTATATAAATTCCGGTTATCACAACCACTCCCTTATAGACTTCAAAGATAAAAGCCGACCACTTATTGTAGGAAGCTGTGGCACCTATCGTCTATCCTCACACCCAAAACTTCCAACTTATCGTCCCAGAGGAAGACTTGACTTTCAAATCATCTATATAGCTGCCGGACGAGCTCATTTTCATTTTGACAACACCGATGACGATACTGTCATTACGGCAGGAAACATCGTACTTTACCGCCCCAAGGAATTTCAGAAATATGAATACTATGGCATTGATAAAACAGAAGTTTACTGGGTGCATTTTACCGGAAGTGATGTAAAGAACATTTTAAGAAGTTATGGTTTTCCGAATGACCAGCGTATCTTCCATGTTGGAACATCACTGGAATACGAGCGTATTTTCAAACGAATTATTTTAGAATTACAAAGATGCCAGGATAACTATGAAGAAATGCTGACACTATTGCTGCGTCATTTACTAATTGTCTTTCACCGGGAACTTAACAGCAAATATGTCCTAAAAAATGAGTACCTAGATCATGAAATGGATACTGCTGCTTCCTATTTTAACGAAAACTATAACCGTGATATCAAAATCGAAGAATATGCTGCTTCCAGAGGAATGAGTGTCAGTTGGTTTATTCGGAATTTCAAAAAATCTACCGGTACAACACCTATGCAGTTTATCACCTCCATCCGAATCACTAATGCCCAAATGTTATTGGAAACCACAAATTATGCCGTAAATGAAATTGCACGCATTGTCGGTTACGATAACCCACTGTATTTCAGTCGGCTGTTTCATAAACAAAAAGGCTGTTCGCCATCCGAATATCGAAAACTTTTAAAATGAACCAACAAAAAAACACCTCCTACCGGTTAGCCCCGGCAAGAGGTGTAAAAGGATGTTTGTATTCAATTTTCACAAATTTACAAAGTGCTTCCATTGCAAGCATCCGAATTTTGAAATTAATATCTCTTAATCTTGACCTTCTTAGAAAGTCCTTTCGCACGAAGCAGCTTCTTATATGCCTTGTACTCACTCTTTGGCACTTGCACGACAACCTTTTTGCCAACACTGCGAAATGCTCCTTTGGCGACTGACTTCTTCGTCAGTTTCTTTGTCTTGATTACGATTTTCTTTAACTTCTTACATCCGGCAAATGCATCTTTGCCAATCTTTGTCACATTCTTTCCTATGATAACGCTTACAAGCTTAGTACACTTTGCAAAGGCATTTTTGCCGATGGAAACGATGTTATTTCCAATCACGACTTTTGTAATCTTTTTATTATTCTTAAAGGCATTGTCGGCGATGGATGTTACTCTATAAGATACTCCATCAACCTTAGCCTTTGCCGGAATGGTAACCGTTCCTTTTGCAGTACTCTTTGGAACAGTGTACTGTACTGTCGGTGTTTTGCCCTTGCCACTCGTAACTATGTAAGTCGAACCATCGTTGCCCTTTATCTTCGTACCTTTTTTTGGTACAGACGGCTTATCGGTTGTTCCCGATGATGTACCGCCACCAGATGTACCATCACTTGATGAGCCTCCACTTGAGGCACCGCCACTGGATGAAGAACCACCTTCTGACGATGAACCACCTCCTGTAGCTGGAATTATAATGCTTGACTTATCGGTAATCTCCGTCTTCGCCGCATTATCCGCAAAGTACTTGCCGCAGCCTGCATTCTCACATACATAGTATGCTATATTGCCTGCCACAGTCGCTGTCGCATCCTTTGCTGCTACTTCTCTTAACAGATGACCCGGATGCGTGATCACAGATCCTTTGGTCACTAATACGGTACAGTCCTTACAATAGACATCGCCACTGTATCCATCCTCGGTACAGGTAACTTCTTTCTTATCTCTCACTTCCGTATTCTTATGGTCACAGGAACTGCGAGTAATGGTGATTGTCACGCTCACATTCTCATAATTGCCCTTGTCTGCTCCTGTATAAACTGCTGTTGCTGTCACAGCCACACCATCTGTAAGTTCTTTATCCTTGTCGGTGTCTGACCAGTTCCAGCCATCCGGAAGCGTGATGTCACCAACCTTCTTTGCACTGTGCGCCGGTGCCATCGCAGCTTCCGGCATGTTTGGAGCTTTCGCTGCCTTGTTGACCGTAAGACTGATTTTCATATCAACAGCATTATAATTATCTGTATCTGATGGTGTAAATGTCACATCATACTCTGTCTTTCCGCTGTCGGCTACTGTAGGCTTAATATTACTATTCTTCCATGCAAATGTTCCTGCTACCTCTGTTCCATCGACTGTTTTGTATGTTGCCTTGCCTCCTGTCAGGGTACTGTCAGAAAGCTTTTGTCCGTAAGTAAGTGCGGTTGCTGTCGACTTCTCCGCAATTACAGGTGTTGCCTTGGCTACTGTGATGGCTGCTTTTCCGGTAAGTTCTGCGTAATGCGTACCGTCTGCTGGCTTGAATACCCAGCCCGCCTGTGTGGTTCCGGCTACCGGTATCTCGTCCGGATTACTCCATGAAAGGATACCTTCTATCACATCATCTGTACCGGCTTCCACAAAAACGGTATTTCCGAGTGTCAGCTTTGAAATCTTTTCACCATAGATCAGCACATTGCTTCCATCTACGGATACGCTGTTTCCACTCTTAATCTCTACCGCCTTCTTATCAATACTACTAATCGTCAGCGTGTATCCAGCATTCTCATAGTTCTCCATTGAAGCTGTTACCGCGATAATTGCTGTCTTTCCAACCTTGGTCGAGTCTACCTGATTTACTTTATAGGTCAGATTTCCGGCTGTATCGACAGTTACCTCACTTAAAAGCTGCTCTGTATCTGTCTTTGCAACCGCATATGTTGTAATGCCCCTATCCGTCGGGAGCTTTCCTGCAATATCCACACCGATTGTCTTGCCGTCTGAACCGTTTGAATATGCATAACTCTTTTCCTCGCCAGCTATAGTCGGTGAAGCTGCTTTTTCAATCGTAAAATTTATCTCAATAAAAACTATGTTATCTCCTGTGCCTAATGTAAGCTTTGCTTTGTATGTACCAGCATTTTTCGGTGCTGTTGTACTGTAAGTAGATGGCGTGCCATTTGTTACCGTTGCATAGGTAATGGCATTTTCAGGAATTGTTTCTATACCCGTGTTGCCAGAGTCTATTGCTGTTCCGGCTTTCTTTTCTGTTCCATCATAGACAATTTTTTCATCTGATGTTGCTGCCGGCCGTGTAAGTTTTACGGTGTAAGTTGCACCACACTCGTTACAAGTTGCCTTAATAGCATTACCATTTTCTACAGGCTCATAAGCAAAAGAATGTTCTCCATATATTGACGTACTCTGATTGGAATATACCTTTGTTGAACTGCCCGGTTTTCCTTCACAGCCGTCATATTTATCTACCTGATAAACTTTTTTTGTAATATCAAGAACAGGATATGTATCACCATTTTCGCCAAGTGCCTGTCCCCAGATGAAGCCACTGTAAGTTACGGCATCTTCACCTTCACCTACTGTACAACCTTGTGAGAGAAGATACGCAATTTCACCGCTTGCAAATTGTGCGGTGGTTTTGCCGCCATTTTCATCTTCTGTGTCTGCGAGGTAATAGCAATTTTTGATTGGCCCAAAATAGTATCCACATATACCGCTTATATCAGCAGATGAGCTAGTAGCAGTAACGGTTCCTATGTTATAACAGTTTGAAATTGGTGCAATACTACAGCCACACACACCACCTACAGAAGCTACTGAGCCGGTAGCGGTAACAGTTCCTGTGTTATAACAGTTTGTGACTGTGCCACCATTATTATATCCACATATACCGCCTACAGTAGCAGATGACTCAATAGCGGTAAGATTCCCTGCATTATAACAGTTTGTGATTGTGCCAGCATTGTTTCCGCACACACCGCCCACATGATCATTCCCTTTGAAATAGGAATCAACGACTCCAACATTTTTTATGTTGCCATCGGATTCTGAACTTCCGAATAATCCAATACATGTTGAATCACCATTAAAGTACAAACCACTTACGGTTTTATTATTTCCGTCAAACGTTCCTGAATACTGTGTTGTACGATTTCCCATCCAATCTGCAATCGGTGTCCAGGTTATAAAATCACTTCCGTTGGAAACGTTGCCCTCTGTATCGTATTGTAAGGAATCAAGAAGATTTTCATTTACTGTGATGTTGGCTGTCAGAATTGCATTGGCTAATGTGTTTTGTTCAACTCCATCAAGAGTGCCGTTTACAAGTCCTGCAAACCAGTACAGCTGACCTGCATTGCTGATTTCGTAAACGATGTCTTTCGTGCTGTCATCGTCAATGTCATATTTGTCAGTTGTTTCAACAGCAGGCTGATATACGGTTGCATTGCATTTCGGGCAGTTTCCGAAACCGTTGCTGTTGAAAGTTATTTCAACACCCTCATGCGCTTACACTCTTCTTCATCCGTGGATTGCTGTTCAGTCTTTCCAGCACTATCATTTGCCTGCACTGCAATTTCTGAATCATTTTCCTCTGCCCCTGCCTGAATCGGTGCCACACCGAATACCATGCAGACAGATAGCATTACCGCCAGACCTCTTTTTATCCGGCTTATCTTTTTTCTCATAGACTGCCTCCTTTCTTATATCTGTGGATTAAACTGCTTTTGGCTCGCAGCCGTATGGCAGTTCGTGTATCCTATCATCTGCGTCTATCTTATATGTCATTGATAGAAAATTCTCTATCTCAGAAAGTATTCTCCGACCTGTGCCTCCATTGCCTCTAAAGTGCTTCTGGTCTTATATACGCTTCCGCTTGTCACATGAATGTAACAGTCATTCACCGATGCCTTGATATATAGTATATCTGCGACATTGATTATCATATGCTTATGATTTGCCTTGATTTCCAGTGTTTTCTTAAACTGCATGATAACTATTACTCCTTGTGTCGGTTGAATTTGCTATTATTGTACTGTATTTATGGTGCTATGGCAAGGGGAAGTTTCGTCAACTCCTAAAACAATTCTTCTGTGTAGCCTTGTCTTAATCCTCCAATCATATCTTATGTACTATTTATATTCTAGTGTACTGGCATGTTGCTATTTAGTTAAATGACACAGAATGAATTTTTCA
>ERZ838839.2552-NODE-2552-length-13635-cov-3.079087_pt1 | contig 13635 bp, 10 predicted proteins | sample MGYA00519909_ERZ838839 | MGnify/ENA primary metagenome ERZ838839 (study PRJEB31850, sample SAMEA3708843) | human gut metagenome | biome: human gut; feature: human-associated habitat; material: faeces | place: China | collected 2014 ... | reverse complement strand
TATCGTATATCCAAAGAGCTGGGCTCCATTTGCAGCTATGGAAAAACGTACAGACCTTTATGCAGAAGGTGACTTCGACGGAATCGATAAATTAGAGAAAGAACTTCTTGCACAGAATGCACAGCACAAAGACTGGGCCTGCACAGAAGAACTTATGAAAACAACAAAAGACGGAAAAGCTCTTTACCTGCACTGCCTGCCGGCTGATATTACAGGTGTAAGCTGCGAAACAGGTGAGGTTGACGCTTCTGTATTCGATCGTTACAGAATCCCGTTATACAAAGAAGCAAGCTTCAAACCATACATCATCGCTGCTATGATCATGCTTTCCAAATTTGAAAATCCACAGGATATCCTGAAGAAACTTGAAGTCAAAGCAGCTCCAAGAATCCTGAAATAATCAGGCGCAGATTAACAGTTGGATTGCAGTAATATTCCAGCTGCTTTCAAACAGATATTTAATTTTGAAAGCAGTTTCAGAATTTAAATATATTGAAAAATAGCACTCATCATATTGTATAGCAGGCGGGGCTGTCGCAGAAAGCACACAATCTTTATTGCGGCGGCCCTCTTTGCCTTTAAAATCAGGAGGTTTTTACAAATGTTTACAAGAAAAAGAATCGTTATTGCGCTCGGTGGGAACGCTCTGGGAAATACTCTCCCGGAACAGATGGTAGCTGTAAAAACTACTGCAAAAGCATTATGCGATCTGATCGAAGAAGGTCATCAGGTTGTTGTTGTACATGGAAACGGGCCACAGGTTGGCATGATCAACAATGCCATGGCCGCTCTCAGCCGCGAGGACGCCAGCCAGCCCAACACCCCTCTCTCCGTCTGCGTCGCCATGAGCCAGGCTTACATCGGATATGACTTGCAGAATGCTCTGAGAGAAGAATTGTTCAACAGAGGAATCCATGATATTCCGGTTGCTACAATGATCACTCAGGTTCGCGTGGATGCTGATGATCCGGCTTTTGAGACACCATCCAAGCCAATCGGTAAATTCCTTTCTAAGGAAGAAGCTGATGTTATGGCTGAGAAATATGATTATATCATGAAGGAAGATGCAGGACGCGGATATCGTCGTGTTGTAGCATCTCCAAAACCGCAGGAGATCGTTGAGATCGGTACAATCCGTACAATGGTTGACTCCGGTGACCTTGTAATTGCCTGTGGCGGCGGTGGAATCCCGGTTATGCGCCAGGGCAACCACCTGAAAGGTGCAAGTGCAGTTATTGATAAAGACTTTGCCAGTGCTCTCCTTGCCAAAGAGCTCGACGCAGACTTCCTTATCATCTTAACTGCTGTAGAGAAAGTTGCACTGAACTACGGAAAGCCGGATGAGAAATGGCTTGACGATGTGACAGTTGATGAAGCGAAACAGTATGTAGAAGAAGGACATTTCGCTCCTGGTTCTATGCTTCCTAAGGTACAGGCAGCTCTTGACTTTGCTGAGTCCAAACCTGGAAGACAGTCACTGATCACACTGCTTGAGAAAGCAAAAGATGGAATTCTTGGTGAGACTGGAACAAGAATCCACCTGTAAAACAGAAAAATCAGATTATTGAATAAGTCAATTACTTAAAACTCCTAAAATAGAAAATGAAAAAACCTCAGGGAACGGTGCTGCAACACCCGAACCTGAGGTTTTTTCATGTGTTTTATATGATTTTATTTCCTCTGACGTATTTTGCTTTCACTTCTCTCTCATCAGCAAGATAAATCATTTTTTCCAAACGATCTTTCACACTCATCTGACGGGAGGATTCAAGTCTGCTGTCATCTAATACAACAGCATCGAATTCATATTCTTCTTCAAAACTTCCGACTTTTCCGAAGAAGGATCCGCCACCCTTAGTTGCCATATAGAATGCTTCTTCTGACTTCAATGCCGGATATTTCTGATCGACAAGTCTCCAGCGCATCTTTGACATCTGAATTGCATGTGCCATTGCCCGGAAAAGATTCTCTGTCGAGCCTCCTGCGACATCACTTCCAAGTCCTACAGAAAGTCCTTCTTCCAGATAACGTTTTACCGGTGCAATTCCGGAAGAAAGATTCTCATTTGATTCCGGACAATGTGCTACATACACACCGTTCTCTTTCATTCTCTGGATTTCTTCTTCCGTTCTGTATACGCAATGCGCCATAACCGTCGGTGCATCTGCTCCAAACAGACCAAAATGATCATATGCATCTCCATAAAACTCTGCATACGGACAAAGTTCTTTTACCCATTCGATCTCTGATAAATTCTCTGATAAATGTGACTGCACCGGAATCTGGTAACGCATCTGAACCATCTTCAGCATATCCAGAAGCTCATCTGTACAACTCGGAATAAAACGCGGTGTCAGGATCGGCAGCGTATTCTTATACTTTTTGTGCTGCACATCCTTCATCCACTCAACTGTCTCTTCCGCAGACTCTTGTGTACCTTCACGAAGTTCATCCGGTGAATTTCTGTCCATATTCACTTTTCCGACCATCGTGACCAGACCGCTTCTTTCCAGATGATCCATCAGAACAAGTGTCGATCTTCTATGAATTGTCCCAAAGACGCATGCTCTTGTTGTTGAACTATGTTTCAAGTTCTTGGCAAACTTCGCATACGCCTCATTCGCATACAATACATCCTTGTATTTTACTTCCTCCGGAAATGTATTTGTCTCCAGCCACTCCAGAAGTTCCAGATCCATCCCTGTACCGCGGAATGTATACTGCGGTGCATGTATATGCAGATCTGTCATTCCCGGAATGATCAGACAATCTCCATGATCCTCAATTGGTTCCCCTCCAAGTCGGAATGGAAGTGTCTGATAGATTCCTTCTACTTTTCCATCTTTACACACAAGATAACCGTGTTCACATATCTCAAATTCATCTTTCGTCTTTGTATAGATAATATTTCCTTTTAAAATTTTGATATCATCCATCTTTCTTATTCTCCACTCTCAATTACTACTATCATTTTAACTTTTTTCAGAGCGCTTATTTTACCCTTTCGAGCATGACTTCAACAACGCCGCCACAGACCATACCTTCATCCTCTGCTGCCTCTGCTGTCATATCTACCTTGCATACCTGGAATCCTTCCTGCTCCGTACGGATCATGAGGAGTGCTTTCTGAATAATCTCACTTTCCACACATCCTCCACCGATTGTATCGATGATCCTTCCATCTCCGCATACAAGCATCTTTGTTCCTACGCCACGTGGTGCAGAACCTTTTCTGGAAATAATTGTCGCAAGCACTTTTCCACACTCATCTTCTTTCAGAATTTCTTCAAGAAGTTCACTGGAATATCCGCCGCTCTTTGCACGGCTGTTTTTAATCTGAATGATTTCTGCCATAATAGACACCGCGATCTCTTCCGGCGTCTCAGCAGCAATCTTCAACCCAATCGGCGTATGGACTGCTTCAAGCATATCTCTCTCAACCCCTTCTGCCTCCAGCTGGTCTTTTACGATTTCAGTTCTTCTCTTACTTCCCATCATTCCAACATAAGCTCTTGGCTTTCCAAGGATTGTTCTGAGACAATCTGTGTCATATCTGTGACCTCTTGTAACAATAACAAACCATGTATCTGTATCTCCTTTGATCTTTGCAAGACCATCTTCAAATGGTTCGCAATAGACCTGGTCAGCCTCTGCTCTTCTCGCATCATCGGCAAATTTCGGACGGTCTTCTACCACCGTGACATGGAATCCAAGCATCTTTCCCATACGAATGATTGGCATAGATACATGCCCTGCCCCACAGATCACCAGCTTCGCCGGACGGCTGATACGCTCCTGGAAAATACGTTCACCTTTTTCATCTACAAAAACACTGTCTGTATCCTTCGGTTCACCTTTTAACAGAATTTTCTTTCCTGCTTCAGCACCATCAATCCGAGTCTGTGCCCAAAGCTCTTCTTTTGCATCTGCAAGCTCAGCCTGCAGATTTACATAAAATGAATTCATTCCCCAATTCTCCTTCATCTTATTATTTTCCAAATCCACAATTCGGATAAGTACATACTTCGCAGTTCAGGCAAAGTCCGCCTTCTCCAAGCACTGTGAAATCTTCTACACTTAATCTCTCGCCTGCTGCAATTCTCGGAAGCACCAGATCAAAGATTGTTCTTCTTGCATACATTACGCATCCCGGAAGACCTGCAACCGGAATCTCTCCTTTATAAGCCAGCATGAACATTGCACCCGGAAGTACCGGCGCACCGTAAGTGATCACCTCATCAGTTGCATTTCTGATAGATAACGGTGTTCTGTCATCTGGATCAACGCTCATCCCGCCTGTACAGACTACAAATTCCGCGCCCTTAGCGATCCATTCATTGATCGCATCTGTTACCATCTGAGAGTCATCGTCACAGAGTACATTTCCAAGTACTTCCATGCCTGCCTCTTCTAATTTTGCTTTTACGACCGGAGTAAATTTATCTGTGATCCTTCCATGATAAACTTCGCTTCCTGTTGTCACGATTCCGACTTTCATCTGATGGAACGGGAGAATTGTGAAAATCGGCTCTTCCCCACAGAGTTCTTTCACATGATTCATCTTCTCTTCCTCGATCACTAGCGGGACAACACGCATGCCTACGATCTTATCTCCCTTTTTCACCGGGAAATTGCCATGTCTGGATGCAAGCACGATCTGACCGAGCGCATTTACTTCATTTAATTTCTCGCGATTGATCTTCAAAAGGCCGTCGCACTGTGCAGTCAGTTCGATCTTTCCTTCTTTCGCCTCAGATGCATTCATATGCTCTCCCTGGCATACCTGACGCAGTACTTCTGCCGCATCATTCTCATGAAGCATGCCTTCCTGCTTCTCCCATACATAGAGGTGTTCTTTTCCTACAGAAAGCAGTACCGGTACATCTTCTTCTGTTACAACGTGCCCTTTACGGAAGACCGCATCCTTCACAACTCCCGGAATAATCTGGGTAATGTCGTGGCAAAGCACACTGCCGACCGCATCCTCTGTTCTGATTAGTTTCATCTTATCCTCTCCCTTTCTTTCCCCAAGTTTGTGCGGAATGCATGTTTCCTGCATCCCGCAATTTTTATTTTCTTATACTCTGCAAGCCTCAAGATCTTTCATCCATACTGCCACACAGGCATCACTTGGCATTCTCCAGTCCCCTCTAGGAGAAAGTGCCACAGTACCAACCTTCGGTCCATCCGGCAGACAGGAACGCTTGAACTGCTGAGAGAAAAATCTTCTACAGAATGTTTCCAGCCATTTAAAAATGGTCTCTTTGTCATATTCACCATCAAATGTCATACATGCAATACGGAAGATCTTGCTCGGCTCATATCCAAAACGAAGCATAAAGTACAGGAAGAAATCATGCAGTTCGTAAGGTCCTACAAGATCTTCTGTCTTCTGCGCGATATCTCCGTCCTTCGGCGGTAGAAGCTCAGGACTTACCGGTGTATCAAGTACATCGTAAAGTACATTCTTAAGAGCTTCGTCTTTTGTATCATCCGCAGCATATTTTACAAGATGGCGAACCAGTGTCTTCGGTACAGAAGCATTCACTCCGTACATGGACATATGATCTCCATTGTAAGTTGCCCATCCAAGCGCAAGCTCTGACAGATCGCCTGTTCCAATAACCATTCCCCAAGTCTTGTTTGCGATATCCATCAGTACCTGTGTACGTTCTCTCGCCTGGCAGTTTTCATAAGTTACACTGTGATCTTCCGGATCATGTCCGATGTCACGGAAATGAATATTCACCGCATCTGCGATCGGAACCTCGATCAAAGTTGCTCCGACTTTCTTCGACATCTCACAGGCATTCTGATAAGTTCTGTCTGTTGTACCAAAGCAAGGCATTGTCACAGCAATGATATCCTTCTTATCTCTTCCAAGCATGTCAAATGCGCGTGCCGTTACAAGCAATGCAAGTGTAGAATCCAGACCTCCGGAAATGCCGACAACAGCAGTTCTTGCATTCGTATGAGCCAGACGTTTCTTCAGTCCCATTGCCTGGATCGTCAGGATCTCCTCACAGCGCTGTGCGCGGGTCTGTTCATCAGAAGGAACGAACGGCTTCTTCGGAAATGTTCTTGTCAAAAATGTCTTTGTCTCTTCCACGGTAAATGGAACACGTACCAGAGTCTCTTCATCCAATGGCTGAAATGTCGTATTCTTTCTTCTCTCACCTGTAATTCTCTGAAGATCGATCTCTGAGTAAATGATTTCATTTACATATCTACTGCTTTCTTTCAGCACTGTTCCGTTTTCAGCAATGATATTGTGTCCGCCGAAAACAAGATCTGTTGTAGATTCTCCTTCTCCTGCATTCGCATAAATGTATCCGGAAATCAGTCTTGCAGACTGTCCGGAGATCAGTGCACGACGGTAAGTGTCTTTTCCGATCGTCTCATCACTTGCGGAACAGTTGACGATCACTGTTGCACCTTCAAGTGCCGCCTGAATACTCGGCGGAACCGGTGACCAGACATCCTCGCAGATCTCGGCTGCCACTACCAGTTCTTCCATTCCTTCTGCCTGGAAGAGAATCTGCGGACCGAATGGAATCTTCTTTCCTTCAAATGTAATCTCTCTCACTGTCTGTGGTCCCGGAGTAAACTGGCGCATCTCATAAAATTCACCATAATTTGGCAGGAACGTCTTTGTCGTAAATCCGATGATCTCGCCCTGGTTCATTGCCGCAGCTACATTGTAAAGCTTTCCATTCACTTCAAGCGGTGCTCCGACAAATACAAGCATATCTTTGTCGTTTGTATTTTCTGCAATCTCAAGCAATGCTTTTCTGGAAGCTTTCAGAAGTACGCTGTGGTCGAACAGATCACTACAGGTGTATCCTGTCACACAAAGCTCCGGAAATACAAGAATCTTCGCGCCATTTTTCTGTGCTTCTTCCATAGCATTGATGATATTCTGTGTATTGAATTCCACATCCGCAACGCGGATATCCGGTGTCGCTGCCGCAACCTTCACAAATCCATTTTTCATCTCATCTTCACCCCATCTTCTATTATATGATGTCAGGGCAAAAGCCCCGGCAATACTTATCGAGCCTGTTTTAACAATTCTTTCAATTCATCTACTGTATACTTATATGCTGTATTACAGAAATGACACTTCACTTCAATCTCTTTACCTTCATCGATCATTTCCTGAATCTCTTTCTTTCCGATACTGATGATTGCTTTCTCGATTCTCTTCTTAGAGCAGTTGCAATAGAACTGTGCCGGCATTGTATCTGTAATTTCCAGATCAAGTCCTTCAAGAACCTGCTCAAGCATCTGCTCCGGTGTATGTCCGTTATCCAGCATGGATGTTACAGACTGGATCTTCTGAATGTTTGCCTCCAGCTTATTAAGCACTTCATCCTCGATAAAAGGCATTACCTGAACGATAAATCCACCTGCACATTTCACTGTATTATCTTTGTTCATCAGAACTCCAAGTCCGACAGAAGACGGTACCTGTTCAGATGTTGCAAAATAATAAGTAAGATCCTCTGCGATTTCTCCTGTCTGCAGGATCGTCTGTCCGGAATATGGCTCCTTGAGTCCCATATCTTTGATGATCGTCATGACACCCTGTCCAAGTGCTCCACCGACATCAAGCTTTCCGTTCTTCGCCGGAAGCATCACATCCGGATTAAATGCATATCCCTTTACATTTCCCTTGCTGTCCGCTGTCACAGTCAGACCTTCGATCTGACCGGAACACTGAATCTGGATTGTCAGCATGTCTGTATCATTCTTCATCATGCTTCCCATCATCACTCCACCTGTAAGGAGTCTTCCCAGCGCTGCTGTCGCAACCGGACTTGTTCCGTGATGCTCTCTTGCCTCCTCAACCAGGTTTGTTGTCACTGCCGCAAATGCACGGATCTGTGCATTTCCTGCTGTTGCTCTTACAATATAATCATTCATGTCTTATTCTCCTCGTCTTTCTTATCTATTCAAGAATTGTATCCAATTCATTTCCCGGATTCTCTGGCAACGATATAGATTCTCTCGCTCTTCTCTGTCGGTTCCTCGTGTGTAACTGCGTCATATGCCGCTTCAAAAACAAGCCCCGAACGTTCTACCAACTCTTTCATCTCTTCTAAGGTATACCCTCTCTGGTAATGTGTCTCCTGATATCTCCGATACAAATCTTCACTTGCGTCTTCCTGAATGAACAGAGTCAGATCATACTCATTGATCCGTTCTTCTTCATAATAGAAATTATCCCAGATAAAACTACATTCCCCTCTGTCTTCCGCGATCACAGTATCTCCCATGACCTCTTTATACTTATATACAGTATTAAAATCAAACAAAAAGACTCCCTTTGGATCCAGGTAGTTGTTCACCAGACGGAATACTTCTTCTAGTTCCTCCGGTTCTGTAATATAGTTGACCGAATCACAGACACTGACAATCGCCCTTACTGTTCCATATAATTCGAACTCACGCATATCCTGAAGCAGATAAAGAATGTCCTTCCCTGACTCCATACGTTTCTCCATCGCAAGCTCCAGCATATCTTCTGAATTATCCACACCGATCATGTCATATCCATAATCCGCCAGCTTCTCTGTCATTGTTCCTGTGCCACAGCCCAGATCCAAAAGAATGCCATCCTCTATTCCACGGTCTTTTAAAAGACTGTGAATGTATTCGCCCCACTCTTCGTAAGGTACATTATCCATGAAAATGTCGTAGACCGCCGCAAACCCTGTATAAGCTTCCAACTGTTGACCTCCGTTCTTTTCTGTTTCTACATAATCCATTATATTTTACCACAAATTCTCTTTTTTGACATCAAACATTTCTACATTCTATTGTATTTCTCAATTTCCTGTCTCTTTTTCTAGAAACTCCTATTTTTGTCAAGAATTTTGAAACTTTTTCTCATTTTCGCCTCTTTTTTGTTCCAAAATCTACCATTTTTATAAAAATTTTACATTTACAACATATTTCCATAACATTTTTGCGTTTTATTCTTCCTTTTAGCACTTTAATATGCTATAATCATAAAGCTGTGTTAATAAAAAATTTTTTATATTAACAAAAGGCGCCGCTATCTGTTGTGGGGACAGCAGGATAGTATAGAAAACAAAAGAAAGGACATTGAAAAAATGGACAACAACAAGAAAGAATTCAAGCCGTATATTCCAGCGGACAAAGTCGTTCCTGAGTTTACGGTAACAGCACTCTTGATTGGTATCCTTCTGGCAATCGTATTTGGAGCTGCTAACGCATACCTCGGACTTCGTGTCGGTATGACTGTTTCTGCATCTATTCCGGCAGCAGTTATTTCTATGGGAATCATTCGTGTGATTCTCCGTAAGGATTCTATTCTCGAGAACAACATGGTACAGACAATCGGTTCTGCCGGAGAGTCTGTTGCAGCAGGAGCTATCTTCACACTTCCTGCATTATTCCTTTGGGCTGAAGAAGGAAAGATTGCTTTCCCAAGCATCCTTTCCATCGCTATGATTGCCCTGTTTGGTGGAATACTCGGAGTATGCTTCATGGTACCGCTTCGTCAGGCTCTTATCGTTGAAGAGCACGGAACACTTCCTTTCCCAGAGGGAACTGCTTGTGCAGAAGTTCTTCTGGCCGGAGAAGAAGGTGGATCTAAGGCCGGTACAGTATTCGCAGGACTTGGTATCGCAGCCTTTTACAAATTCCTTGCAGACGGAATGCAGCTCTTCCCAAGTGAGATTGGACATGCATTCAAGAACTACAGCGGAGCACAGATTGGTATGCAGGTTCTTCCGGCACTTGGTGGTGTAGGATATATCTGTGGACCGAAGATCTCCAGCTACATGTTCGCCGGTGGTACACTCAGCTGGTTCGTACTTATGCCAATGATCGCACTGTTCGGTGGAGATGCTACAATCTTCCCTGCATCAGTTACAGTCAATGAATTGCTCACTATGCCAGGTGGTGGTCCGTCCGCTCTGTGGAGTAACTACATCAAATACATCGGAGCCGGAGCTGTTGCAACTGGTGGTATCATCAGTCTGATTAAGAGCCTTCCTCTGATCGTAAGAACATTTAAGCAGGCCATTGGAAGTATGAAAAAGAATGCAGGATCTGGAAAACAGCTTCGTACAGAGCAGGATCTTCCATTCCCATTACTGATCGGAGTTATCCTTGTGATCGCTGTTCTGATCTGGATCCTTCCAATCTTCCCGGTTAACCTGGTTGGTGCCCTGATCATCGTTGTATTCGGATTCTTCTTTGCAACTGTATCTTCTCGTATGGTTGGACTGATCGGATCTTCTAACAACCCGGTATCAGGTATGACAATCGCTACTCTTCTCTTTGCTACAGTAATCCTGAAAGTAACAGGTACTACAGGACTTACAGGTATGGTTGGAGCCATCTCTATCGGTGGTATCATCTGTATCGTTGCAGCAATCGCAGGAGATGCTTCTCAGGACTTAAAGACAGGATTCATCGTAGGTGCTACACCTTCCAAACAGCAGGTTGGTGAGATCATCGGTGTTGTTGCTTCTTCAGCAGCAATCGGATTCGTTCTTTACCTTCTGAATGAAGCTTGGGGATACGGAACAGAAAAGATTCCGGCAGCTCAGGCTACAATGATGAAGATGCTCGTTGAAGGTATCATGAATGAGGAACTTCCATGGGCTATGATCCTGATCGGTGTATTTATTGCAATCGTTGTTGAGATCCTCAAGATGCCGGTTATGCCATTCGCAGTTGGTATGTACCTTCCATTCTCTCTGAGTGCTGGTATCATGGCTGGTGGTATTGTACGTATCTTCGTTGAGAAGAAAAAAGGTACAGAGGCAGAGAAAAAAGCACGTACAGACAGAGGTCTTCTCTTTACATCCGGTATGATCGCCGGAGAAGGTATCATCGGTATCCTTCTTGCTGTATTTGCAGTAGTTAAGATTGATTCTAAGATCATTCTGCCATTCCACTTACCACAGGTTGGCAGTCTGGTGCTTTACATTGCATTACTCGTACTTCTGTACGTTGTATGTATGAAAGCTGATAAGGAAAAATAATTCAATGAAAAAGAAAGACAGTAAAAACTATCTTGACTTTATCCCGGAGAAGAATCCGGAAATTGAATATGAAACAGGTGAGGACGGTATTATTACCGTCCTTATCGAATGGAAGGGATTTTATCACAAGCTGGCTCAGCGCTTCTTCCGTCGTCCCCGTGTAAGTGAAATCAAGTTAGACAAGCTTGGAACTTTTGTGTGGAACTCCATCGATGATAAAAAGGATGTACATGCAATCTCCAAAGAGCTTGAAGCAGAGTTTCCTTCTATGGAACAGCCGCTGACAAGACTGATCAAATACCTTGAGATCCTTCATGATAATCACCTGATCTACTGGAAAGGAGAGAAACGGAAATGATGCATACGATTCTGAAATATCTTCCTTATGTACTTCTCTTTGCAGTTGCTACAATGATCGTCTACGGATGGGGATTGTGGCGTACGATGAGACAGGGAAGCGATCTTGCTAATATGCTCAGTTCCAAAGGAATCTCCAAAGTCAAAAAGACATTGAAGAAAAATGGTCCTATGACCCGCACAGCTCTTGAACCATATGTGAAAGATCTGACAGCGCGACAGCCATTTATGCAAGAACAAATCAATGTGACTGATCCAAGACAATTTCTTGATTCAATTCTTCCCTATATGGTAAAGCAAAAAATGATCACTGAGGAAAAAGTGAATGGGAAAATTGTATATCAGATCCGCAAGGATTGAAAACAAAAAGGATATCTGCCAGAAGTAATGATTACTCTGACAGATATCCTTTTTGTCTTTTCATCTTTTTCCACTTTTTTCTTTCTTTTTACACCAATTTACACAGATTTATCGCATTTTTCCTTGACACACCCCGCTGCGTGGGATACAATAATCTATGGTAAAAACAACACAACTACATCATTTCGGTAGGTGAGGTTACCACAGGGATTGGGATATTTGACATGCTTAAGCATTCGATAGGACCCGGAGATTGCTGCCGCGAGATTGTGGAGACACGATTAGTTGGTCAGCAGGCTGTGTCGAGAAGGCACAACCTAATGCAATTGATATGCCCTGTGATACTAAAGCTTGAACGATGCATTTTATAAGAAGTCAATACGACTCCGTCATTGTTCAGGCAATGATGGAGTTTTTTGTTTCTCATAAAAATACGAACAAGGGAGGTGAGGTTATGGACTCTGGTGCCAGTAGTTACCACATATGTGGCTCAATAGACAAAAATAAAATAATGCGAGGTAATTTTATAAAGCTTCTGGCGCAGCGCGAATTCAAAGCTGTCAGAAGTATTCTCGATGTAATGAACGAAGTGGACATAGCCTCTCTTCTCTCAACTTTAAGTGATAAAGAACTGGCTCTTGCTTTTCGTCTTATTCCAAAAGATAAAGCTGCTGAAGTATTTTCCAATATGGACACTTCCATGCAGACTTATCTGGTAACAATGTTTACTGAGAAAGAGCTGAAAGAGCTCTTAGACGACCTCTATATGGACGATACGGTCGATATGCTGGAAGAACTCCCGGCAAACCTTGTAAAGCGAATTCTGGCTACCGTCAGCGCGTCAGACCGTAGCATGATCAACCAGCTGCTGAACTATCCGGAAGACAGTGCCGGAAGTATCATGACAACGGAATATGTAGACCTGCGTGAGGAAATGACTGTCGGACAGGCGATGGCACATATCAAGAAGACCGGAATCCATAAAGAGACCATTTACACCTGCTATATCACAGAACGCAGAAAACTGGTCGGTATCGTAAGTGCAAAAGATTTGATGACAACAGATGACGATGTTCCGATCAAAGACCTGATGGAGACAGAGATCATCTCCGTGTATACACACGCTGACCAGGAACAGGTTGCACAGCTATTCACAAAGTATGACCTGCTTGCGCTCCCTGTTATTGACCTGGACGGCCGCATGGTTGGTATTGTTACATTCGACGATGCTATGGATGTTATGGTAGATGAGGCCACAGAGGATATCACAAAGATGGCTGCCATCAACCCTAGTGAGAAGACATATTTTGAAACATCCGTTCTTCAGCATGCAAAGAACCGTATCCCATGGCTTTTGATCTTGATGTTCACTTCCATCATCACAGGAACGATCATTACAAGATATGAAAATGCATTCGCAGCCATCCCTCTTCTTGTATCCTTCATCCCAATGCTGATGGATACCGGTGGAAACTGTGGTTCCCAGAGTGCAACACTGATCATCCGTGGAATCGCACTGGATGAGATCCGTTTTACAGATCTTTTCAAAGTCATGTTCAAAGAATTCCGTATCTCTTTGATCGTCGGTGCTTTTCTTGCTGTTGCCAACGGTGTGCGTATCTTTATACAGTATCATAATCCAGGACTTGCAGTTGTGATTGCCTGCTCCCTGATGGGAACCGTGATCATGGCAAAGCTGGTTGGATGTATCCTCCCACTTCTTGCCAAGAAAGTAAATCTCGACCCTGCGATCATGGCATCTCCACTGATCACAACACTGGTGGATACCTTCTCAATTCTGATCTACTTTAATATTGCGACAGTATTATTCCGTTTGTAATAGCAAATCACAAATGGATACAAAATCAAAAAACATATAAACAAAAAAGTATCA
>ERZ838839.2543-NODE-2543-length-13715-cov-12.364275_pt1 | contig 13715 bp, 9 predicted proteins | sample MGYA00519909_ERZ838839 | MGnify/ENA primary metagenome ERZ838839 (study PRJEB31850, sample SAMEA3708843) | human gut metagenome | biome: human gut; feature: human-associated habitat; material: faeces | place: China | collected 2014 ... | reverse complement strand
GTTCAGGAGCCGAAGGAGAAGGAGGAACGGAAACGTGTCCCACTTGTCATGGAACGGGAAGTATTACCCGTACCCAGCAAAGCATCTTCGGAATGGTACAATCGCAAAGCGTATGTCCGCAATGTAACGGAGAAGGAAAAATCATCAAGAACAAATGTAAAGTTTGCTCGGGAGAAGGTATCGTATATGGAGAGGAAGTGGTGGAAGTGAAAATTCCTGCCGGTGTAGCTGAAGGTATGCAACTTTCGGTCAATGGTAAAGGAAATGCAGGCAAGCACAACGGTGTTCCCGGTGATTTGCTTGTAGTCATCGAGGAAGAATCTCATCCGGACTTGATACGTGACGAAAACGATCTGATTTACAATCTGTTGTTAAGTATCCCGACAGCCGCTTTAGGAGGTACGGTGGAGATACCTACTATTGACAGTAAAGTAAAAGTAAAAATAGAACCGGGCACTCAGCCTGGCAAGGTTTTACGTTTAAGAGGCAAAGGATTACCCAATGTAAATAGTTATGGCTACAGTAATGGTACGGGTGATTTATTAGTCAATGTAAGCGTGTATGTTCCTGAGACGTTGAACAAAGATGAGAAACAAGCACTAGAGAAAATGCAGGAATCGGATAATTTCAAACCGAATACAAGCATTAAAGAAAAAATATTCAAGAAGTTCAAAAACTTCTTCGATTAGTCCTACACCGCGGAGTGTTACAAAGGAGTACCAGGGAGATATAAGACCTTAGTATTCCTTTATAACACTCCGCGGCAAATAAAAATATTCGCTATGAATTACGAAGAAACACTGGATTATTTATACAATAGCGCCCCACTATTCCAGCATATAGGCAAGGATGCATACAAAGCAGGATTAGAAAACACTTATCTTCTAGATGAATATTTCAATCATCCCCACCGCCAGTTCCGAACCATCCATATAGCCGGGACTAATGGAAAAGGCTCTTGTTCGCACACGTTGGCTGCCATCCTGCAATCAGCCGGATATAAGACAGGACTCTACACATCACCGCACCTGATAGATTTCCGTGAGCGAATCCGTGTTAACGGAATTCCTGCATCCAAAGAATATGTGATAGACTTTGTAGAGAAGCACCGTACTTTCTTCGAACCTTTACATCCCTCTTTCTTTGAACTGACTACCGCAATGGCTTTTCACTATTTTGCCCGAGAACAAGTAGATGTAGCCATTATAGAAGTGGGACTGGGAGGACGGATGGATTGCACAAATATCATCCGGCCGGATTTGTGCATCATTACCAATATCAGTTTTGATCACGTGCAATTTTTAGGCAACACTTTAGAAAAAATAGCTGGAGAAAAGGCTGGAATCATCAAAGAAAATATTCCGGTAGTTATTGGCGAAACAACTCCTGAAACCAAACCGATATTCATGGCCCGCGCCAAAGAGGTAAACGCCCCCATCTACTTTGCAGAAGAAGAACAATTATTACAGACTTCCTGTATAGACGAAGAAGGGAAGCAAATCTATCAGACTGTCGATTATGCAAATCTGGAAGGAGAATTGGGAGGACTATGCCAATTAAAAAACACCCAGACACTTCTATCCGCCATTCGCCGATTGAAACAGACAGGCTATCAATTCACGGAAGAGAATATACGTAAAGGATTTTCACAAGTATGCGAACTTACCGGTCTGATGGGAAGATGGCAGAAATTAGAGCATAAACCAACTTTAATTTGTGACACAGGGCATAATGTAGGAGGCATTTCGTATATCGTAGAGCAGTTAAGACATCAAAAATACGAACAGTTACACATCGTAATAGGTATGGTAAACGACAAAGATATCAGCGGAGTCTTAGCCATGCTTCCCCAAGATGCCATGTACTATTTTACCAAAGCCAGTGTAAAACGTGCCTTACCCGAAAAAGAACTGCAAGATTTAGCTTTGCAATCCGGATTACACGGAAACACTTATCCCGATGTAAAAACAGCCATAGCGGCCGCTAAAGAGAAAGCAAACAAAAATGACTTTATTTTTGTTGGAGGGAGCAGCTTTATCGTGGCTGATTTATTAAAATTTCACGTTTAGCGCATTCACTTTTCTATAAAAAGTTTGGGAATACCGAAGAAAATCTTTTTATTTGCATTAGTTTTATACATAAAATAAAAAGATTTTCAATAACATGATAAACACATCTACTTCCGATGAGAATTTATGCGGCCTGAAACGGGCCGATTTTCAGACAACAGTGAACGGGAAACAAACAGACCTTTTCATACTGAAAAATGAGAACGGCACTGAAATCGCTGTTACCAACTATGGTGGAGCCGTATTGGCTATTATGGTTCCGGACAAAAATGGTAAATACGCCAATGTCATTCAAGGACATGACAGTATAGAACATGTAATCAATAGCCACGAACCTTTCCTCAGCACCCTTATCGGCCGTTACGGCAACCGTATAGCAGGAGGCAAATTCACTCTGGAGGGGAAAGAGTATTCACTGACGATCAACAATGGTCCCAACTCGCTACACGGTGGTCCCACAGGATTCCATGCCCGTGTTTGGGACGCAGAACAGGAAACACCTCAAAGTTTGAAATTGCATTATCTGTCTGCTGATGGCGAAGAGGGATTTCCGGGAAATCTGGACATCAACGTAACATATACTTTAAGTAATCAAAATGAGTTTATCATTACTTATAGTGCAACAACAGACAAAACGACTCTGGTAAATCTCACCCACCACGGTTTCTTCAGCCTATCAGGCATTGCCAACCCTACGGCAACCGTTGACAACAACATCGTAACCATCCATGCTGATTTCTATACTCCGATAGACAATGTGTCAATCCCTACAGGCGAAATCGCCAAAGTAGAAGGCACCCCTATGGATTTCCGTACTCCCCAAAGAGTAGACAGCCGAATCAATGATAAATTCGAGCAGCTAGAGTTTGGTGCAGGCTATGACCACTGTTATGTACTGAACAAACATGAACAAGGCACCTTGAGTTTCGCTGCAAAATGTGTAGAACCCGAAAGCGGTCGCAGCATGGAGGTCTATACCACAGAGCCAGGTGTACAAGTCTATACCTCAAACTGGCATAATGGTTTCGAGGGAGCTCATGGAGCAACTTTCCCGGCAAGAAGTGCTATTTGTTTTGAAGCACAGCATTTTCCAGACACTCCCAACAAGGGACATTTCCCTTCTTGTGTGCTGCATCCGGGAGAAACATACAACCAAGTAACGATCTACAAGTTCGGTGTAGAAAAATAATTTTATGAAATAACCTAATTTATAAACTTATAATTTTTTCAAAATCATGAATCAACAAAAACAGAACGGTAATATCATCGCTATCATTACAATGTTTTTTCTTTTCGCGATGATTTCCTTCGTAACCAATCTTGCTGCGCCTTTCGGCACAATATGGAAGAACCAATATGCAGGCGCCAATACTTTGGGTATGATGGGAAATATGATGAACTTCCTTGCATACTTGTTTATGGGTATCCCTTCAGGCAATATGCTTGTAAAAATCGGATATAAAAAGACAGCCCTGATTGCTATGGCAGTGGGGTTCATCGGTCTGTTCATCCAGTATATTTCCAGTTTATTCGGTGCAGATATAAACGTATTCAATTTAGGAGAATATGCCATTAAGATGAACTTCATCATCTATTTACTTGGCGCTTTTGTCTGCGGCTTCTGTGTATGTATGTTGAACACTGTAGTCAACCCGATGCTCAACCTTTTAGGAGGTGGCGGCAACAAGGGCAACCAGCTGATTCAGGCCGGTGGTGCTTTAAACTCATTGTCCGGTACTTTGACTCCGCTTTTTGTAGGTGCTCTGATTGGTTCGGTTACTCCCCAGACAGCCATGTCGGATGTGGCTCCTCTGCTATTCATCGCAATGGGTGTATTCGTATCAGCATTTATCGCTCTTTCATTCATCGCCATTCCGGAACCTCATCTTAGAAAAGCAGGCCATGAGAAAGAAAAATTCTCTCATAGTCCTTGGAACTTCCGTCATACTGTATTAGGCGTTATCGGTATCTTTGTATATGTAGGTATCGAAATCGGTATTCCGGGCACATTGAATTTCTACCTTGCCGACCCAACAGAAAAAGGTGCGGGTCTGGTTGCCAACGGTGCCGCTATTGGTGGAGCTATCGCTGCCATTTATTGGTTACTTATGTTGGTGGGACGTTCTGCAAGTAGCATCATCAGTGGTAAAGTAGCTACACGCACACAATTAATCGTTGTTTCCGCAACAGCCATCTTCTTTATATTAATTGCCATATTTACTCCTAAAGAAATCACCGTTTCTATGCCTGGATACAGTGTGGAAAATGGATTTGAAATGGCATCCGTACCGGTCAGCGCCCTATTCTTGGTACTTTGCGGTTTATGTACGTCCATCATGTGGGGAGGTATCTTTAACCTTGCTGTAGAAGGTTTGGGCAAATACACCGCACAAGCCTCAGGTATTTTCATGATGATGGTTGTCGGTGGCGGTATATTCCCGTTATTGCAACAGTTCATTTCTGACGCAGTAGGATATATGGCCAGCTATTGGTTGATTATCGCCTTGCTTGCCTATTTGCTGTTCTACGGCTTGATAGGATGCAAGAACGTGAACAAAGACATTCCTGTAGAATAATCATATAAACATTATATATAGTATTAACTTTAAACTATTAATATCATGGACATAGAATACGTAAGAAGTCGCTTCATCAAGCATTTTGATGGTACAACAGGTTCAGTATATGCATCCCCCGGACGTATTAACCTTATTGGAGAACACACCGACTATAACGGTGGTTTCGTATTCCCCGGAGCAGTAGATAAAGGTATGATTGCAGAAATCAAACCAAACGGTACAGATAAGGTACGTGCCTATTCTATAGATTTGAAAGACTACGTAGAATTCGGTTTGAACGAAGAGGATGCCCCCAAAGCCAGCTGGGCAAGATATATTTTCGGTGTTTGCCGTGAAATGATCAAACGCGGTGTAGACGTAAAAGGTTTCGACACTGCTTTTGCAGGTGATGTGCCTCTGGGTGCGGGTATGTCTTCATCGGCTGCATTGGAAAGTACGTATGCTTTCGCTATCAACGAACTTTTCGGTGACAACAAAATAGATAAATTCGAATTGGCTAAAGTGGGTCAGGCAACAGAACATAATTACTGTGGTGTAAATTGCGGTATCATGGACCAATTTGCTTCTGTATTCGGAAAAGAAGGCAGCTTGATCCGTCTGGATTGCCGTTCTTTGGAATATCAATACTTCCCGTTCAAACCGGAAGGTTACCGATTGGTATTGGTTGACTCGGTAGTTAAACACGAATTGGCTTCTTCTGCTTATAACAAACGTCGCCAAAGCTGTGAAGCCGCTGTAGCTGCTATCCAGAAAAAACATCCTCATGTAGAATTCTTGCGTGACTGTACAATGGAAATGTTGCAGGAGGCAAAAGCTGATATCAGTGAAGAAGACTATATGCGTGCAGAATATGTTATTGAAGAAATCCAGCGCGTACTCGATGTTTGCGATGCTTTGGAAAGAGGTGACTACGAAACTGTAGGTCAAAAGATGTATGAAACTCATTATGGCATGAGCAAATTGTATGAAGTAAGCTGCGAAGAACTTGACTTCCTGAATGATATTGCATTTGATTGCGGTGTTACCGGCTCACGCGTCATGGGCGGAGGTTTCGGCGGATGTACAATCAACTTGGTTAAAAACGAACTATACGAAACATTCATCACTACTGCCAAAGAAAGATTCAAAGAAAAATTTGGCAGAAGTCCGAAGGTTTACGATGTAGTCATTAGCGACGGTTCTCGTAAACTGGTATAAAAGATATCTCAAATTCGCCTGCATATAAAAACCGCTCTGAGTTCAGGGCGGTTTTTTTCTTCCTTATACTACAAAAGTGTATTTCCTACACTTTTATGTTACATAACATACTCTTTTCATATCCAACGTATTAGTAATAGTGTTACTTTTACACCCAAATCATATATCCTATTACTAATTAGTACTTTTATATCATGAAAAGCATGAAGAAAACCTTTTTGGGAACCGGTATCGCACTGACCTTGTTTAGTGCTTGCGCTCCCAAACAATCACAAGAGACACTTACAAAATCCGGATTGAATCCCACTAATTATGAAACCATGGTGGACGGTACAAAACCTGTCAAACTGTACACGCTGAAAAATACCGCCGGAATGGAAGTGTGTGTAACCAACTTCGGCGGACGTATTGTGTCGATCCTGGTTCCCGATAAAAATGGAGAGATGAAAGACGTAGTGCTGGGTTTCGACAGCATTGCTGATTACCAAAACATCCCCAGCGACTTTGGCGCTTCTATCGGACGCTATGCCAACCGTATTAATAAAGGAATCATAGTAATAGACGGAGAAACCATCCAGCTTCCTCAAAATAATTTCGGCCACTGTCTGCATGGAGGTCCCGAAGGATGGCAATACCAAGTGTACGAAGCAAACCAGTTAAACGACAGTACCATGACCCTGACCATGAAGTCACCGGATGGAGACGCAAACTTTCCGGGGAATGTCACCGCTACCGTTACCTACGCACTGAGTGGTGACAATGCCATCGACATAAACTATGAAGCGACAACTGACAAAAAGACGGTGATCAATATGACCAACCACTCTTACTTCAACTTGAGTGGAAATCCAGCCAATCCGGCCACTGACCATATTCTGTATGTAAATGCCGATAGCATCACTCCGGTTGACAGCACATTCATGACTACCGGAGAAATGACAGCGGTAGCAAAAACTCCATTTGATTTCAACACTCCCAAAACCATCGCCCCCGATGTGACAGACTTTGAAAACGAACAAGTGAAATTTGGTAACGGTTTCGACCACAACTGGGTACTTAACACGAAAGGCGACATCAACCAGCTGGCAGCCAAACTGACCAGTCCTGCCAGCGGCATCACTTTGGAAGTATATACCAACGAACCGGGAATACAGGTTTACACAGGCAATTTCCTGGACGGAACCGTAAAAGGGAAAAAAGGAATTACTTATCCGCAACGCGCATCTGTCTGCCTGGAAACACAGCATTATCCGGACAGTCCCAACAAAGCACAATGGCCCTCTGTCATTCTGGAACCGGGACAAACCTATCGCAGCCAATGCATCTTTAAATTTGGTATAGAGAAATAATTGTTAAACTTAAAATATTTAAAAACGTGGGAACACTAGATTGGATTGTTATTGCCGCTTTTTTCCTGGCATTAATAGGAATTATCATCTGGGTAGTAAGCCAGAAACAAAATGACTCAGCAGACTACTTTTTAGGAGGTAGAGATGCTACATGGATTGCTATCGGTGCATCTATTTTCGCATCAAACATTGGCTCGGAACACTTGATCGGCCTGGCAGGAGCCGGTGCTTCAAGCGGTATGGCCATGGCACACTGGGAAATCCAGGGATGGATGATTTTGATACTTGGTTGGGTCTTTGTACCTTTCTATACACGAAGCATGGTTTATACGATGCCGGAATTTCTGGAACGTCGCTACAACCCTCAGTCACGTACCATTCTGTCCATCATTTCATTGGTCAGCTATGTCTTGACTAAAGTTGCCGTAACTGTATATGCAGGCGGCCTGGTATTCCAGCAGGTATTCGGTATCAAGGAACTTTGGGGAATTGATTTCTTCTGGATCGCAGCTATCGGGCTGGTACTGCTGACTGCCCTTTATACCATCTTCGGAGGTATGAAATCAGTACTTTATACTTCTGTTTTGCAAACTCCTATCCTGCTGTTGGGCTCATTAGTGATTTTGGTACTTGGTTTCAAAGAACTGGGTGGCTGGGATGAAATGATCCGAATTTGTGGCGCTGTCACAGTGAATGATTACGGTGATTCAATGACGAACCTTATTCGTAGCAATGCCGACCCGAATTTCCCTTGGTTGGGTGCTCTGATTGGTTCTTCTATCATTGGTTTCTGGTACTGGTGTACCGACCAGTTCATTGTGCAACGTGTATTATCCGGTAAAAATGAAAAAGAAGCACGCCGTGGTACTATTTTTGGTGCCTATTTGAAATTGCTTCCTGTATTCTTGTTCCTGATTCCGGGTATGATTGCTTTCGCATTGCATCAGAAATATATAGGTGACGGTGGTTTCTTGCCGATGCTTGCTAACGGAAATCCCAATGCCGATGCCGCATTCCCAACTTTGGTGGCTAAATTGCTGCCTGCCGGAATGAAAGGATTGGTGGTATGTGGTATCCTTGCTGCCTTGATGAGTTCATTGGCTTCTTTATTCAACTCTTCAGCAATGCTGTTCACCATCGACTTCTACAAGAGATTCAAGCCTCAGACTTCTGAAAAGAAACTGGTTCTTATCGGTCAGATGGCTACCGTTGTAATTGTTATTCTAGGTATTCTGTGGATTCCTATCATGCGTTCTGTAGGTGATGTACTTTATACTTATCTGCAAGATGTTCAGTCTGTATTGGCTCCGGGTATTGCGGCAGCTTTCTTACTGGGTATCTGTTGGAAACGTACTTCTTCCCAAGGGGGTATGTGGGGATTGTTATCAGGTATGATTATCGGTCTGACCCGTCTGGGTGCCAAAGTTTATTATAGCAATGTGACAGATGCCAGCGACAGTATTTTCAAATACCTGTTCTACGATATGAACTGGCTGTTCTTCTGCGGATGGATGTTCCTTTTCTGTATGATTGTCGTCATTTTAGTCAGCCTTTCAACAGAAGCTCCTTCTGCTGAAAAGATCCAAGGATTGGTTTTCGGCACCTCAACTCCGGAACAAAAAGCCGCCACACGTGCAAGCTGGGATCATTGGGATATTATTCACTCGGTTATCATCCTGGGTATAACAGCGGCATTCTACTGGTACTTCTGGTAAAAAAACAACTCAATCTAAAAACCAACTCAAATGACCACCTATTATAACATAAATCCTAAATTCTATGTATCTGTGGACTGTATCATTTTCGGTTTTGACGAAGGAGAACTAAAGCTGCTTCTGCTAAAACGAAATTTTGAGCCGGCCATGGGAAAATGGTCTTTGATGGGAGGATTCGTACAAGAGGACGAAAGTGTAGATGCTGCTGCGAAACGAGTTTTGTCTGAACTGACCGGACTTGAAAATGTATATATGGAACAAGTCGGTACCTTCGGAGACCTGGAACGTGATCCGGGAGAACGAGTGATATCAGTAGCCTACTACGCTTTGGTCAATGTAAATGAATATGACAGAGGACTCGTACAACAGCACAATGCCTATTGGACAAAAATAGACGAATTGCCACAACTCATATTCGACCACCCGATCATGATTTCTAAAGCACGTGAGTTGATGAAGCACAAAGCGTCATACAATCCCATCGGTTTTAACTTGTTGCCCGAATTGTTCACTCTGACCCAGCTGCAAAATCTGTATGAAGCAATTTATGGCGAACCGATGGACAAACGGAATTTCCGCAAACGGGTAGCCGAAATGGATTTCATAGAAAAAACAGATTTAATAGATAAATCAGGCTCCCGGCGAGGTGCTTATCTTTATAAATTTAACGATAAGGCCTACAAAAAGGATCCGAAATTCAAACTTTAAAAAAGGTGTCAATGTTGCTAATTTGCCACATTGCTTAATTATTCATTATGTTAGAAGAATTAAAAGAAAAAGTATTCCGTGCCAATCTGGATTTGGTAAAACACGGACTAGTTATTTTTACATGGGGAAATGTTTCTGCCATCGACCGTAAAACAGGCCTGGTAGTGATCAAACCCAGTGGTGTATCATACGATGATATGAAAGCCGAAGACATGGTGGTAGTAGATCTGGACGGCAACGTGGTAGAAGGTTCCCTTCGCCCCTCGTCAGACACTCCTACCCATGTAGTTCTATATAAAGCATTTCCTGAAATAGGCGGGGTGGTACACACCCACTCCACTTATGCCACCGCCTGGGCACAAGCCGGGCTGGACATTCCCAATATCGGAACAACTCATGCCGATTATTTCCATGACGCCATACCTTGTACCGCCGATATGACAGAAGAGGAAGTAAAAGGCGCCTACGAACTGGAAACAGGCAATGTGATCGTCAAACGCTTCGAAGGATTGAATCCGGTACACACTCCGGGAGTACTAGTGAAAAACCATGGCCCTTTCGCATGGGGAAAAGATGCCAATGACGCCGTACACAATGCCGTAGTGATGGAACAGGTAGCCAAAATGGCAAGTATCGCTTTTGCCGCCAACCCTCATTTGACAATGAACCCGCTATTGATAGAAAAGCATTTCAGCCGCAAACACGGTCCCAATGCTTATTATGGACAGAAATAATAAAAACAAAACCCTTTAAATAAAAAAATCATGGAAAAAGCATTTGATCAGTATGAAGTATGGTTTGTAACAGGAGCACAGCTTCTGTACGGAGGTGACGCTGTAGTAGCAGTAGATGCCCACTCCAACGAAATGGTAAACGGACTGAACGAATCAGGAAAACTTCCTGTAAAAGTAGTATATAAAGGAACAGCCAATTCTTCTAAAGAAGTGGAAACAGTGTTCAAAGCAGCCAATAATGATGAGAAATGTATCGGTGTCATCACTTGGATGCACACTTTCTCACCTGCCAAGATGTGGATTCACGGTCTGCAGCAGTTAAAGAAACCGCTGTTACACCTGCACACTCAGTTCAACAAAGAAATTCCCTGGGATACCATGGATATGGACTTCATGAATCTGAATCAATCCGCCCATGGCGACCGTGAATTCGGACATATCTGCACCCGTATGCGCATCCGCCGCAAAGTAGTGGTAGGCTACTGGAAAGAGGAAAATACCCAGCACAAGATCGCCGTTTGGATGCGTGTCTGCGCAGGATGGGCAGATTCTCAGGATATGTTGATCATCCGCTTCGGTGACCAGATGAACAACGTAGCTGTAACTGACGGTGACAAAGTGGAAGCAGAACAACGCATGGGCTATCACGTAGATTACTGTCCGGCAAGCGAACTGATGGAATACCATAAAGATATCAAGGACGCAGATGTAGAGGCACTTGTATCAACTTACTTCAATGAATACGACCACGATGCTTCATTGGAAGACAAATCAACCGAAGCTTATCAGAAAGTATGGAACGCTGCAAAAGCCGAATTGGCTCTCCGCGCTATCCTCAAAGCCAAAGGTGCCAAAGGATTCACGACCAATTTTGACGACCTGGGCCAGACTGACGGCAGCTACTTCGATCAGATTCCGGGACTGGCCTCTCAGCGTCTGATGGCTGAAGGCTATGGATTCGGTGCCGAAGGCGACTGGAAATCGGCAGCTCTATACCGTACCGTATGGGTGATGAACCAAGGACTTTCCAAAGGTTGTTCTTTCCTGGAAGACTACACCTTGAACTTCGACGGTGCAAACAGCGCTATCCTGCAATCACACATGCTGGAAGTTTGTCCGCTTATCGCTGCTTCCAAGCCACGTTTGGAAGTACATTTCCTGGGCATAGGTATTCGTAAGAGCCAGACAGCCCGTCTTGTATTCACATCAAAGGTAGGTTCAGGCTGCACCGCCACTGTAGTAGATCTGGGTAATCGTTTCCGTCTGATTGTGAACGATGTAGAATGTATCGAGCCGAAACCGTTGCCTAAATTGCCGGTTGCTTCCGCTCTTTGGATTCCAATGCCTAATTTCGAAGTAGGTGCAGGCGCATGGATTTTGGCAGGTGGCACACACCATTCTTGCTTCTCATACGATCTGACAGCAGAATATTGGGAAGACTATGCTGAAATTGCAGGTATCGAAATGATCCGTATTGACAAAGATACGACTATCAGTAATTTCAAGAAAGAGCTTCGCATGAACGAAGTCTATTACATGCTGAACAAAGCACTGTGCTAATTCATCCATAAAGAGGGGATGTGTCAGGACTAATAAGTTTTTTGGCACATCCCGACTTTTTTTACCATCATTATTGTTGTACCTTAAATTATAGGTTTTTAATATGAAATCAGATGCAAAATCAACCATCGAAGCAGGAAAGGCCATCTTGGGTATAGAATTCGGTTCAACACGAATCAAAGCTGTTTTGATTGACCAGGAAAACAAGCCTATCGCCCAAGGAAGCCACAGTTGGGAAAACCAATTGGTGGACGGATTATGGACTTACAGTATAGAAGCGATCTGGCATGGTTTGCAAGACTGCTACGCAGATCTTCGTTCCAACGTAAAAGAATTATATGATACAGAGATAGAAAGTCTGGCCGCAATCGGTATCAGCGCCATGATGCACGGTTACATGGCATTCAATAAAAAAGAAGAAATTCTGGTACCTTTCCGTACATGGAGAAATACCAACACCGGTCCGGCAGCCGCCGCCTTATCCGAATTGTTTGTATATAACATTCCTTTGAGATGGAGCATTTCCCATTTATATCAGGCCATTCTGGACAATGAAAAACACGTAAGTGACATTGACTATCTGACCACCCTTGCCGGTTTCATTCACTGGCAGATTACAGGTCAGAAAGTACTGGGCATAGGTGACGCATCAGGTATGCTTCCCATAGATCCGGCTACCAAGGATTACTCCGCTGAAATGATAGCCAAGTTTGACAAGTTAGTAGCCCCTAAAGGATATGACTGGAAACTGACAGATATCCTGCCCAAAGTCTTGGCCGCCGGTGAAAACGCAGGTTTCCTCACGCCGGAAGGTGCCGGAAGACTGGACGTGTCAGGCCATTTGAAAGCAGGAGTGCCTGTCTGCCCTCCGGAGGGAGATGCCGGAACCGGCATGGTAGCAACCAACGCCGTCAAGCAGCGTACCGGAAATGTATCAGCAGGTACCTCCTCATTCTCTATGATTGTATTGGAAAAAGAATTGTCCAAACCCTACGAAATGATTGACATGGTTACTACCCCCGACGGAAGCCTGGTAGCCATGGTGCATTGCAACAACTGTACCTCCGACCTCAACGCCTGGATCAATCTGTTCAAAGAATATCAGGAATTGCTGGGCATCCCTGTAGATATGAATGAACTGTATGGAAAACTCTATAACCATGCCCTTACCGGTGACGCGGACTGCGGTGGCCTCATTTCATACAATTACATTTCAGGTGAGCCCGTGACAGGACTTGCCGACGGCAGACCGCTGTTTGTACGTTCGGCAAACGACAAGTTCAACCTCGCCAACTTCATGCGCACCCATTTATACGCTTCAGTCGGAGTCCTTAAAATCGGCAATGATATTCTGTTCAATGAAGAAAAAATCAAAGTCGACAGAATCACAGGACACGGTGGATTATTCAAGACCAAAGGTGTAGGCCAAAGAATACTTGCAGCAGCTATAAACTCTCCTATTTCCGTAATGGAGACTGCCGGTGAGGGTGGCGCCTGGGGAATCGCTTTGCTGGGTTCTTACCTTGTCAACAATGAGAAAAAACAATCCCTGGCCGATTTTCTGGAAGAAAAAGTATTCGCCGGTGATGCCGGTATCGAGATTTCGCCAACAGCCGGAGATGTAGCCGGATTCAACACATACATCGAGAACTATAAGTCAGGACTACCTGTTGAAGAAGCAGCGACCCAATTTAAGAAGTGAATCAAACAGGCTTAAAAAAGAGCCTCTTTACATGTTGTGGTTTACATATAAAGAGTTATCTTTGCAGATATTAAATAAAATAGCAAAGATAAACCGACTCAC
>ERZ838839.2542-NODE-2542-length-13720-cov-5.921259_pt1 | contig 13720 bp, 8 predicted proteins | sample MGYA00519909_ERZ838839 | MGnify/ENA primary metagenome ERZ838839 (study PRJEB31850, sample SAMEA3708843) | human gut metagenome | biome: human gut; feature: human-associated habitat; material: faeces | place: China | collected 2014 ... | reverse complement strand
TTTTGTGAGCGAAGGTCACAGAAAACCCGAGACATACCGCGCGAATTTATGCGATCAGCATAAATTCTGTGCATCGCGAAGCGTGTTACTGAGAACGGAGTGAACAGTAACAAGAAAGTGATTTCGGTGTGAGCGGTCTTCATGGAAGGCTTTGCTTTGTAAAAGAAGGAAACGAAAGTAAAAAACGAAAGTAAAAAACGAAAGTAAAAAACAGTATGACGCTCTTAAATAAGAAGAAATGTGATTTTCAGAAGTCTGTTTTTGCGTCCGGCAGGATTCTTTCCCGGAGCAAAATCTGAAACAAATACAAAAAGACAGTGCTGCAGAACGCAAATGGAAAGAAACAATTATTTGTGTAATCTTTTTTTATTCTAAAACCGAAGAATACAGGAAAATAGAAAAACAGCATCAGAACAATACCCAAAAAGAGGAAAATAGAGGATTTTGATGACTTTAAATGCAGTTTATACACTTTTCTCCTGCATCGGATATTGACAAACAGAGAGAGTTCTGGTTATAATGAACCCAGTTGTTTTTGGACAAACGGACAAATGTACGGGCATGAGGGATGAAGAAAACAAATCTTGTTGGACGCATCTCCTTTTTGTACTATTCGTTTTGATGTGGTAAAGTGCCAAAATGAAAAACGGTGGAATGGCGAAGCCGTTCCGGTAAATGTCCGGATGATGCAAAAACAACGCGAATCCATGAAAGGAGTTAGGAAGAAATTATGAAAAGAAAAATTGTAAGCGCATTACTTGTTATGAGTATGACTGCAAGCCTGGTTGCCTGTGGAAATTCCGGCAGCGGAAGTTCTGATCCGGCGGATGAGAGTGTAAGCGTAAGCAGCAGCGCATCTTCCGAAAGCAATGCAAGCGCATCTGCAAGCAGTGAGAGCGAAGCCGAGGCAGAGGAGTCCGAAATGCCGGAAGGATACGACGAGACCAGCACAGAGCTCTATAACGAGGCACTGGGCGATTTCAACGATGCACTTGCTACTGCAAAGGAAGCAGAAACGGTGGATGAGAGATATGCCCTGATGGCAGTTGCCGAGGGAAAACTGATGGAGTCCGCCATGATGTACCCGCTCACCTCAAGAGGTGGTACGTACGCGATGTACAGAATGGCTCCGCGCACCAAGGACTATACCCTTTGGGGAAGCGATAAGGACCGTTATCATCAGTATGTTGTAACAACTGACTTTATCAAGGCAGAAGATTACAACGAGATGAGAGCAAAATGGGATGAGCTTAAAGGAACAGGAACCTATGAGAGCTGGGTAAAAGAATATCTGGCAGGAAAAGGTTACACCTTAAAAGACAGCTTCTCCATGCCGTATGCGAGCGATCCGGTAACATGGGACGGACTTGCAACTTCCCGTGCGGCAGATACCGATGCGATCATCAATACCTATGACGGACTGATGGAGTACGATGTAGAGGGAACTCTGCAGCCGGCACTGGCAGAATCCTATGAAGTATCTGATGACGGACTGACCTATACCTTCCACCTTCGTAAAGATGTAAAATGGACCGATTCCCAGGGACGTGAAGTGGATACTGTAAAAGCAGATGACTTCGTGGCCGGAATGCAGCATATGTGTGATGCACAGGGCGGTCTGGAATACCTGGTACAGGGCGTGATCAAAAACGTATCCCAGTACATCAGCCGTGAAGTTACCGATTTCGACGAGGTTGGTGTAAAAGCTGTTGATGACTATACCGTAGAGTACACACTGGAAGAGCCATGCAGCTACTTCATGACCATGCTTGGCTACACCATCTTCATGCCGATGAGCAGAAGCTACTATCAGTCCCAGGGCGGTAAATTTGGTGCTGAGTACGATTCCTCCGCAGCAGATTATCAGTACGGAAAAGATTCCAACTCGATCGCATACTGCGGACCGTACCTGGTAACCAACGCTACAGCGAAAAATACCATCGTATTTAAACTGAGCGATTCTTACTGGAACAAAGACAACGTAAACATTAAAACCCTGACCTGGCTGTTCAATGACCAGTCTGATGTTACCAAAATGTACACAGATGCAAAAGCAGGTACCGTTGACTATGTAAACCTGAACACCTCCACTATGGAGACAGCAAAATCCGAAGGTCTGTACGACCAGTACGCAGTAGTTTCAGATACCGATGCTACTTCTTTCATGGCATTCTACAATATCAACCGTACTGCGACTGCAAATGCCAACGACGGAACAACAGCAAAGAGTACAAAGTCTGACGAAGAAATCCAGAGAACGAACAAAGCACTGCAGAACGTTCACTTCAGAAGAGCGATCAGCTTTGCAGCAGATCGTGGCGCTTACAATGCACAGCAGGTTGGCGAGGATCTGAAGTATACTTCCCTTAGAAATACCTTTACCCCGGGATATTTCGTAAGCCTGTCAAAAGACACTACCATTCAGATCAACGGAACCGACACAACCTTCCCGGCAGGCACCTACTATGGTGAAATCGTACAGAAACAGATCGACGCCGACGGCGTGAAGATCAAAGTATGGGATGCCGAAAACAAGACCAGCGATGGCTTTGATGGATGGTACAATCCGGAAAACGCAGTAGAAGAACTGAATACCGCAATCGAGGAGCTCGCAGAAGAGGGCATCACCATCGATGAGAGCAACCCGATCCAGATGGAATATCCATATCCGTCTGCAGTAGAAGTTTACACCAACAAAGCAAACTCCTACAAGAAATCAGTAGAGGCTGCCCTTGGCGGAAAAGTTGTGATCAATCTGGTTGATGCCGTAGACCTGGATGGATGGTACTATGCAGGATACTATGCAAACTATGGTTATGAAGCAAACTACGACGTATACGATGTCTCCGGATGGGGTCCGGACTTTGGTGATCCGTGCTCTTACCTGGATACCATGCTTCCGGACTACGAAGGATACATGACCAAATGTTTCGGTATCTTCTAATTTTGGAAAAGGTAAAATTGGAAAGATCAGAACAGTTGAAAGCCAATGAATAAACCGGCAGGGGGATGGGAACAAAAAAAGCCATTCCCCTGTCATATTGTGTTAAGGAATGAGAGAATATGACAAAATATCTTTTTAAGCGTTTGTTGCATGGCCTTGTTTCCGTAGTAATCGTTGTTGGATGCGTTATGACTATGATTTATTCTCTGATGGACCGAAATCTGATTTTCGCACAGGACGCCACCTATTCCCATCAGAGCAATAACCAGAAAAAGGTGTACAAATATCAGAAGTGGGAGACATACGGATATCTTGATTATGTAACCTATGCAGATTATTTGAACGCTCTCAAAGCAAAAGGCGAAATTGACGAGGATACGAGATCCAAAGCAGTAGCATTCGGAAGAACGAAAGACCAGGATTCAGAACTGGTATCTGAATATGTAAAAAAATTTACAGCTTATTATAAAGCAAAAGGTTACACCGTAAGAAGATACGATGCGATCATGATGGGTAAGAAAAAATATGCCAACGGCGGACAGCAGCAGCTGTTTGCATACAGGGATATTCCGCTTGCAACGCGTCTCGGAAAATATTTTTCCGGTTTGATTGACATCGACAGCATTCACGATGCTGCAAAGGTAGAAGGTAAGAGGGGGATTACATTTACCTTACACGATCCGGTATATGGGGGAAAGAAATTTTCACCGGCCATCATGGGAAATGGCACAACACACAAGTACTTGATGTACTTTGACTCAAAATTCCCATACTTCCATCAGAATATAATCACCATAAATTTAGGAAAGTCCTATTCCGTAAATGAGGGTGTGGATGTAGCACTGACCATGACCCGCGCGCAGGGATCCTACGTAAAATCGGAGATTACCTACCCAAGCGGTCTGGTGGAATACAGTGCAGACGATCTGCACAGCGCAACGTATATGAGCGAATCTCAGGATGCAAGCGCTGTTCATTCCGATCGGTTCACAGATGACTATACCAACGTGGATACAGTTAAGAGTGGTAAATCAAAAATCGGCTATTCCTTTGTAATCGGTATCATTGCCGTAATTCTTTCCTATCTCATCGCAGTGCCGCTTGGCATTCTGATGGCGAGAAAGAAAGACAAACTGGTTGACCAGCTTGGAACCATCTATATTGTATTCATTATAGCAGTACCTTCACTGGCCTATATTTTCCTGTTTAAGGCAATCGGAGGAAAAATGGGTCTGCCGACCACCTTTGACATGGATTCGAAGAGCAAGCTGATGTATATTCTGCCGATCGTTTCCCTGGCACTGCCGCAGGTGGCAAACCTGATGAAATGGCTGCGTCGATACATGATCGACCAGATGAACTCCGATTACGTAAAATTCGCAAGATCCGGTGGACTGACAGAGGGAGAAATCTTTACGAAACACATTTTGAAGAACGCAGCGATTCCGATCGTGCAGGGTGTTCCGGCGAGCGTACTGTTCGCACTGACCGGCGCCATCATCACCGAGCGTGTGTACGTAGTACCAGGTGCCGGTAATCTGCTGACCGAAGCAATCAGCAAATATGATAATGGTGTTATCGTAGGTGTTACACTGTTCTACGCAGTGCTCTCCGTGATTTCCATCATCCTGGGCGACGTTTTGATGTCCATGGTGGATCCGCGAATCTCATTCTCAACGAAAGACAGGTAGGGACTTATGAATTATGATTTAGATAAATTCGGTCTGTCTGAGGAAGAACTGTTTTCTCCTGTAGATAACAGCTCTCTGGAGTCTGAGAAAATTACGGCTCCGAGATATTCCTACTGGCATTCCGTGTTCCGCGTATTTTTTAAGAAAAAAATCAATATTGCCGTACTTTGCCTCCTGGGTGTGATTCTGCTGATGACGTATGTGTATCCGCTCTTTGTGGAGTACGACCGTTTCGCCAATCTGATGAACGGCGCGACAAAACATCTGTCTCCAGGCAAAGCATTGCAGCAGCTTGGATTCAATATTCACTGGATTTTAGGATCCGGTGCTTCCGGACAGTCGACATTTGACGCTGTCTGGTTTGGTTCCAGAATTTCAGTTTCCCTGGCGTTTATCTGTGCGCTCATCAACCTTTCGATTGGTGTGATTGTCGGATCTGTCTGGGGATTTTCGAAGAAGGTTGATGTCTTCATGATGGAGGTTTACAACATCATCGGAAATATTCCGTATGTACTTCTGATCTCCGTCCTGGTGCTTATTTTTTCTCCGAGCTTCTGGACCATGGTATTTGCACTGACCGTTACCGGATGGCTTGCCATCGCGTACTTTATCCGTACGCAGGTCGTTATCATCCGTGACAGAGAGTATAATCTGGCATCAAAATGTCTTGGAACTTCGATTTTCCGCATTGCGATGAAGAATATTCTCCCGTTTATGACATCTGTCATTGTTACTCTGGCGGCAACTGAGATTCCGTCCTACATCTCTTACGAGGTGTTCCTGGCTTACATCGGTATGGGACTTTCTGACATGTCTCTGGGAAGACTGATCTATGAGGCTGAGGGCGCCATGCTGACACCGGGATGGGGATTCGAATTCTGGAGTCCGGTTGTTGTCGCTTCAATCATCACCGTAGTATTATATGTAGTTGGACAGAACCTTGGAGATGCGTCCGACCCGAGAACACATATGTAGGAAGGAAAGCCGCATGGAAGATAAAAAAGTATTATTATCGATTAAGGACTTACAGGTAAAATTCCGTGTCCGCGGCCGTATCCTGACGGCAATCCGGGGCGTAACGCTGGATATTTACGAGAATGAGTCCATTGCTATCGTAGGAGAATCCGGTGCCGGTAAATCCGTATTCACGAAAGCGTTTGCGGGTATGCTGGACAGCAACGGTTTCATCGATCAGGGAGATATCATTTTCAATGATGACGAACTGAGTGATACGGTTGTTCCGCTGAATTCTTATGCGAAAAAGACCATCGCTTCTACCCTGGAAAAACTGAACGAGTATTCCAAACTGGAATATGGTTCAGAAGTATTTCTGAAAATGAAGGCGCTGGAGCAGGAAAAAGAAGAAAAAATGACGCTGAGCGAGGAAGAGCGCGAGAAAGCAGAGGCTGAAATCAAGGAACTTGTAATAAAGAGAACCGAACTTTTCAACTATAAGCAGACACTCGATACTTCCAAAGAAAAAGCGAAAGTCAAAGAGACATCCGCGGAGATTTCCAGACTGGATGGAGAGATTAAGGCTCTGCAGAAAGCAAAAGAGGAAAAAATCAAGGCTCACAAACAGGCTGCCATGAACGATACGGCATACAATCAGGCGTATGAGGCAAAAATGGCAGAGTACAAAAAAGAGTACGCCGGCCTGACAGCAAAAGAAATTACGGACGAGACGAGAAAGAGAAACGAGATTCTTGCCAAAGAGATCTATCTTTCTGTCGGACGTTATAAACTGCGTAAAAAGGTTCGCATGATCAAGAAGCTGCACGAGGCATTCAAAGCTGCGATGGAACGCGGTGTGGATCTGAATGACGAGCAGAAACGGAACAGCGTTTTCGACCAGGCAACTTTCCGTGTACGCTATCTGGATGAGACACCGGAGCGGCTTCATGGAACCTGTATCATTAACCTGGCAAAAATCCAGGATCCGAATGACTGGGGCCAGATCCGCGGTAAGAAAATTGCAACCGTATTCCAGGATCCGATGACTTCCCTGAACCCGATCATCACAATCGGAAAACAGATTACGTCTGTTATCATGAAGCATCAGAATGTCAGCGAGGTGGAAGCAAGAGCACAGGCGCTTGAGCTGATGGAAAAGGTTGGTATTCCGAACGCAGAGCAGCGTTTCGATGATTATCCGTTCCAGTATTCCGGCGGTATGAGACAGCGTATCGTTATTGCGATTGCACTTTCCTGCCGTCCGAAGATCCTCATCTGCGATGAGCCGACAACTGCGCTGGACGTTACGATTCAGGCACAGATCCTGAAGCTGATCAAGGATCTTCAGAAAGAGTACAACTACACCATCGTGTTTATTACCCACGACCTTGGTGTCGTAGCGAATATCGCAGACCGTGTTGCCGTTCTGTACGCAGGACAGATCATCGAGTTTGCGAACGTAGAAGAGCTGTTCTACGATCCGCGCCATCCGTACACCTGGGCGCTGCTTTCTTCCCTGCCGCAGCTTGCGGAGCGGAATACAAAGCTGTTTTCCATTACCGGTACGCCGCCGTCTCTGTACAATAAGATTATCGGAGACCCGTTTGCACCGCGTAACCAGTACTGTCTGAAGATTGATACTCTGGAGGAGCCGCCGATGTTCAAGGTAACGGATACCCACTATGCCAAGACATGGCTGCTGGATCCGAGAGCGCCGAAGACAGAAAAACCGGAAGCTATTCAGAATATTCACGAAAAACTGTTAAAAGCATATAACTTATAGGAGAGTTTGAAAGTGTCTACAAAGCAGGAAAGCAAGACCACTGTTTCGCATCTGCCGGAGCATGGTCCGATTGACGAAAATGGAAGAGAAATCTTACTGCAGGTAAAAAATGTAGATATCACTTTCGGCAAGGGCGATGACGCAGTCAAAGCGGTAAAAAATGCTTCTTTTGACATCTACAAGGGAGAGACCTTCTCCCTCGTAGGCGAGTCCGGTTCCGGAAAGACAACGATCGGCCGTGCGGTCATTCGTGTCAACCCGTGTTCCGCAGGAGAGATCCTGTATAAGGGCGTTAAAATTTCCGGTAAGATTCCGCATTCCCTGGACCGGGAGGTTATCCGAAACATTCAGATGGTATTCCAGGATCCGGCCGCATCGTTAAATGAGCGTGCGACGGTCGATTATATCGTATCCGAGGGTCTTTACAACTTCCATCTGTACGAGAACGAGGCAGACCGTGTGAAAAAGGTAGAGAACATGATCAACGAGGTTGGTCTTCTGCCAGAGCACCTGACCCGTTACCCACATGAGTTCTCCGGCGGACAGCGCCAGCGTATCGGTCTGGCCCGTGCCATGGTTATGGAGCCGGAGCTGGTTGTAGCCGATGAGCCGATCTCCGCACTGGACGTATCGATCCGTGCCCAGGTCCTCAATCTGCTGAAGAAATTCCAGAGAGAAAAACAGGTTACTTATCTGTTTATCGCCCATGACCTTTCCATCGTACGGTTCATTTCCGACCGTATCGGTGTTATCTACAAAGGAAATATCGTAGAGGTTGCGGACGCAGAGGAGCTGTTCAACTTCCCGCTGCATCCATACACCCATTCCCTGATCTCTGCGATCCCGATTCCGGATCCGCAGCTCGAGAAGAATAAGGTGCTGTACACCTATGACCCGTCCATTCACGATTATTCCGTGGACAAACCGGAATTCGTGGACATCGGACACAATCATTTTGTATATGGAAATAAAAAAGAGATCGAAGAGTATAAGGCACTCCGTGAGAAGGGAGAGCCGCTGCAGCCGATCACCATCCGAAAGCCTGGCGAGGAAGTAAAAGAGGAGAACCACGAGGTTCATCTTTCCAAGGCAGAAGATGAATTCCTGAAAACTCCGGTTCACGATACCGGAAGCGTCTGGTACAAAGTGCTGTCGTTCTTCTTCCCGATCATCGGTATCATCGCAGCGATGGTATACAAAAAGAAACAATACTATCACAACTACAAAGCATGCAAGCAGGGCGCGCTGTACGGATTTGCTGTACTTGCCGTGATTCTCCTGATCTTTATCATTGCATTGATTTTAGTTGCCCTATAGTGGACAGGAAAGAAAAAGTGGCCCGGAACCAGAAAAAAGGTTCCGGTGCCGCTTTTTTTGATTTACGCGAGCAACGAGCCAAAGTCCGTGCTTGCACGAGACCTTGGCGACTGCCGCGATAACTTGAGAAAAGTGTGATAAAAAGATGTACAAAATATGTACTTCCAAATGAACGCTTGTAAAATGAAGTGAAATTTGTTATTATATAACCGTATGTAAAAAAATTGTAACATTTAAAAAAGAGGATATGAAGATGAAAAAGTTTTTTGATTTGCACAATTCCAGAAATCGTATGATTTTATTATGCTGTGTTGATATACTTACGATGATTGTGCACCCGTTCTTATCATTGATTTTTCGATATGAATTTAAATATGCATGGGTACCATTAGAGTACATTCACAGTATTAAATCATATATGGTAATTAATATTGTGACTACTTTGGTGATTTTTCTGCTTTTAAATTTGTATAACAGTGTATGGACATTCGCTGGATTAAGGGAGTTGACTCTGATAGGAACAGCATGTTTCCTGTCGACAATTTGCCAGGCATTTGGAATGCAGATCCTGGTGCTTCCAGTGCCTAGAAGCTATCATATTTTTTATTTCTTTTTACTGCTTTGTACGACAGTACTTACCAGATTCTCCTATCGAATTTTCTGGGTGTTGAAAAGCGGATTGCGAAAACCGGAAGGACATGTTTATCATACCTTGGTAATTGGAGCAGGTGAAGCAGGAAGTATGATTATCCAGGAGTTGAAGTATAGTGCGCATTTGAATAGCAAAGTGGTTGGAGTTATTGACGACAATCCACATAAAAAAGGAAAGCTGATCCATGGTGTTCGCATTATCGGAGGAAGAGAGTGCATCCTGGATGCAGCAAAGAAATACGATGTCGATGAAATTATTCTGGCAATTCCATCCGCTTCGCCAAAGGTGACAAGAGATATTCTTAAAATTTGTAATCAGACAACCTGTAAGTTGAAAATTTTGCCAGGTATGTATCAGTTGATTACAGAAGATGTGAGCGTATCAAAATTAAGAGATGTTTCTATTGAAGATCTTCTTGGCAGAGATCCGATCAAAGTTGATCTGGAAAGTGTCCGTGGATTTATTGAAGGAAAATGCATTATGGTAACTGGCGGAGGTGGTTCAATCGGAAGTGAGCTTTGTCGTCAAATTGCAAAATATAAACCATCAAGACTGATCATCTTTGATATTTATGAGAACAATGCATATGATATTCAGCAGGAATTAAAACTGAATCATCCAGAATTGAATTTAACAGTTCTGATAGGATCTGTCAGAAATACGAGTCGTATTGAATCTGTAATGAAAACTTACAGACCAGATGTGGTTTATCATGCGGCAGCACATAAACATGTACCGCTTATGGAAGACAGTCCGAATGAAGCAATTAAGAATAATGTATTCGGAACATATAAGACAGCGAGAGCAGCAGACAAATTTGGTGTGAAGAGATTTGTTCTGATTTCAACAGATAAGGCGGTCAATCCAACAAATATCATGGGTGCCTCCAAAAGAATGTGCGAGATGATTATTCAGACATTTAACAGATATTCTAAGACAGAATATGTAGCAGTACGTTTTGGAAATGTCCTTGGAAGTAATGGAAGTGTAATCCCATTGTTTAAACGCCAGATGGCTGCTGGAGGACCACTTACAGTTACACATCCAGACATTATCCGCTACTTCATGACAATTCCGGAAGCTGTATCACTTGTTTTGGAGGCAGGTGCCTTTGCAAAAGGTGGAGAAATCTTTGTCTTGGATATGGGAGAACCGGTGAAAATCGCAGATCTGGCCAAGAACCTGATCCGGCTGTCCGGTTATACACTTGGTGTGGATATGGACATCAAGTATACAGGACTGCGCCCGGGCGAAAAGTTATACGAAGAACTTCTTGTAAAAGAAGAAGGAATTCAGAAAACAGAGAACAATCTGATCTATATTGGAAAACCACTTGAGTTTAATGAAGTACATTTCTTGAGCGGATTACGCGAACTTGAAGAAGCAGCTATGAATGAGAGTCTGAATGTAAAGCAGATCGTTTCAGAAATTGTCCCGACTTATCATATCAGACAGGAAGATTTGAAACGTGACGAAGCAGTTAATAAGGAATTGCGTGAACTTGGAAAGATCAGTCATGAGAAACCTGTAATGGAGGATTAAAATAATGGAAAACAGACATATTGCATTTTCCCCACCAGATATTACTGAGGAAGAAATAACAGAAGTAGTTGATACACTGAAAAGCGGATGGATCACAACAGGACCAAAAACAAAGAAATTTGAAAAGAAACTGGCAGAGTATATTGGCACAAGCAAGGTCGTATGCCTGAATTCTGCTACTGCCTGCGCAGAAATGATTTTGAGAGTGCTTGGCATTGGTGAAGGTGATGAAGTTATTACAACGGCTTATACGTATACAGCAACGGCAAGTGTGATCGCACATGTTGGTGCGAAAATTGTCATGGTTGATGTGAACCAAGACTCCTATCAGATGAATATGAATCAGGTAGAAGCGGCTGTGACAGAGAAGACAAAGGCAATTATCATGGTTGATCTTGGCGGCAGAATCTGTGATTATACAAGAGCATTTGAGATCGCAGAAGAGAAGAAATCAATGTTCCATCCGAAATCAGAGATTCAGAAGAAGATGGGACGAATTGCAATTATGGCAGATGGTGCTCATGCAATGGGTGCAGTACAGAATGGAAAAAGGTGTGGAGCAATTGCAGATTTTACAAGTTTTTCTTTTCATGCTGTGAAAAATCTGACAACTGCAGAAGGTGGAGCTGCTACCTGGAGGGATATCGAAGGAGTAGACAACGAGGCACTTTATAAGCAGTTTATGCTATTATCCTTACATGGACAGTCTAAAGATGCTCTTGCCAAGACACAGCTTGGAGCATGGGAATATGATATTGTCGCTCCATACTTTAAGTGTAACATGACGGATATCATGGCTGCTCTTGGACTGGCACAGTTGAGACGTTATCCGGAGCTTCTTAAGAGAAGAAGGACTATTATTGAGAGATACAATGAAGCATTTAGGAATGAAAATGTCACGGTTCTGGAGCACTATACTGAAACAGAGCAGTCCAGTGGTCACTTGTATCTTGTCAGGGTGAATGGAAAGACTAGAGAAGAGTGCAACCAGATTATTGAAAAGATGGCAGAAAAAGGGATTGCTACAAATGTACACTACAAGCCTTTGCCACTTCTGACAGCGTATAAAGATCTTGGATTTGATATCCAAAATTATCCGAATGCTTATCATATGTTTGAGAATGAGATTACATTACCACTTCATACTAAATTGTCAGATGAAGATGTGGAGTATATTATTACTTCATTTAAGGGATGTTTATAATTGTTTTGTGTAATAGATTAACGAGTGAATAAGAAAGCTTGAAAAGGATGAATTTATGAAAAAATGGGATGAATTGCCAATAGCAATGCAGAATGAAAAAGTGAGATATTATTATGATATCTTGCAGAAACATGAAACAGAACTGAAAATCAAGAGACTCTTTGATGTTGTTTGTTCTTTCGTGATGATTGTAATTTTATCGCCAATCCTTGTCCTTCTGAGCATTATGATCAAGCTGGATTCGAAGGGACCTGTTTTGTTTAAACAGGTCCGTGTAACTACTTACGGAAGAAAATTTAAAATTTGGAAATTTAGAACGATGGTCAATCATGCAGATAAACTGGGAACGCAGGTTACAACTAAAGGAGATGCGCGTATTACAAGAATGGGACATCTGCTTAGAAAGGTTCGCCTGGATGAGTTGCCGCAGTTGTTTAATGTCTTAAAGGGAGATATGACTTTTGTTGGAACAAGACCAGAGGTACCAAAATATGTGGCGCATTATACAGAAGAAATGATGGCTACTTTTTTGCTCCCAGCAGGTGTTACTTCGCGAACAAGTATTGAATATAAGGATGAAGACAGCTTACTTGAAAATGCAGAAGATGCAGATGAAGTATATATAAAAGAAGTATTGCCTGCAAAGATGGTGTATAATTTAAGAGAAATTGAAAAGTTTAGTTTCATGAGAGATATTTGTACCATGATAAAGACAGTGATTGCAGTAGCTAAGTGATGAAGTAGAGGGATTTAGAATGATAGTATCGGTTTGTGTTGTTGCATACAACGAAGAAAAGGTTTTGGGAAATCTTTTGAATGATATCAAGGCACAGGATTATGAACATTCCAAAATAGAAGTTGTACTGATAGATAGTATGTCTACAGATCATACGAAAGATATTATGAGGGATTTTCAGCAGCAGACGTCTGATGATTTTAAGAAAATTCAAGTATTAGAGAATTTGAAAAAAAAGCAGGCTTCCGGTTGGAATGTTGCAATTCGAAATTTTTCTGGAGATGTAATGATTCGTGTGGATGCACATGCATCAATTCCACCTGAATTCGTGAGAAAGAACGTAGAGATTCTCGAATCAGGGGAAATGGTTTCCGGTGGACCAAGACCCAATATGATTGATGAGAGTACACCGTGGAAAGAAACCTTGCTTCTGGCAGAACAGTCTATGTTTGGAAGCAGTATGGCTTCTTATCGGAGAAGTCAGAAAAAACAATATGTCAAATCTCTGTTTCATGGCGCATATCGTAGAGAAGTACTGGAGAAAGTAAATGGGTTCGATGAACAGTTGGGAAGAACTGAAGATAATGAATTCCATTATAGAATTCGACAGGCAGGTTATCAGATTTGTTATTCACCGGAAATTATATCATACCAGCATGCCAGAAGTACACTTCCGGGTATGCTAAAACAGAAATATGGAAACGGATACTGGGTAGCTTTAACATTGAAAGCATGTCCTGGATGTCTGGCAATTTATCATTTTGTTCCCTTTGCGTTTATCGGAGGCATTATAGTAACTTCTGTACTTGCAGCTTGTCATCATTCACTTCTTGCAAAGATGATGTGGGGAGCGTACAGTTGTCTGGCGGTTATTATGTCATTAATGGCTGTCAAGGG
>ERZ838839.2536-NODE-2536-length-13748-cov-3.124954_pt1 | contig 13748 bp, 9 predicted proteins | sample MGYA00519909_ERZ838839 | MGnify/ENA primary metagenome ERZ838839 (study PRJEB31850, sample SAMEA3708843) | human gut metagenome | biome: human gut; feature: human-associated habitat; material: faeces | place: China | collected 2014 ... | reverse complement strand
CCCATCCTCCTGGCAACGGTCCAGGTGGCGGCTGTGGGCGTGTTCAACTGGCTGCTGGCTCCGCTTTTAGACGGCCCCGGAGCCTTTGATCCGTCCATTCTGCTTCAAAAAAGCCTGATCCTGGGACTTCTTTATCTGTCCCTCATCTGTACCACTGTGGGATTCCTGATCCAGACCGTGGGACAGAAATATCTCAGCGCCAATACGGTCTCCCTTCTTTTATCCCTGGAAGCCGTATTCGGGACCCTGTTTTCTGTGATCTTCCTGGGGGAGGTCCTGACAGAAAGGATGATTCTGGGCTGTGTGCTCATGTTCTCAGCCCTTTTACTGTCCGAGCTGCGTTTTACGGTCCCTGGAAAGGAGGTCCATGGGTAAATCCTTATTTATAGCAGAAAAGCCCAGCGTTGCCCAGGAGTTTGCCCGGGCGCTTAAGATATCGGGGAAAAAGGGGGACGGGTTCATCGAATCGGAGACAGCCGTAGTCACCTGGTGCGTCGGGCATCTGGTGACCATGAGCTATCCGGAAAGCTATGATCCGGCCCTGAAGCGGTGGAGCATGGATACCCTTCCATTTCTTCCGAAGGAATTTAAATATCAGGTCATCGACGGCGTAAAAAAACAGTTTCTGACTGTGAAAAAGCTGCTGACCCAGCCTGACGTGGACACCATCTACGTCTGCACCGACTCCGGACGGGAGGGAGAATATATATACCGTCTGGTGGAGCAGATGGCCGGAGTCCGGGGGAAAAAGCGTCTTCGTGTGTGGATCGATTCCCAGACGGAGGAGGAGATCCTGCGGGGAGTCCGGGAGGCAAAGGACCTGTCTGAATACGATAATCTGGCGGCCTCCGCCTATCTGCGGGCCAAGGAGGATTATCTGATGGGCATTAATTTCTCCCGGGTACTGACTCTGAAGTACGGAAATACTGTGGCCTCTTACTTAAAAGAGAAGCGGGCGGTGCTGTCCGTGGGCCGCGTCATGACCTGTGTCCTGGGAATGGTAGTCCGGAGGGAACGGGAGATCCGCAGCTTTGTGAAAACGCCTTTTTACCGGGTCCTGGGCTCCTTTGACGTTCCAGGCCAGGAAGGCATTTCCGTGGAGGCAGAATGGAAGGCCGTGAAGGGGTCCAGATATTACGAAACCCCGGCCCTATATAAAGAAAACGGGTTCAAAGAGAAAAAGACGGCAGAGGAGCTGATCCGCTTCCTGTCAGCATCCCCCATGGAGGGGACCTTAATTTCTATGGAGAAAAAACGGGAAACGAAAAATGCCCCGCTTTTATATAACCTGGCGGAGCTTCAGAACGACTGCTCCAAAATGTTCAAGATCAGTCCCGACGAGGCCCTGAAGGTGGTCCAGGAGCTATATGAAAAAAAGCTGGTGACGTATCCAAGGACCGACGCCCGGGTGCTTTCCTCGGCTGTGGCAAAGGAGATCCATAAAAACATCGGCGGACTTAAGAATTTTGCCCCGCTGGCGGACCTGGCCTCTGAGGCACTGGAGCTGGGGAGCTTTAAGACCATAGGAAATACCAGGTACGTCAATGATAAGCAGATCACAGACCACTACGCCATCGTTCCTACGGGCCAGGGCTTTGGGGCCCTGCGGACCCTGGGCTCCCTGCAGCTTAAGGTCTATGAGGTGATCTCCCGGAGATTTTTAAGCATCTTTTATCCGCCGGCTGTTTATCAGAAATTTTCCCTGGACCTGGAAAAGCAGGGAGAGCATTTCTTTGCCAATTACAGGGTACTGGCGGAGGAAGGCTATCTGAAGGCCGCCTATGTTCCAAAAAAAACGGCGGAGAAACAGACCGGAGACCAGGAAACGGAATCCGGAGAAGAAAAAAAACAGGCCGGCAAAGGCAATGAGACAGAGATCGAACTGGATGGCGGTGAGAAGGCCAGGGCCCTTCTGGTCATGCTTTCGGGCCTTAAAAAGGGACAGCGTCTGGCTCTTACAGGGCTGGAGATCAAAGAGGGAGAGACGTCTCCTCCCAGGAGGTACACCTCCGGCTCCATGATCTTAGCCATGGAAAATGCCGGGCAGCTCATTGAGGACGAGGAACTCCGTTCCCAGATCAAGGGCAGCGGCATCGGCACCAGTGCCACCAGAGCGGAGATACTGAAAAAACTGGTCAGTATCAAATATCTGAGTTTAAATCAGAAGACCCAGGTGATAACCCCGTCTCTGTTGGGAGAGATGGTTTATGAAGTGGTGGACCACTCCATCAGGCAGTTATTAAATCCTGAGCTGACTGCTAGCTGGGAAAAAGGTCTGACTTATGTGGCGGAAGGTTCCATTACATCGGATGAATACATGGAAAAACTGGAACGTTTTGTTGCAATGCGCACTGTAAACGTGACCAGATTGAATAACCAGTATGATATGCGGGGACTTTTTGACGCGGCTGCCGCCTTTTACAAAACAAAAAAGGAGAACTGATTACAATGAAACTGAAGGAAATGAAAATTAAAGAGCTGTTTGATACAAGCCATACAATTGCTGAGAGAATTTTTGATAATCATACTTATGCATGGGAAGTACTTCCTGAGATCGGTGATTTCATCCGTTCTTTAGGACCTCTTCTTCCGGAAAATGAATACCGCAAGATCGGCACTGATATCTGGGTACACAAGAGCGCAAAAGTAGCACCTACCATTATGATGGCTGGTCCTATGATCATCTGTGAAGGCGCAAATGTACGTCACAGCGCATTCTTAAGAGGAAATGTTATCATCGGCGCTGGCGCTGTTGTAGGCAACTCCTGTGAATTAAAGAATGCTCTGATCTTTGACGAAGCACAGATCCCACACTTTAACTATGTTGGTGATTCTGTACTTGGATATAAGGCTCATATGGGCGCAGGCGCAGTTACTTCCAATGTAAAGTCTGACAAGTCTTTAGTTGTAGTACACGCAGAAGATAAGGACGTAGCTACCGGATTTAAGAAATTTGGCGCGATCCTTGGCGATGGCGTAGAAGTAGGCTGCAACAGTGTTCTTAATCCAGGAACCGTTGTAGGTAAGGAAAGCAACATCTACCCATTATCCAGCGTAAGAGGCTGTGTTGCTGCTCACTCTATTTACAAGAGCCAGGACAATATCGTAGCAAAGGAAAACCGTGAAGAAGCTCCGGCACCAAAGAAGAGAGCAACCAGAAAGCCAAAGGTTGTGAAATAACAAACGAACCGCCCGCGAAAGCGGGCAGTGGAGCGCGTAAGCGCGTGGTTCGTGAGTGAAGAATATATAATAAAACCCCCGCTAACCAGCGGGGGTTAATTTTTTACGTCCTATTTCGTTCCGAAGATACGATCTCCCGCATCTCCAAGACCTGGGCAGATATACGCATTTTCATTTAAACATCTGTCTAAATGTCCAACATAAATCTGGATGTCCGGATGTGCTTCCTGCAGTTTCTTAAGACCTTCCGGTGCTGCGATGATGGCCATAAATTTGATCTTCTTTCCACCGTGCTGCTTGATGAAATTAACAGCTGCAACAGCAGATCCACCGGTTGCCAGCATTGGGTCAGTAACAACAATGGTACGTTCCTCGATGGGATCCGGAAGTTTGCAGTAATATTCATGAGGCTCATGTGTCTCCTCATCTCTGTAAAGACCGATATGTCCGACCTTAGCACTTGGAACCAGTGCCAGGATACCGTTTACCATACCAAGACCTGCTCTTAAGATCGGCACAACTGCCAGCTTACGGCCTGCGATCATAGGTGTCATACAGGTCTCGATTGGTGTCTCAACTTCTACATCTTCCAGAGGAAGATCTCTTAAAGCTTCGTATCCCATCAGCATGGCGATCTCTTCGATCAAAGCGCGGAATTCATTTGTACCGGTGCTTTTCTTTCTTAAAATAGAGATCTTGTGCTGGATCAATGGGTGATCAAAAACAATTACATTTTCCATAGTTTTTTGCTGCTCCTTATTCGTGTTGTATAAGACACAGATACTTGTCTGTCTTTTCTGTTTCCTATTATAACTGATAGCGTGGATAATGGCAACGTTAATTACTTGGTAGAAGGATCAAATGCAACGATCACATAATCTCCCAAAGCGTGGGGGACCGGAACGGAAAAGCAGATAGTTCCGTGGTTTTCATAGCTGAAGGATTCCGGCCATACAGTATCAGATGCCAGCGGAAAGTCGGCTCCGTTAAATACCTCTGTAAGGATATCCAGATCCAAACTGTCACGATACTCTAAAAAAGCTTCCTTCTGATCCTGGGTTATACCTACAAATTCCACATCATCACTTAAAACATAACCGGCCATAGTGTAGCCATCTGTGTAATCAGAAAGCCCAAGATTTCTTACCTGGTTCAGATCCACTGTGTTGGTATAAAAAACACTGACAGGATAAGCAGCTCCATTACTCATGCGGTCTCCTTTGTAAACAGCAGTGAGACGCTTCCGGTCTGCAGATATGACTTCGCATTTTACAGTAAGAGTATCTGCGGTTTCATCCAGATCGTTTGCCTGAATAATGGAAAGGGCATTGGTCTTTAAAAGTTCATTTACATTGTCCTGTTTTGCGCTGTCGTTCATCTGGCTTACCACCGGATATTGAATGGAAATATTTCCGGAAGAATAAGTCTCAAGCTGTACGCTGATACCTGTAGTTCCTTCTTTAACAGTCTCACTTTCCTGAACAGAAGAACTTTCCTCCACAGTTGCAGGTTCTGTTGCTTCCGGGACACTGGTAGCTTCCTGGGTATGTATGGTAGACAGATCCGTATCCGCCGGAGCGAGACCAAAGATAAGACCGATGGAAACTGCGCCGACCACAACAGCAGCACCTATGGCACCGATAATGATCTTTTTGGTTGTATCCATAATTATTTCCTCCTCGTATAGTATTTCTTCCTTATTATATATTACTCTGCTTTTATGGACTCTGTATAAAGAAATACTTACAAATTCATGAAGGATAACAGGAATATATTTTCATTTCCTTTCATATAGTATAAGAGCGTGTCAAAAAGGTTATGTCACGCAGGATAAAAACGGGAGGGAATGTAAAATGACATATTTAGAACTGGTTGCAGCAGTAGGCAGCGTACCTATGGATATTGCCTGTATGTACTTTAACGGCAGGCTGACAGAACGGGAAATGAAAAATGTGATCGGTTGGAAAAAGGCCGGTCTGGTGGAATGTTTTTATCTGCAAAATAGAAATGATGAAAATAATCAAATCCGTAAATGAATATTGAAAATAAATACCCCTTGTGCTACATTTATAATTAGGTGTGAACAAAAGCAAAGGGGCTGTTGATGTGGGAGAGAAGAAGTTATATGTTAATTTATTAGGAGAGTTTTCTGTGTGGTACGGAGACAAAAAGGTGTACATGGGACGTACATCTACCGGCCGCCAGGCACAGCTGTTCCAGCTTCTGATGATCAGTCCGGGATTTCAGATATCCAAGGAAAAATTAATGGCTGACATTTATAAATCAGGAGAGTTCAATAACCGGAACAACAGTGTCAACAATGCGGTCTATCGTCTGAGAAAAATGCTCACGGATGCGGGGGTTCCAGGTGACGAATATATCGCCATTGAAAATGGAAACTGTGTGTGGAAAGAAGATATACCTGTTCAGGTAGATGCTGTGGAATTCAAACGGCTGTTAGAAGAAAGCCGGGATGCAGAAGATGATGATAAACTTCATATACTTCAGGAAGCCTGGCTTCTCTACAGAGGACCGCTGCTTGCCAGCAATTCCATTGAAGAATGGGCTATTCCTGAGAATCTTCATTATAAAGAACTGTATCGTGACTGTACCAACCAGATCGCGGATATATTAAAAGAAAAAGAACGCTGGGAAGATCTGTATACCCTGTATACAACTGCATTGGGAATAGAGACTTACGAGGAATGGCAGTTAGGGCAGCTGGATGCGCTGATCGCTTTAGGAGAGTATGAGAAAGCATATAAAACATATGAAAAAGCGGTCCGGATCTATACAGAAGTTTCGGATCTGCCTGTTTCCGAAGAGATGTTAAAGCGTTCCCGCAAGATCAGCCAGTACTTAAAAGGTGGTTATGAGGATCTTGACGATATCCAGGTAAGCTTTCTGGAAGTAGCCAAGAAAAGTGAAGAACAGGTATATGAGTGCCTATATCCAAACTTTATGGATGTGTACTGTTCCATCTTAAGACTTGGTGCCCGTATAGAGGTTGTTTCCTGCCTGATGCAGTGTACCATTGTAAATAGGAAGAAACTGCCGGTACAAAAGGCAGTTGCAGCGAAAAAAAGCGCCCTTCTTTTACAGGCGATCAAACAGACGCTGCGTTATGGTGATATATTTACGCAGTATAATACATCAAGATTTCTGATCATACTAAATCATACTAAAAAGGAAAATGGAAAGATCGTCTTTAACCGGATCGCCAAAGTTTACGAAGAACTTGGCGGAAATCGCAGGGATATTGACTATCAGATCACTCCTATGTATCAGGAATAATATAATTGTTCATATTGTCCAACAGATATCTCAGACAGATTAAACTCTGCCTGGGATATTTTTTTAAAATTAAAATATTTCTTCAAAAATGGCACTTTTTTTTTAACTTGTGATAAAAACCGTGATAAGGAAAATGATACCATAAATACAACAAGAGAAGAGGTAATTGTCAGACAGTTGAACATATATTATTGAGGAGGGAGTTGTATGAATCAGCTACGCAAAGCGAAAAGCAGAAGACACGCTGTGTTGCCTCGTAAGTATATAAAGGTGGTTGTTACATATGTACTGTTATTTGCCATTGTATTCAGCAATATGAGCAACCCACTATTCAATGTATTTGCAGGGCAGAAAAAAGAAGAATTCCGAATTCATGCGGATGAACTCCAACGGGCAGCAGAAGAAGCCCTGGAGGAAGGAAACATCGTCGAGGAACCATTAGACTTCTATACGAAAGACTCTTCGTTATTAAAAGAATACGAAGAACTGTTCGCAGCAGACGGTACTCTCTATGAGATCTTTCCGGATTATGAGAGAGAATATTATCTGGACGATATCGAACTTCGGATCTTCCTTCGGATCAGTCCTGATGCAGATCCAGACTCCTACGCACTGACCGGAGAAGAAACACTGATCTTCCTTTATACAAACGGAGGAGAAGAAACAGTAGCAGGCAGGGTAAATATTGACGGATACATTTCCGGTATCTGCAGCCTGAAATCTTACATGACTGCATTTGAAAAGAAAGAAAATAGCGGCAGCCATAACAGCGGTAACAGCAGCAGCTCCGGAATAAAAACAGAACCGGGAATTGATCCTTCAGAAGCTGAGACAGCAGAAGAAGTTCCCGGAACAGATCAGGAACCAACTGATGATGGAGAAAAAAACTCACAGGTTGACTCCGAAACAGAAGAAGTAAAAGAGCCGGAAGCTTCTGATGCAGGAAAAAATGATAATGAGGATAAATCTCACGAAGATGGTTCTGGTGCAGAAAATTCCAACACAGAAAACAACGGATCTGACAATGAGGAAAATCCGGATACAGAAGATGAGAATGATGCCTCTGAAAACACTCCGGACGAGAACCAGGAAGAAAATACTTCTGATAATGAAAATTCAGAAGATACCGGTTCCGATAATGAGGGCCAGGGAGAAGACAGCAGTTCATCTGATACAGTTGCTTCCATTTCTATCCATTCCAGAATTTTCCTGACAGATACAATGCAGGAAGAGACGGAAGAAGAAACAGAGGCACCAACAGAAGAAGAAACTGAAAAGGAAACGGAACCGGAGACCGAATCTGAAACAGAAACTGAGCCGGAAAAGGAAACCAGCGCAGAAGCAACGGAACCGGAAACCGATCCTGTACCAGAGGAAACAACACCTAAAGAAACCACTGCTGATGAAACTCTTCCGCAGGAAACACCAGAAGAGACAACAGCAGCAGAAAGCAAAGATAATACCGGCACAACAGAAACAGGAGCAGCTGCACAGCCTGAAACAGAAGAAACAACAGCTGCAGATGATACAAAACTTTCTGATCTGCCGGGTGCAGTAGAAGAGACAGAAACAGAACCTGGATTTGAACGTGTCGGAGCATTAAAAGGTGAGACTTACAACCTGGTAGCATTAGATCAGACAATAACAGCGAGAGCTTTCACCGCAAAGCTTTCTGATATGGGATTTGACAAAGATGAACTGGAAAGCCAGGGACACATCATCAATTACATGATCGATCCTGTAGGCAGCGCAGAACTTGTAAAAGCACCAAAACTTACAAGAGACGGCGCAGAAGTAACCTTTGGTGTGATCCCGCAGACAGGTTATAAGATAACAGAAGTCACTGCAAACGGTGTGGAACTGGAAGAGACCGATTCGGAAAACATCGCCAGTCCATCCAATGCAGAAAGAGCTGACGAGGCTGTCTACTATACGATCCCGGAAGTTTTAGAGGATCAGGAAGTAGAGATCTTCTTAGAGGAGATCGTACCGGGTACGCATCCGGCATTTGAATACGCTGAAAACATAAATGGTGTAATTGTTACTATCTCTGCTGCAGAAGGAATTCTTCCAGAAGGAACTACTGCAAAAGTTATCGAAGTAACAGACCATGTAGAAAATGCTGTTAAAGAGAAAGTAGAAAGTGAAGCAGCAGAAACTGATTCAGTAGAGGTTAAATCTGTACTTGCCTACGATATCACTCTTTACGATGCACAGGGCAATGTATTAAATGACAGCTGGAGTACAAATGGTTATGTACATGTAAGCTTTTCAGGATCAGTCATTGAAGAAAAGAGCAAAGAAGCCGAGACTGTTGAAATTTCGCATCTGGATACAGAAGCAGACACTATAGAAAACGTAGTAACTGTAAATGAGATCAAAGCCTTAGAACAGGTAGCAGATCCGGTAGCAGTTCCGGAAGAGGCAAGCGTTGAAAGCGTTGCTTTTGAAGCGAAGCATTTCTCAACTTATACGGTGACGTTCTCTAACAACGGCAGTACCACTTCCGTGCGGTTTGAATTTAAAGATACCGATAATGGAGATGTTGGTTCTGGCTCCTATTCATTGTGGAATGTTTTTACGGATAATAAGGAATATACTACAGAAGAAGCTGTTAGTGCGGTATTAAATAGTGCTAATCAATCCAGCGTGATGGATGAGTATATTTTTAAAGAAGCTAAAACAGCACAGAATGGTGGAGCCACATTCACTAAAATACAAGTAAAAACTACTACTTATGGTTACTATGGAACATCCCGTAAATTGCAGGTATACACAGAGAGTGGTTGGCAGGATGTTTCATCAAACTCAACATTGTATTTTACATTTGAAAAAATATATGTAGTACGGTTTAACGGTAATGGAAATACATCCGGTTCAGCTCCGACAATGATCACAGTGGCAAATGCCGGAACAGAGATAACATTACCAGGAGCTGGAACTCTTGAAAAGAGTGGATATTCATTTGTTGGATGGACAGAAAATCCAACAGCTAGTACTGATGAGTTTGAAAAAGGAAATGTTACAATATATCCTGCAGGTAGTTCTTTAGTGGTAAGCGAGAATAGAACTTTGTATGCAGTATGGGCGGAAAACAATCCTAATGTTAAAGTGCATTTCTTCATACGATTAGATGCAAGAATTATAAATGAGCCGTCGGGTGCACCTAAATCAGAGTATACGGGACATGATACATCTAGCGGTATGTATTTCAACTCTAGTGAAAAAGTTCTTAAAGAAGCTAAATTTGTAACAGATCCTACAGGAGAAAAAGTTGTAGATAACTTAAATAAATTACCAACTAATGCAGCAATTGCCACAGCGGTAAATAAGTATCCGACAAGTTTAAATAATAACTATGGTCAACGTTCTATAACTGCAGATGATTTAGCTGAAAATGGAGATTTTTATGTAATATGGTATGTTGTTAAATTACCTCAACAGTTAGATGGTTACTGGCACGTAGATGGTGTTCTTCTTAAAAAGGATAAGGTTACATTAGCCTATGATTTGAACTGTACTGATTATACAGCAGATAGTAAAACACCTGTTGGCGGTTCATATGAGAAAAACACTACCGTAGACGTTTCGGATAATTCAGGTTTTAAACGTCCTGGTTATACCTTTGTTGGGTGGAATACTGATAAGAATGGTAAAGGAACTTCTTATCCAGGTGATGGTAAGGGTAAAATAACATTAATACAAAATACCGTATTATATGCACAATGGGTCAATGCTTCTGGAGGATTAAACATCAAAAAAGTATTGAACAATGCTTCTGCATCAGATGATATTACAAAAGTAACATTTGCTTTGTATAAGTCAGATGATAGTTGGAATAAGGGAGATTTAGTTGTAGCTGATCTTCATCCAAATGCAGCAGGAAATGTCCTTTATCAGTTGCAGCATGATCCAAACGTATCCAAGTATCTCCTTTATGAAACTGCTACAGCAGATGGCTATCAGTTATTAACAGAGCCATTAAAGATAACGGTAACCTTTACGATGGATAATAAAATTGAATATACGGTTGACGGTCAGTCAGGAACATATTCAATTACTAATCCATTTACCGTTGTCAATTATGCAGGAGTTATCTTACCAGATACCGGTGGTTCCGGTCTTGATCAGATCCGCCGCATCGGATGGTCTGTAGTTATTACATCTGTGTTATATGCAGGCTTACAGTTAAGCCTGACATTGAAACGTAAACGTGAAGAATAATACTTCACAGTAAAAACAGCAGTACACACTGCGGGGCACCCCGCTCCGCAGCGTATAAAAAATAATAAAAAATTAATTATCCAAAAAGGGGAATTTTTCTTAAAAGAAAGGAAAGATGATTATGAAAAAGATGAGAAAAGTAGCAGGAATGTTAATGGCGGCAACAGTAGCAATGGCAATGCCTATGTCAGCGATGGCAGCAAATATTACGGTAGAAAAAGCTGTGAAAGGTGCTACATATAGTGCGTATAGAGTATTTGATTATACTAAAGATGACAATGGTGGTTATTCTTATACTATTTCTGATACCAGTCCATGGTATAATTTTATTAAGAGCCGTTCCGAATTTACTTTAACCCCAACCGCAAAAGATCCTCACTTATATGTTGTAACATCTGAAAGTTTGAGTGCTGAAGTTAGTAAGGATATTACAAAACGTACACTTACACAGGAATTAGCCAATGCTATGAAAGCTGAAGCTAAAAACATAACCCCAGAAAAAACTGTAACTGTAACAGAAGATACGGCATCCTTTGATATTCAAGAATTAGGTTATTATTTTGTAGATACAACAACAGGTACTTTGTGTTCCTTAATTAACAGCTCTGATGATGAAAAAGTAGCAGAGAAGAATGAATTACCAACTCTTACTAAAACAATAACCAATATTGACAAAAATACATCCGATAATTTTACAGTATATATAGGTGAAACTGTAAATTACGCAATTACAGTTAATAAGGGAAAAGGTACTACAAATGAAATCATAGTTCACGATGAAATGAATGAACATTTATCACTGAATAACGATATTGTAGTTACCACAGCAGATGGTACCGTATTAACAAAAGGTGATCAGCTTGGCAAGGGTGATTATACCATTAATACAAGCCCAGATAATGACAACTGTACTTTTGAAATAACTTTAAATGAAGATTATGTAAAATCTATGGCAGATAATGCAAGTGTAACTATTACATATTCTGCAACTGTATTATCCACAGGAACAAGTGGAGAACCAATGGAGAATAAAGCACATATTCAGTACTTAGAAAAGGAAAATCCACCAGAAGAAGTTGATGTATATGAATATAGCTTTAATCTTAAAAAGGTAATAAAAGATACAGACACTGTTTTAAGTGGCGCTGAATTTGAATTAAGAGAAGGTGATAAACCACTTTATTTTGTAGAAGACAAGAATGACGCAGATGAACTTATTGGATATCATGTAGTTCCAAAGGGTACAACAGGTGCAACTACAACTATTGTAGCAGGTGAAGTAACTATTAGAGGTTTAAAGAATGGCACATATAGCCTCGTAGAAATTAAAGCTCCACAGGGATATAATCTGTTAGATAAAGCTGAAAGCGTAGTAATTTCTAATGCTAATAAAGCAGATATTGTAACTGTTGAAAACTCTAAAGGTATCCAGCTTCCATCCACTGGTGGCATCGGTACAACAATCTTCTACGCAGCAGGTATCGTAGTAATGGCAGGCGCTGTATTCTTCGTAGTACGCAGCAGAAAGCATGACTAATTGACACGTAAATCCTATTCACGTATAATGGATTTATAAAAGACATTGTGAAAAAAGTTTTATGAATGAACTATAAACCCAGGAGGTGCGGAAAGGCCGGATGAGAAAACGAATTTCAACTATCATATTTGTGATCATTTTCCTGATCGGTCTTTCCATTCTCCTTTATCCTGCGGTCAGTGAGTATGTGAATGAGAGACATTCCTCACGGGCGATAGCTTCTTACGACAAGCTAGTAGAGGAACTTCCGGAGGCGGATTATTCCAAAGAACTGCAGGACGCACAGGCTTACAACGAATATCTTGCTCAGTTTGACAATCTCAGTGCAGCAGCCAATACCGAAAAGGAAAGAGAAGACAGTCCTTATGAAAATCTCTTAAACACTGGTGGTTCAGGGATCATGAGTATCATCAATATACCGGGAATTGCGGTAGAACTTCCTGTATATCATGGTACGGATGAAGGCATTTTACAGGTAGCAGCAGGACATTACGAAGGTTCTTCCCTTCCTGTAGGCGGTGAAAGCACTCATGCGATCATCACCGGACACAGAGGACTTCCTTCAGCAAAGCTGTTTACGGATCTGGACCGCCTGGAAACAGGAGATGTGTTCTATCTGAAAACATTAGGAGAGATCCTGGAATATCAGATCGATCAGATCGTTACTGTACTTCCTTCCGAGGTAGACGGACTTTCCATTGAACCGGGAAAAGATTATGTGACACTGGTCACCTGTACTCCTTATGGTATCAACAGTCACCGGCTTCTGATCCGGGGAACACGGATCCCATATGATGAAAAATATGCAGAAAAGGTTCCGTTAAAACCGGCACCGGCAGTCAGTGACAGACCGGCGGAAGAGCAGGGACGCAAACTGGGTACAAGACAATGGATTCTATTTGCCATAGCTGCATTTGGAGTGGCAATCTTACTTGGAATCCTGGCACCTTCCGGAAAGAAGAAGGGAAAAGCCAGCAGCAAAACGGAAGAAACCGCTGACCAAAGAAACAAGGAACTCTCTCAGAACAGCAAAGCAGAGAAGAAAGAAGGAAGCCATGAAAAGAATGAAGAAGAAAAATAAAATGGCAGCTTTTCTGGCGGCAGTGATATTGATGACCATGAGCGTATGCCAGGGTGCATTCGCAGGCGAAACAGCAGGTATCGACACGGCCAGACCGGTATCTCTGACCATTGATCTGGAAGCGGAAAGTAAAAAAGCAACTATTTCCATTTACAAAGTAGGTGAATGGAATGGTGCAGAAGGAGCATATGCTCTGTCTCAGGAATTTACCGGTTCCGGAGCTGATATAGGAGATCATACTGCTACCGGCGTGCTGTCAGCTGCACAAACTCTGGAACAATTCATAAAAAATAATCAGATCGGAGCGTTGTCTACACAGGCAACTGCTTCCGGAAAGATCCAGTTTACAGGACTTTCATCCGGTTTGTATCTGGTATGCCAGTTCAAGGCTTCCGGTGCTTTCGACAGCATCGACTGCCAGATCGCTGGTCT
>ERZ838839.2534-NODE-2534-length-13764-cov-2.958276_pt1 | contig 13764 bp, 10 predicted proteins | sample MGYA00519909_ERZ838839 | MGnify/ENA primary metagenome ERZ838839 (study PRJEB31850, sample SAMEA3708843) | human gut metagenome | biome: human gut; feature: human-associated habitat; material: faeces | place: China | collected 2014 ... | reverse complement strand
GCAGGCGACCAGCCCGCCCGCACAGCAGGCAGTCAGGGCCAGCACAGCCAGCAGGGCGCGTCCGCGGTGCTTGGGGGCGGTGTCCCACAGGGCGGCCAGACGCTGCTTGAACTGGCGCTTGTTCAGGGCAAAGCCGCTGGTCAGCGCGGGGCCGCGGTTCTGGCGCACGGCGGTCAGCAGGGCGTCGGCGTAGGCCGCACGGCAGTCGGCATCGCGGCCACACAGGGTCTCGGCGTCACAGGCCTCCTCAATGTCGCGGCCCGCGCGGGCGGCCAGCAGCCAGACAGCAGGGTTATACCAATGCACGGCACACGCCAGCGTAAACAGCAGCTTTTTGGCGACGTCATGCCGTTTTATGTGGGTCAACTCGTGGGCCAGCATGTAGTCTGCGCCCTTGGGAGCCGTGCCCGTGGGGGTCAGAAGTACGGGATGCAGCGTGCCCGCCACCATGGGGCTGCGTACCAGCGGCGTGGCGACCATGCGCGGGCACGCCCCCTGCGGCAGGGCATTGCGCCAGCTGGTGTCAACCGGCTGTGCGGTGCGGCGGACGCGGATGCGCCAGACGGCATAGCCGCCAAATTGATAGAGCGCAACAGCCAGCACGCCGAGGTTCCACGCAAAGGCCAGCAGGTTCAGCCGCGTTGCACCGACGGCGAGGCGTTCCAGCACCGTGCGGTGTCCCGTCTGCAGCTCGGCGCGGGGCACGATGTAGCTCGTGGGCGCGCCGCCCTCCGTGGCGACCATGTAGGGCACACCGTCGGCGGGGCGCTCGGTGACTTCCTGCGAAAGGGCGGTCCGGCTGTACAGCGGTGTGGTATCCACAGACACCGCCGCCGGGGCCTGGGGCACAAGCGCGTGCAGCGGCACCAGAAGCGGCACCGCCAGCGTGACCCACAGGCGGCAGAGCCACTGCGGGCCGTAGCGTTTTTGCAGCCGGGGCGCCGCGGCCAGCAATGCCAGCGCGGCCAGGCCCAGCAGAATGCCCTGCACGAACAGCGAAGCAAAAAGTGTGGCGAACATGGGGTCGACCTCCTTTGTTCTACAGTTGTAGAAGATAGTTTTATTCTACAAGTGTAGAAGGGCAGTGTCAAGGGGTGAGGGTGACAAAATTTGACAGGGTTGTTTGGTGGAATTGCATAAGGGCGGCAGCGGGCAGGTGGGGGCCGGGCATGCCCGGCCCCTACAGCGCCACACTTGTTGAACAGGCGTTGAAGGCAAGGTACACGGGAGGGATGAATCCCTCCCCTGCAAATCATTACCGGGTGGTTGTAGGGCGGCCAGCCCTCTAGCCGCCGCGGACGTTTGCGGTACTATATAACTTTATGGGCTGCCACTGTAGGGGGCGGCATCCTTGACGCCCCGCGGAGGGGTCAAGACCCCTCCCTACAAATCACTCGAAAACGGGGCTGCGCACTAAAAAAGCGCACCGCCCCCAGTCGGGAGCGATGCGCAAAATATCTTTATGCTATGCCAGACTTACGCCAGCAGGGGCTTGCAGGCCTCGGCCAGCTTTTCCTTCTGGGCCTCGGCCTCGGCGAGGTCCTTGCCCTTGGTGGTAAAGTAGGTCTTGATCTTCGGCTCGGTGCCGGAGGGACGCACGACAACCGTCGCGCCGCTTTCCAGCGTGTAGATCAGGACGTTGGCGGCGGGCAGGCCGGTCTCCTCGGGCTTCTTGTAGTCCACGACCTTGACGACCTTGTCACCGGCAAAGTCCTTCGGCGGGTTGACGCGCAGGTTCTGCATGATGTCTGCCATCTTGTCCATGCCGGACAGGCCCGGGAACTCAAAGCTGTCCACCTTGTTCAGGTAGCGGCCATATTCGGTGTAGATGCGCTCCAGCTCTTCCTTGATGGAGGAGCCCTTGGCGCGGTAATAGGCGGCCATCTCGCAGATCAGCATCGAGCCGATGATAGCGTCCTTATCGCGGACGTAGGGACCGGCCAGATAGCCGTAGCTTTCCTCAAAGCCGAAGATGAAGCGGTCCACCTCGCCGTCGGCCTCCAGCTTGGCGATCTGGTCGCCGATCCACTTGAAGCCGGTCAGCACGTTGCGGCACTCGACGCCGTAATGCTCAGCGACCTTGTCAGCCAGCGGCGTGGAGACGATAGACTTGCACATGACGGGGTTCTTGGGCATCGTGCCCTGCTCGATGCGGCCCGCGCAGATGTAGTCGAGCAGCAGAACGCCGACCTCGTTGCCGGAGAGCAGCTCATAGCTGCCGTCCTTGCACTTGACGGCGATGCCGACGCGGTCCGCGTCGGGGTCAGTGGCCAGCATCAGGTCAGCGCCGGACTTCTCGGCCAGCTCCAAACCCAGGCGCAGCGCCTCGAAGATCTCGGGGTTGGGATACGGGCAGGTCGGGAAGTTGCCGTCCGGGTCCTTCTGCTCGGGCACAATGGTGATGTCGGTGATGCCGATGTCGCCCAGAACATGGGTGACGGGCACAAGGCCGGAGCCGTTCAGCGGGCTGTAGACGAGCTTCAGACCGGCGGTCTTGCAGATACCCGGGCGGATGGAGCGCGCCTCGATGGCGGCATACAGCGCGTTGATGCAGTCGTCACCGACGTACTCGATCAGGCCCTGGGCCATGCCGTCCTCAAAGGAGATCAGTTTGGCGCCGGTCAGGATATCGGTTTTCTGAATTTCGGCGTAGACGATGTCGGCGGCCTCGTCGGTCATCTGGCAGCCGTCCGGGCCGTAGGCCTTGTAGCCGTTGTACTTGGCGGGGTTGTGGCTGGCCGTGACCATGATACCGGCGTTGCAGTTGTAATAACGGGTCGCAAAGCTCAGTGCGGGCACGGGCATAAGGGCGCTGTAGATGCGGACCTTGATGCCGTTGGCGGCCAGCACCTCGGCAGCGGTTTTGGCGAACAGGTCGCTCTTGATGCGGCTGTCATAGCTGATGGCAACGGTCTGGCTGCCGCCCTGGGTCTTGACCCAGTTGGCAAGGCCCTGGGTCGCCTGACGGACAACGTAAATATTCATACGGTTGGTGCCTGCACCGATGACGCCGCGCAGACCCGCAGTACCGAACTTCAGGGCCACCGCAAAACGGTCCTGAATGGCGGCATCGTCACCCTTGACGCTTTCCAGCTCGGGCTTGAGGTCAGCGTCGTCCAGCTCTGCAGCGAGCCAACGCTCATACATATCCTGATACATAAGTAAAACACCTTCACTTTCCATAGGAAATACTAACTTAGGTATACTCTAAATATACCAACTTTGCCGTAGCCTGTCAATCGAATTTTGTTTAATTTTGCCTGATTTTTCCCGTTTCGTGCTTGTGCAAGGGCGCGCTGTGCGGTATACTGATAAAAAAGCAGGAAAGTGGGAAACAGGCCATGTATGCAAAAGTGACAAGCCTTGGTGTGACCGGTCTGGCGGGGTACATCGTGCAGGTCGAAGCCGACCTTTCGGGCGGGCTGCCGCAGTTCAATCTGGTGGGTCTGCCGGACTCCGCCGTGAAGGAGAGCAGTGAGCGGGTGCGCAGCGCCATCAAGAACCTGCACTATGAGTGGCCCGCCAGCCGCATCACCATCAACCTGGCCCCCGCCGACGTGCGCAAGACCGGGCCGGTGTACGATCTGCCGGTGTTTGTGGGCATCATGGCCGCGCAGGGCAAGCTGCCCGCCCCCGGCAGTGAGCGGGCGTTTCTGGGAGAGCTGGGGCTGGACGGCACGCTGCGCCCCGTGACCGGCGTGCTGCCAATGGCGCTGGCCGCGGTGCAGAACGGCGTGAAGGAGCTGTTTCTGCCTGCCGAAAACGCCGCCGAGGCCGCCGTGGCCGAGGGACTGACCGTCTACCCGGCCCGCAGTGCGCAGGATGTGGTGCTGCACCTCTGCGGCGCAACGCCCCTGGCCCCGGCAACGCCCGAGGGGTACGACGAGGACGGCGTCTGGCTGGGGCCGGACATGGCCGACGTGCGCGGCCAGAGCGAAGCCCGCCGCGCCATGGAGATCGCCGCTGCAGGCGGGCATAATTTGATCATGATCGGAAGTCCCGGAACCGGAAAATCTATGCTTGCCAAGCGGCTGCCGGGCATTCTGCCGCCGCTGACCTACGAGGAAGCGCTCGAGACCAGCGCCATCTACTCCGTGGCCGGGTTGCTGCGCGGCGGCACGGGGCTTATCAAGCAGCGGCCCTTCCGCAGCCCGCACCACAGCGTCAGCTCGACAGCCATTGTGGGCGGCGGGTCTGTCCCCCGCCCCGGCGAGGTCAGTCTGGCGCACAACGGCGTGCTGTTTCTGGACGAGCTGCCCGAGTTTGCCCGCGATACGCTTGAGGTGCTGCGCCAGCCGCTGGAGGACGGCAGGGTCACCGTCAGCCGCGTACACGGCACGGCGTCCTACCCGTGCAGGTTCATGCTGGTGGCCGCCATGAATCCCTGCAAGTGCGGTTATTTAGGCCATCCCACGCGGGAGTGTACCTGCACGCCGAGCGCGGTGGATGCCTACCGGCGGCGCATCTCCGGCCCGCTGCTGGACCGCATTGACTTACACGTCGAGGCCCTGCCCGTGGAGTACGACGACCTTGCGTCCGAGCAGGGCGGTGAGTCCAGCGCCGACGTGCGTGCCCGGGTCATGGCGGCGCGTGCTTTGCAGCGGGAGCGGTACAAGGCCCTGCCCGGCGTGCGGTGCAACGCGCAGCTGCCGTCCGGCGCCCTGCGGCGCTACTGCCGCATGACTCCTGCCGCCGAGAAGATCCTGCGCAGCGCGTTTGAGCGGCTGGGCTACAGCGCCCGCGCCTATGACCGCATTCTGCGCGTGGCCCGGACCGTGGCCGATCTCGACGGCAGCGAGGTACTGGACACGGCGCATCTGTCCGAGACGCTGCAATACAGGACGCTGGACAGAAAATTCGGGATGTAGTAAAGTTCATACATCATCACACTCTTTTATCCCCGTCAAAAATGGGGCATAGCTCATGTCGCGAGCTATGCCCCATTTTTAATTTTGCTGCAATTTTATAAGAAGTTTCTTCTCCCAGTTCTTCAAATCCGCAATGGCTTTTGTCACCTGCTCACGGACTTCTGTCTGCAAATCATTTTCGGTATCAATCCCATATTTTTTTGAATAAACACGCTTGTACCGATAATCTTCCCGCTTTTTGTCGTTTGGTTTTGCGATGTCTATAATTTTATTTTGAATTTTCTTTCTGTCCTCTGGCAAATTCCAGCCGCCGAGTTCAAAGACAAGCGAAAGGGATTCATCCGTTCTGCCAAACCAATAGTTATAGATGTTGCTGTTGCCCCATGACCCATTGTTTGCAGACAGCGGCGGCAGTACTGCGTCCATTTCTTTTGTGTGGAAGCACAGCCAGGAATCCGTTGAATTTGCGTCAAAAACGATACTACCCTCATCGCTCATCTGCTGTAGGGTTTCTCTGACCGCCGCTGCGATTTGCCCGCGGTTATTCACGCGGTGTTCAAATATGAGGTCCAGTGCTTTTTGATGTTTTTTGTATATTTTATCGCATATCTCTATCAACTGTTGGTCGTCCACAATATCTCTCCTGATAATCGCTATATAGTTGTCAATCATCAACCGCACATCCGGAATCAAGTCGATGCCGCCTGAAACACTTTCCAGTGTTTCAACAATATCCAGATAGGTCATCACATCCCAGTACTCTTCATCACTCGGCAATTCCCCGTCTGGTGTCAGATACAGATAGATTCTGCAATAGTCCGGGTACGCTTTTTCAAGGATTTTTCGATACCGGTTCAGTTGGTCACTGTGCTCATGCGCCCCAACCTTATTTTCAAATGCTATCAGTGTTTTTTCTTCGCTGGAGGTGAGCAAAATATCTATATTGCTCCACTCCCTCTGTACTGTAAAGCTGTAAAAATCCATCAATGCCAGTTGGAACACATCGTACCGCCCAGCACTATCATTCGCCACCAGTTTTTGCACCAGCGCTTTTACATACGCATCACCCATGCCATGGTTTTCATTTGCATTCAAAAGCCACGCCAGCATATTGCTGTGACGTATTTCAGTGCGTGAAATGCGAAGCACATCAAACAGGTTAAATTTCCCCGCCCACGGAAGCAATTCATTCAAGCAGTCTATGTCCAGCAGGAATTTTTTTAATGCCTCTTCATTCGTCATGATAATATCCTTATTTTTCCAGAATTTGCAGCAGTCTTTCAGCGCTCTTGTCCCAGCTGTATTTTTCGAGAAGGGCGGCGGTGGGAGCCGTGGCCGGGGTGACGTCATCGACGTCGCCGGGGTTCGCGGTCAGGTCAATGTAGGCGGCGCAGGGGCCGTAGACCTCCCGCATACAAGGGGTGTCGCTGACAATGATCTGCGGCGCACCGCAGGCGGCGGCCTCCAACGGCGGGATGCCGAAGCCCTCATAGAGCGTCGGGAAAAGAAAGGCTTTGCAGTGAGCCATCAGCGCCTTGGCTGCACCGTCGCTGACATACCCCAGATACAGCACATTGGGCAGGTCGGCCAGGCCGAGGCGCTCGGCCTCGGCGGCAAGGCTGCCGCCGCCCGCAATGGCAAACACGGCGTCGGGCTTGGCCCCGGCCGCGCGCAGCACCCACGGGAAGTTCTTGTTTTTGAGCAGGTTCGCCATGCTGAAATAGTATTGACCGGGCTTGAGCTGCGGGTGCCGGGCAAAAATGCTCTCGTCGGGCGCAATGCGCTGCATCTGCTGCCAGGCGTTGTAGACAACGTCCATTTTCGACGCAGGAACGCCGTAATATTTGGCAATTTCCGATTTAGAGAACTCCGACACCGTGATGATGCGCTCGGCCCTTTTGGCAATGCGGCGGTATTGCAGGCAGTGCCATGCAGCGCTCAGCCGCCCGCGGGGGTCGGTGTAAAAGTCCGGGCGCGCGCGGTAGCAGACATCGTGCACGACGGCAATGCCGCGGAAGCCGAACAGCGGGATGACATTGCAGGTGGCAAGTCCCCCGGCCCCGCGCTGCCGGAGGTAGCGCGGGTAGTCGAGCTGCTGCCAGACGCCGCCCCTGTGCGTGCCGAAGGAAACGACCTTTATATTGGTATAGTGCGGCGTTTCAACGCCCGGCGGGGTGACAATTTCGACAAAGCCCGGCGGGACGATGCGATCCAGCGCGGCGAGCAGCTCGATGGAATAGCGCTGGATGCCCGAAAGGCGCTGGGCAAAAAACGAGCCGTCAACGGCCCAGATGGTGTTGGACATAGAGTACCTCTTTTGTTACGGCGCGGTTGGCGGCGGCCAGAGGACTGGCCGCCCTACGATGCAAATTGCTGCTTGTACAGCAGGATTTTATTGACGCTCCGGTCCAAGCGTTCCTCGGAGATCGTGCCGTTTTGCACAGCCTCCAGGACGGCGGCGTAGGCCTCGGGCAGGGAGTTGGGCATCAAAAGTACATCACAGCCCGCCTGAAGGGCCTGCACGGCGGCCTCGCCGGGGGTGTAGGCGGCGGTGATGGCATCCATCGCCAGCGAGTCGGTGACGATGAGGGTGTTTTCCGCGTCGGGGATCAGCGCGACAAGCTGCGGCGAAAGGGTGGCCGGGGTGCCGTCGCCGGTCACATTCGGTGCGGCGATATGCCCGACCATGACGGCGTGTAGGCCTGTGTCCGCCGCAAAGGGCAGCAGCTCGCAGGCTTGCAGCTCGTCGAGCGTTTTGTAGGTCACGGCCAGCGCGGTGTGGCTGTCCTCAGCGGTATCACCGTGGCCGGGGAAATGCTTGAGCGTCGGCAGGATGCCGCCGGTGCGCAGGCCGTCCGCGGCGGCAGCGGCCATTTCGGCGGCGGTGGCGGCGTCCGACGAGAAGGCCCGCGTGCCGATGATGGGGTTATCCGGGTTCGTGTTCACATCGGCGTCAGGCGCAAAGTCCATGTTGAAGCTGTACTCCTTTAAATATGCGCCGATGGTCTGCCCCATGGCGCAGGCGTCCGCCGGGTCGCCGGACGCGCCCACCGCGGCGGCGCTCTCATATTGCGGCAGGTCAAAGGCCGGGTGGTTTGCCAGGCGCGCCACCGCGCCGCCCTCCTCGTCCACCGCGATGAAAAGCGGCGTGCGGCTGGCGGCCTGCAGATCGGCGTTGAACTGCGCCAGCTGCTCCGGGTCGGTGATGTTCTTGCCGAACTGGCAGATGCCGCCCACAGGGTAGGCTTGCAGGGTCTCCCGCATGGCGTCGGTCAGCATGGTCACACCGTCGGCCTTTGCGTCGTTGATGGTCTCCTGCGGGAGCGTCAGATCCAAGGCGTCGGGACGGATGATGAAAAGCTGGCCGATTTTTTCTTCCGGCGTCAGCGCGTCGGCGGGGGTGGGCGCTGCGGTTGGGGCCGGGGTGGACGTGGGAGTTGGGGTCGGCGCGGCGGAGGGCAGGGTGCCCGCCGGGGCTGCCGTACAGGCTGTGAGAGTGGTGAAGAGCAGTGCGGGGAGAAGCAGGCGTTTCATAGGGGGTCACCGCCTTTCGGGTGAGGGTGAGTGGTGTGGCAAACGGCGCAGGCGGATATGGGATCCGCCCCTACGAGGGATGGGTAACAGGCATTGACCCGGGGACGAGTGCCAACGGAAGGTTGGCGGGCGAACAATGTTCGCCCCTACAATTACTATTATAGTAGCATATTTGCAGAGCAAGAGCAAGACAGCAAAAAGGAGCGACCCTGCCGTAACCCGTTAGTGGGTTTTCATGGCAGTGTCGCCCCTCATCCGGCCTGCGGCCACCTTCCCCCAAAGGGGAAGGCTTTTGCTCGGCTATATTTAGTCCGGTAGACTATCGGCGTAGTCGTTCTCGCCGCCGACGGGGTACTGGGCCACAACGTCGGTGTCGGCGGCAGTCTCGGCGGTGGCGGTATCGTCGTGCAGCGACTCCTTCGTCACAGCAAAGGCGGACTTGTGGTCGGCGTTGACCTCATAGACCAGCGTCGGCGCGTCCGAGCTGGCAAGGTAGCACAGACTGTCGTCAGACGCGCTCGCCGTGCCGAACCGCACCGTCAGGCTTGTGCCGTCGGTGAAGGACAGCGTCGCGGTCACGTCGGGGGCATCCAGCCCGTAGGCGCTGTCAGCATCGGGCGCGGTGATGGTCCACGCGGTCTGCATTTCCAGAATCGTACCGGCCATCTTCCTGACGCTGCTCTGGGTCAGGGCGTAGTCCGGGTCGTCGGCCAGCGTCCAGATGCCGTCGGTGCAGGTAAATGTCAGGTCGTTCACCTGCATGGCGGCCACATCGTCTGTCGTCTTGTCAGTCAGCGTCTGGGCCTTGTACAGGTCGCGGGGTGACTTGCTCAGCGTCGCCAGGTCGCTGCGCCGGACCGTGTAGGCTGCGCCGGATTCGTCGTAGACGTAGTAGACGTCTGCCACGCTGTTCAGCTGATCTACAGTCAGGTCCACGGTCTGCTCCCCTGCCCCGAGGGTGATCGTCATCTGCGGGGTGTCGCTTTTAGCGGGCAGCTCGGCCAGGTCATTGCCCTCGAGCTTGCGCTGCGCCTTCAGGTTGGCGTAGTCCTCCACAAGGCTCTGCACCTTGGTCTGGTCCAGCGGCAGCGACGGGTCATCGGCCAGCAGCCAGCCGTCGCTGCTCTTGAGGAGCGAGACCTCTACATTGTTGCCTGCGTAGGACAGCGCGTCGATGTCATCCGCCGCAAGGTCACACAGCGGCAGCGTCGTGTCGGTCTCCGCCTTCCCGTGCAGCGTCAGCACGGCCAGCAGGATGCCCAGCAGCGCAACGACGCCCACAAGGATGACAAGCGGCAGAAATTTCTTGTTTTTCATGGTTCTCCTTTATCTGCGGCGGCGCACAACGCAGACCACCGCACCCGCAATGACGCAGACGATGGGCAGCACCAGCGTGAACAGTACGCCCAGCGGGATGGCCGCCGAGGTCGGCACGCTCAGCGAGGCCGCGCTCATGCTCTTTGCGTTGATGACCGCTGTCGTCTGCTCGCCGTTCATCCAGTTGACAACACTGCCCAGGAATTGGGCGTTGCCGCCGGAGACGGCCTGGTTGATGTTGCTTTCCAGCAGGTTCGGGCAGTTGACCCAGACGACGCGCGCACCGGTGGCGGAGTTATCCGCCGCCACAGCCACGGCAAAGCAGCCCTCGGGGTCGGTATCGGCCTTCTGGGCGGTCTCGGCGGTGGCGTAGTTCTCCATCGCGTAGGCGTTATCACCGGTGGTCAGCAGGTCGGTAAAGGCGAACTCGCTGTCGTCGTTCGTCGTGATGCCCTGGGCAATGGGGGTGTAGATCATCATGCTCTGGGACACGCCCGCGGTGATGTCGTTGCCGGCCAGCTTGGGCAGCAGGTAGGTCTGGGGGTAGCCGTAGGGGTAATGGTCGGTGTCGGTCTCGATCAGCAGGCCGGGCTGGCGGGCCATGCCGCAGTCGGCCAGCACACTGTCAAGATTCGGCGTCCCGGTGGTGAAGTCGGTGGTCACAAACAGCTTGCCGCCGTTCGCCACGTAGTCCTTCAAAATCGTCGTCTCGGCATCGGTCAGGTCTGCGCCCGGCGCGTTGATAAGCACGGCACTCACGTCCGCCGGGATGCTGCCGGCGGTGGTCAGGTTCAGCGAGGTCACGGTCACACCGGCGTTGGACAGCGTGTCGGTAAAGTCGTCGGACAGCGCGGTCTCGCCGTGGCCGGTCAGCTCGTACAGCTGGTAGGCCGCCGTGCGGGTGACCTTGGCGATGCCGGAGGTCAGGGCGTTCTCGGCCTGGAAGCTGTAGTTGGCCGTGCCGGTGGTGTAGTAGCTCTCCAGGTCCATCTCGTACATGTCGTTGTAGGAGAGCACGTCGCTGTTGTCACCGCAGACCAGCACAACGCTGCCCACCGACGCGCCGTCATACTGCTGGGCGAATGTCGGGTAGAGCACGGGGTCGCGCTGCTGCCAGCTGAAATGGCTGCTCTCGCCCGCGTAGCGGTCCAGCAGGCGGGTAATGTTCGCGTCCTCCTGCCCGCTCTCGGCCAGATAGTAGGCCGTCACATCGGCGTTCAGCTCATGGAGCAGGTTCTCGGTGGTGTCACTTAACGTGAAAAGCGACGTCGTGGAAATATCGTACTCGGTGTATTTGGTGGGCAGTGCGCGGATGACGAGGTTGACCAGAATGATCACCGCCAGCACCACCACCGCCAGCGCACTGGCGTACATACCGCTGTGCAGGGCACGCTTGCTGCCGCCCTGCGGGAGCTTTACATTCAACTTTTTCATGGCGTATCCCTCCTCAATTCCAACGGCGGCGTTCCAACGCCTGCCCGGTCAGGAAGAGGAACAGCCCGATGACCGACAGATAGTACACGATGGCCGGGATGCTGAACATACCGCCCACAATGTCCTGGAACGGGTCAAACAGCGCCAGCGCGGACAGCACCGCGTTGAAGGCCGTCAGCAGCCACGCCGGGCGCAGCCGGAACAGAATGAACAGCACGACAGCCCCCACGCAGAACACCGTGACGCCCGCGGTCAGCCGCTTGCAGATAACGCCGACGAGAATCGACGCGATGAGCACGACGACCATAAAAGCAATGAATGCCAGCAGATTGCCGGTGGTGAACATAGTCTGAATGCCGTCCATAATGTAGGCAACAAGCAGTGCGCCGAAGGTGGCGAGGTAGGCTAAGATCTGGTTCTCGGTCAGGGCCGAGATCCAGGTGCCGACAGCCAGGCAGGCGCTGCCCAGCAGCAGGTAGCCAAGCACGGCGCTGTACGCCGCAACGAGCGAGACCGTGCCGAACGCCTTTAAAATCAGCGGCATGAGCACGGCGGCGGCCAGCGGAAGGGCAAAGACCGCGACCTCGGCCAGGAACTTACCGGCCACGATGGCCGGGATGCTGACCGGACTGGTCAGCAGCAGCTGGTCGGTCCGTGCCCTGTGTTCGTCCGACATGCTCCGCATGGTCAGAATCGGCACCGCAATCATAAGTATCATCAGGATGGAATCATCGTCATGGTGTAGAGCACCGACGCAAAGTCCGACGAGGCGTAGAGCAGGTTGCGGTTGGTGTAGTACAGCCCCAGGAAGAAAAGGCTTACGGCAGCAACGACCCAGCCGATCATGCCGGTAAAGTAGCTTTTGACCTCGCGTTTAAAGATTGCTTTCATCGCTGTCCGCCTCCTTTTCGTTTGCTTCTTCTGCGGCGGCTTCCGCAGGGGGATTTTCGGCGGGGGCAGCGGCGCTTTCCGGCTTGCTGCTCTCGGGTGTCTCGGTCAATTGCAGGAATACATCCTCCAGGCTCATCGTCTCGGCGCTCAGGTTCAGCACCGGGCAGCCCGCCTGAGCCAGCGCCAGCGAGAGCGCACCGCGCAGGTCAGTACCCGCCGTGCTGACGGCGGTGAAGCTGACCTCGCCGCCCTTCTCGTCGGTGACACGCAGGTCGGTCAGGCCGGGCACCTTGCCTGCAGCGGCCACAACGGCCTCGCGGCTGCCCTGTGCCGTGGCGGTGATCGTGCCCTTGGCGGTCAGCTGGGCGGCCAGCTCCTCCGGTGTGCCCTGCGCCACGAGCCTGCCGTGGGCAATGATGAGCACCCGGTCACAGACGGTCTGGACCTCGCTCAAAATATGGCTGGACAGGATGACCGTGTGGGTCTTGCCCAGGTCGCGGATGAGGGAGCGGATCTCGATCATCTGCGCCGGGTCCAGGCCGACGGTGGGCTCATCCAGAATGATGATCTTCGGCGTGCCGAGCAGCGCAGCGGCAATGCCTACACGCTGACGGTAGCCCTTGGACAGGTTGCGGATCAGGCGCTGCTCCATGCCCTGCAGGCCCGCGCGGGCCGCGGCGTGCTCCACTGCGGCGGCACGATCCGCCTTTTTGCGGGTGCCCTTCAGCTCGGCAACGAACAGCAGATACTCCTGCACGGTCATCTCCTGATACAGCGGCGGCAGCTCCGGCAGGTAGCCGATGCAGGCCTTGGCCGCGGCGGGCTCGTCGGCAATGTCGTGGCCGTCGATTTTGACCGTGCCGTCCGTGGCCGAAATGTAGCCGGTAATAATGTTCATGGTGGTCGATTTGCCCGCGCCGTTGGGGCCGAGCAGACCGTAGATGCCGCCATCCTCCACGGTGAAGCTGATGTCGTCCACCGCGGTGTGGCTGCCGTAGCGCTTTGTCAGATGCTCTACTTCGATCAAAGTGCGCACTCCCCTTTTCATTTCATAATGTCTTTTATTATAGTGATAAATTGTGATAATTTTGCGACAATGGTTTGAAGAAGTGTGAAATCGTGCGCGGGGCTTTGCCAAAAAACGCCGCGGAAACAGGAGCAGCTCCCGTTTCCGCGGCGTTTCGCGGGTTTATTTTGAATCAGAAGTCCATGTCGTTGGGGTAGGTATCATGCCGCACAAAGCCGCCGAGCTCGTCGGTAGTCGTCATGCCCATGGCCAGTGCCTTGCTGCGCATGGCGGCGTAAAATTCCGCGTAGGTCGCCTGCATGTACGGTTCCAAAAAGAAGCCGCCGATGCCGAAGGTGAACACGCAGAGCAGCAGCCAGCCAAAGAAGGACAGCTTGAGGATGAAGAAGTTCCACTTCTCGCCCTCCATCATCTCCTTGCTCAGTTCCATAGCGCGGGTGGCGGACATATAGGGGTTTTCGGCCAGCAGGTAGGGCACCAGCTCATAGCAATACTCCCAGTAAATGCCCGGCACAATGAGCAACAGGAAGCCCAGCGCGATTTTCAGGTCGGTAAGCAACTGCACCACGATGGGGTTGCCGTAGGGGCGGCGGAAGGTGCTGACGACGGTGGAGACGGGCGTCAGAGACTGGCGGCTCTCCATAAAATAGCGGCAGCGACCGACGTTGAGCGGGTAGACGACAAACAGTGCCC
>ERZ838839.2529-NODE-2529-length-13786-cov-46.907946_pt1 | contig 13786 bp, 14 predicted proteins | sample MGYA00519909_ERZ838839 | MGnify/ENA primary metagenome ERZ838839 (study PRJEB31850, sample SAMEA3708843) | human gut metagenome | biome: human gut; feature: human-associated habitat; material: faeces | place: China | collected 2014 ... | reverse complement strand
ATCAATCTGCGACCTGTATTTATCACCTCACGCACATTAGCTTTGCATCGCAAATCCCAAGCAGAAAATCACCCGTATGGCAGAATTATCAATATCTGTTCCACCCGTTATTTAATGAGCGAACCGGGAAGCGAAAGCTATGCGGCTTCCAAAGGAGGAATCTATTCACTGACCCATGCACTTGCTTTATCCCTTGCCGACTTTCATATCACCGTAAACTGTATTTCGCCGGGATGGATTCAGACCAATGATTACGAACGGCTACGCCCAGAAGATCATGCCCAACACCCATCAAAACGAGTAGGCAAACCAGAAGACATAGCACGTATGTGTTTATTTTTATGTCAAGAAGAGAACGACTTCATCAATGGACAAAATATCATCATCGATGGTGGAATGACCAAAAAGATGATTTATTTAGAATAAAACGAACTAAAGAAAATATCTATAATGAATAAATAATCACTCATGAAAATACATCATATCGCCATTTGGACATTTCATCTGGAAAAGCTAAGGGAATTTTATACTCGTTACTTTAACGGAACAAGTAATGAAAATACATTAATTCCCAAAAAGGTTTTGAATCTTACTTCATTTCATTTAAAAGTGGTGCTACATTAGAGTTGATGAGTAGGATTGACGTGCAAAATATCCCGATAGAAGAAAACAGACTGGGATTGACCCATCTAGCTTTTTCTTTTGAAAGCCAAAAAGCTGTCTTATCACTAACGGAACAGCTACGTACTAAAGGATACCATATCGTAGGTGAACCTCGCATTTCAGGAGATGGCTATTTTGAAAGTGTGATACTAGATCCAGACGGAAACCGGATAGAGTGTGTTTACAAAAAAGAGCAGGAATGCCCTCCTGAGGGAAATCATGTAATAGAAACTGAGCGACTTATTTTACGTCCTTTTACAGAGAATGATACGGAAGCTGTTTTTAACTGTTGCCAGAATCCCAACCTAGGAAATAATGCTGGTTGGAAACCTCATGACACACTGGAAGAATCTCTGAAAATTCTTCAAACAATATTTATACCACAAAAAGACACATGGGCCATCACTAGAAAGGAAGACCGGCTTCTGATAGGAGCTATAGGAATTCTACCAGACCCAAAGAGAGAGAATTCAAATGCCGGAATGATAGGTTATTGGTTAGATGAAGCCCAATGGGGAAAAGGATATATGTCTGAAGCCGTCTGTGCTGTCTTGGACTATGGCTTCAACAAACTAGGATTAACCTTGATCAGTGCAAATTGTTATCCTCAAAACAAACGTTCACAACGTGTTTTGGAGAAAATGGGGTTTACATACGAAGGCATTCTCCATCAAGCCGAAGTTAGCTATGATGACAAAATATATGATCATTTGTGTTATTACTTAGAGAAAAACAACCTAAAATAAGTTTTTCATTTTTACACAATCTCAAATGCCTATTCTATTTCATCATTAATTTTGTTAATCCCTAACTTCCCCCAAAGGATATATACGTGTCTAAAAAAATCAAAACAAAGCAATCGTTCTTGGGTAAAATATTTATCCAAGAACGATAAAAATACACCTTATTCCTCTTCGGAGATTATTTCTCATAAAATCAATTGAAATAATACAAGAAGATAGCGATGCCTTCAAGTGCCTTCTTCGGTTGGTCTTTTATCTCAATTGTAAATTTAATTTCAGCCTTGGCTACGCCACGCAAGTTCTGTAAAGAATGAAGACTTGCTACCATACGGATACTCTGACCTGCTAGGACAGCCTGTCCAAATTTCATCTTGTCCATACCATAGTTGATCATCATTTTCAGATTATTCACTTCTATAATCTGGTTCCACATATGTGGAAGCAACGAAAGGGTCAGGTAACCATGTACAATAGTACTATGATAAGGACTTTCCACTTTAGCACGTTCTGTATCTACATGAATCCACTGATGATCCAAGGTAGCATCTGCAAAAAGATTAATTCGGTCTTGCGACACTTCCACATAGTCGGAAATTCCAATCTGCCGTCCTAGCAGCTTCTCAAAATCCTCGTACGAATTAACAACAACTTTATCCATTATCTCTTTGTTTTAAAGGTTATACACTAATTGAATACAAAAATAAGAAAAAATAGTCCTATATTTGCACTTTATTCACACAAAAACTTCATTACAGATGAGAATTATTGAAAGAGAACAGCGTACCGCAGAACAAATGATCCGAATTTATTGTCGGTACAAGGAAGGCAATAAAGAGCTTTGCCCAACCTGTCGGCAGTTATTGCAATATGCACATAACAGGTTAAAGCATTGTACATTCGGTGAACAAAAAAAGACTTGCCGCAACTGTCCCATACATTGTTATAAACCAGAAATGAAGAAACGAATACAAGAAGTAATGCGGTATGCTGGTCCACGAATGTTTTTTTTTCATCCCATAACAACTATCAAGCATTTCATTCATCAATAAACAGAATGGACAGAGCACAGTTTTATAAAGAAGTATATAGCATTACAAAAGAAATCCCCTACGGCAATGTTTTTACTTACGGAAAAATAGCACAACTTATAGGTAATCCCCAATATTCACGAATGGTAGGACAGGCTTTATCTCATGCACCAAAAGAAGAAGACCTTCCTTGCCACCGGGTAGTAAACAGCCAAGGAAGACTAGTTCCCAGCTGGCAGAAACAAAAAGAATTATTGGAAAAAGAAGGAATCACCTTCAAGCGCAATGGATGCGTCAATATGTCCAAACACTTATGGGACATTACTGGTTCACTCACATCGACAATAGGTATTAGCCCCACAAGTGCAACGTGGCAATAATTGCTCACTCAGTTCGTCCCGATAAAACTCATATAATTCACGATACATCGTTTCATAAAGTTCGGAAATACGATGTTCCAATTCTGTTTCATCCTCATAAATATGCTGAAACGGGTCATCAAAAGAAAAATGCTTCCAGTTTTTCACTTCCTTATTAAAATCACCCTCCACTTCCTTTGCTTCTTCACAAAGAGTAATCACATAGTCCCATGGTTGATGGCAATATATATCCACATCACTAGCTTTCTTACGAGAGCAATCGTATCCATTCTGTTCCATCACCCCTACCACTGAAGATGGTACCACTCTTCCCGGCAGAACTCCAGAAGTAAATATCTTTGTCCCATATCCAAAAGAAGATAATATCTTCTGTGCCATACGACTACGACATATGTCACTATTACTCACCAATAAAATATTCATCGCTATTCCTATATTTAAATTCAACAATTATTTTCATTCATCCCTACTAACATAAAACACTCTCAAAGTATAAACTAATATCCGATATCCAGCCCCATTCAAGTGCAAATCATCAATGGGCAAACTAGGGTTCAATTTATCATTCAACAACAATTTATCGAACACGTCTAAAATCACCAATAAATGAGATTTTAAGTTTTCCTTTCATACCTACCTCTTCACCAGTCTTTTTGGAGAGCCACTCCATGAACACCCCAAACAATAAACAATAGTTAAATCAAACCCTTCCATATTCTCTTCCAAATTTCTCGGTACCACTTCCCCTTCATCCGATACATAAACTAACAACATTTCTTTCTTCTCATTTTTAACGTATAACCCTGCAATTTTGCATTGCGGACACAACAATTTTCTCATATCTATTTTCTCTTTTTATCCAAAATAACAAATTAACATCCAATTTTCTTATAAATTTGCGACAAAAATACGAAAAAAACAGTTGAATAGCATCTGTAGTGAATTTGCACAACATAAAAAGATTATTGGAAAGAAAATGCCTATCTTTGCTCAAAAATATAAAATCGCAAAATAAAAGTGTAGCTATGGAAATAAAATTAGACAGAAAAAAAGATCATATTGCGGCATCTGATTACAAAGAACAAATAACCGTCATAAAAACAACTAGCGATTTCAAAATAGGAAACAATGTAGACACGAACAAAATAAAAGGAAATTATATGGTAAAAAGAGAGAAAGAAACGCTTATAAAAATAATAGAACTTCGCAAATCTCAACGCGATATTATCCTAACTTTAAATCGTATCTCTATATTCCCGTTACAGACTGAAAAGCAGTCAACTGAAATATTACAGGAATTAAACAAAAACTTTATCATCCATTCCGAGTTGTCCGCATAGTGACCTCACAAGAAAAACAAATCATTATCAACTATATTAAACGAACTATGATACATTTTTTTAAGAATTCCATTGCCACTATAAAGTTACCCGATAAGTTCACTTATCCTTTTCACTATACCCCTCATCCACTTTGCATAATAGCGACTAAAGAAGTACAAGCCTATCTGACAAGTCAATCCCAATGGCAAAAAGAATTGCAACAAGGAAAAATGTTTGGTGTCCTAATTGTACAAACACCCGAGAATAAAATAGGTTATTTGGCTGCATTTTCAGGAACATTGGCTGGTAAAAACTGTCATCCTTTCTTCGTCCCGCCAATTTATGATTTGTTACAACCACAGGGATTCTTCAAAATAGAGGAAAAACGTATATCCGCCATCAATGTATGCATTAAAAAGACACAGAACGACCCTCGTTACATAGATCTACTCCGACAAATTGAAAAAGAAAAAATACAATCCCAGCAGGAATTGACTGAAGCTAAAGAGTTTTTCAAATCCGCTAAAAAAAACAGAGAAATCCGGCGCAAGACAGGAATTCCCGACGCAAAGGAGTTAGCTGCAATGATACGTGAAAGCCAGTTTCAAAAAGCTGAATTAAAACGCATGGAAAAAATATGGAAAGAAAAAATCGCTTCACTACAAGCAGAAGCCGATACTTTCATCACAAAAATAGAAACGATGAAGATAGAAAGGAAAAAACGTTCTGCCACTTTACAAAGAAAGCTGTTTGAGCAGTTTCAAATACTAAACGCCCATGGAGAAACAAAAGATTTATGTCGTATTTTTGCACAAACTATACAAAAATTTCCTCCTGCCGGAGCCGGTGAATGTGCAGCTCCCAAATTACTCCAATATGCCTATAAGCATCAATTAAAACCTATTGCTATGGCAGAATTCTGGTGGGGAGATTCTCCAAAAGCAGAAATAAGACATCATGGATACTACTATCCTGCATGTAAAGGAAAATGCGGACCTATCCTGGGACATATGTTACAGGGACTGGAAGTGGAAGAAAATCCCTTGTTAAAAAAACATTATCATGAAATGCCATTAGAGATAGTATATGAAGATAATTACCTAGTCGTAATCAACAAACCAGCAGGAATGCTCTCGGTTCCAGGAAAAGGAGAAATAGACTCTGTCTATCAACATATAAAAATACTTTATCCAGATGCCACAGGTCCTCTGATAGTCCACCGATTGGATATGGCTACTTCCGGTGTGTTATTAATAGCCAAAAACAAAGAAGTACATCAGCACCTGCAAGCACAATTCAAGAATAGAATGATAAAGAAACGATATATTGCCTTATTGGATGGCAAGATTTCTTCTAAAGAAGGAACCATAATACTCCCCCTCCGTATGGACCCTCTTGACAGACCCAGACAAGTAGTAGACCATGAACATGGAAAAACCGCTATCACACAATATCAGGTTTTAAACGAACAAGAAGGAAACACACTTATTGCCTTTTATCCATTGACAGGACGGACACACCAATTAAGAGTACATGCCGCCCATCCGGAAGGATTACATTGTCCTATACGAGGAGATGAACTCTACGGACAAAAAGCAGACAGACTTTATTTACATGCTGAAAGTCTAGAGTTTGTTCACCCTGTAACAAAAGAAATAATTTTTGTAGAAAAGAAAAGTAATTTCTAATAGTTTTTGCTCAGAAAATTTATCTGTGGGTGCTGAAAGTTTTTTTCAGCACCTCACACACCAAATTAGTATTTTACCATTCCTGAAGTAGACATCCGTTTTATTCTTCCATACACATATATAAATGCGGGAATCAGAAAAATAACTGCAAATATCCATGCCGTAGGGTCACCAAAACAAACAGCTAAATAGCCCAATATTGGTACTGCATAAAGACTGACCATTATACGGGCAATCATTTCGGATACCCCCGACAACATAGCCAAATTGGTAAAGCCCACCCCCTGAATGGAATAACGCAAGATACAAAGTAAGCCCAAAACCGGAAAGAAAGAAACGGAAATATGCAAAAACAATTCCGTATCTTTCAATATCTCCCATTCTGCTGGGTCAACAAATAACAAGGCAAAAGTACGTGCTCCCAACATCAAGACTACAAACATAAAACCACAATAAACAACCATCATTAATACACTCGCCTTGATTCCCAGCCAGATACGCTTCGGTTTTCCCGCACCGTAATTCTGTCCACTATAAGTAGCCATAGCTATACCCAGACTCTCAAGCGGACACATACAAAACATCTTAATACGCATAGCAGCCGTAAAAGCAGCCACACAAGCAATACCCAATGCATTATTTGCACTTTGCAACATAATACTGCCAATAGCAGTAATAGAGAACTGCAATCCCATCGGCACACCGATATACAGTAAAGTCTTTGCCAACGCTCCTCGAAATTTATGCTCTGTCGGAGTCCCCTTCAGAATCTCAAAATGACGCATCATATACAAATAACACAATACAGCCGAAACCCCTTGTGAGAATACCGTAGCCACAGCTGCTCCCGCCACTCCCCAATCAAGTATCAAAATACAAAAGAGATCAAGCAAAATATTCAATATCGTAGAAAAAAGCAAAAACCAAAACGGAGTCTTGCTATCACCCAATGCACGAATAATACTTGAAAGCAAATTATAGAAAAAGGTACAGGGCACCCCGATAAAAGTAATCAGCAAATAAAGATAAGCATCCTCAAGGATATTCTCCGGAGTCTGCATCATCTGAAGAATATCCGAACAAAACATACTAGTTACAATAGCAATTACTACAGACATCACCGCTGCCAATTGTAAACTAACTGCCACAAAACGCCGCATCATACCATAATCCCTAGCTCCAAACTTCTGTGCGACAGGAATACCGAAGCCACCACAACAGCCATTGCAAAAGCCTAATATCAAAAACACCACCGAAGTGCTAGCTCCTACAGAAGCCAAAGCATTAATTCCAAGAAACTTACCCACAATAGCAGCATCCATCAAGGAATAAGTCTGCTGAAGTAAATTACCCAGCAATAAAGGAAAAGCAAAATTCAATATCAAAGGGAACGGACGTCCCGAAGTCATCTCTCTCGAAGTTGCCATAACATGAATGTATTGTAAATCCGAGCACAAATATATATCATCCTTTGTAAAAATACATATTTCTAGAACTTCATTTCAATGAATACCCATTAATTAAATGATACATATCAATTTTTCCCGGAGAACTATCGTCTTTCCCAAAATCCTGAATAAAAAAGCAACAACACAGCAAACAATTCCAAACGTCCTATCAACATCAGGAACGACAATATCCATTTAGCAGCATCAGGCAACGCCGCCCATGAAAAAGCAGGACCGAATGCTCCTAGCCCCGGTCCCACATTGCCTAAGCTAGAAATTACTGTACTCATCGCTTCAATTATCCCCACCCCGAAAAACATCAGCAGTATCCATCCGGCCAAAATACAGAACAAATAAAATACAAAGAATGTATTCACTGAAGCAATGATGGAAGGCGATATAACCTGACGGTTCACACGAACAGGCAATACAGCCCTAGGATGCAGCATCCGTTTGAATTCATTTTTGATATTACGCGCCAGAATCATAAGGCGCATATTTTTGATTCCCCCACTAGTAGACCCCGTACATCCACCTGACAACATAGCAAAAATAAGAAGCATCCATGTAAAAGATGGCCACAAGTTATAATCATCCGTTGCAAAGCCGCATGACGTATGCGCCGTAGCTACTTGAAACAGAGCCCTGCGGAATGCCTTTTCCCAATCATAATGATTCTGAAAAACTAAGGCAAACGTAATAACAAGTGTCAGAATACTCACTGATTTCATAAACCAACGGAATTCATCATCCTGAAATAAACGCTTGCCTTTCCCTTTCAGACACATAAAATAGAGAGAGAAATTAATACCCGAAAGGATCATAAATATCGCTATTACATATTCTATAAACGGAGAGTTCCAATAAGCTACACTAGCTTGTTTGGTAGAATAACCACCTGTAGCCGTTGTTGAGAATGAATGACATACCGCATCAAAAAAACTCATTCCTCCTATCATCAGCAGCACAGTTTCTGCAATTGTAAGAATAGCATATATCATCCACAGCCACTTAGCCATCACATCAATCCGGGGATGTGTTTTGTCGTGCGTCACTCCGATAGCCTCAGCTGAAAAAAGTTGTATAGTTCCTCCCCCGAAAATAGGAAGCACAGCAATAGTAAAAAAGACAATACCCAAGCCACCTATCCATTGTGTCAAGCTACGCCAAAATAACAGACCATGTGAAAGAGATTCTATATCATCCAATATAGTAGCTCCTGTAGTAGTAAAACCCGACATGGTTTCAAAAAAAGCATCCGTCACCGAAGGGATTCCTCCACTAAAATAAAAAGGCAACATTCCAAACAACGTAAACAAAAACCAAGTAAAAGTTACAATGCAGTACCCATCTCGTCGTGTCAGCCGATTCTCAGCACCTCTACTACAAATTAGCAAAACTCCACCGACCAATGTATTCAAAAGAATGGTATATAGAAAATATTGATAATCTTGCTCACCGTAACATAAGGAAACAGCCGCACAAAGCAGGAACATAGCAGATTCAATAAAAAGTAATACCCCCAATACACGGAATATCATTTTTTTATTTATCAAGCTATTATTCCGGCTTCCACCTTTATATAATTTATCTGGATTATAAAATTCTCCCATCTTTTTATACCTTTTATATTCGACAAGTATATAGCGAATACTATGCCAAAATGAAAAACAACATTATAAACTATTGATAAACAAACAGATATTATATGAAGTCATAAAAAAAGGGAAACACTACCCTTTTCAAAATGAAAGGGAGCGTATTTCAAAACAACAAGGTTGCAGATATGACGATCTCAAGCAAAATTTAAATTACATACATATCTGCTAACACTACAACATCGTCCTCATCATAATGAATAATGAATAAATATTTTAAAATTACCCACTATTTTACTATTTTTGCATCCAAATCGATAATCCTCTACTAAATTTAATTCGCCTACTGTGGAATTATTCTACAGCTGTTGCCTGTTTTCCACACTTTCCCTATCAACAAAAGGCAGTAATAAAACACTGATTATGAAAAAGAAAGGCTATTTACAGTAGTTTGGCACGCTGCTTGTATTCCTACTGACGGCATCTTAAACAATAACAAAACTAAAGTATGAAACTATTTTTTACACACAAAGAAATTGCGCTAAAAAAGAAAAGAACAGCGCTTGTAGTAATAGGTATTGGACTAGTTATCGGGATTTACCTGATTGTTTCCCATCGACCGGCAAAGATGCCGGAACTTCCAGTAGTTGCCATAGCACCGGCAACGCAAGACGATGTGGAAATATATGGTGAATATGTAGGACGCGTACGTGCACAGCAATTCGTTGAAGTACGTGCCCGAGTAGAGGGATATTTAGAACAAATGCTTTTCGCAGAAGGTACATATGTCACTAAGAATCAAGTGCTGTTTGTTATCAATCAAGATCAATATCGAGCCAAAGCTGACAAAGCGCGTGCCCAATTGAAAAAAGATGAAGCACAGGCACAAAAAGCAAAACGCGATTTAGAACGTATCCGTCCGCTATATGAACAAAATGCTGCCAGCCAGTTGGACTTGGACAATGCTACTGCTGCATATGAAACAGCAGAAGCCTCGGTAGCTATGAGTAGTGCCGACCTTGATCAAGCAGAATTGGAACTAGGTTATACGATAGTTCGTTCTCCGTTAGCAGGACATATCAGTGAACGTCACGTGGATTTAGGGACATTGGTAGGTCCAAGTGGCAAATCACTGCTTGCCACCGTAGTAAAAAGTGATACTGTATTAGTGGATTTCAGCATGACAGCTCTAGACTATCTGAAAAGCAAAGAACGTAATGTGAACTTAGGTCAAAAAGACTCTACCCGCTCTTGGCAACCCAATGTTTCCATTACTCTAGCAGACAATACTATTTATCCATACAAAGGACTGGTAGACTTTGCCGAACCGCAAGTTGATCCACGCACAGGTACATTCTCCGTACGTGCCGAAATGCCGAATCCAGAACGGATATTACTTCCTGGACAGTTCACCAAAGTAAAACTATTATTGGATGTCAGAGAAAAAGCTACGGTAGTTCCGTTAAAGTCCGTTATCATAGAAAAAGGCGGTGCCTATATTTATGTAATGCGCAAAGATTCTACAGTAGAGAGACGTTTCATTGAATTAGGACCTGAATTCCAGAATCAAGTAGTGGTGGAAAGAGGCTTGGCTCCCGGAGAAGACATTGTTATAGAAGGATACCACAAGCTGAATCCAGGCATGAAAGTAAAAGTAAGTCCTGCTGTAGAAGACAAAAAAACGGAGGAAAAAGATACGATCGGATAATTTCACTCCCGAATACGAATTCCCCTATGGAGGAAAATTTACGCATTCAAAAAAACAATAGACATTATGAAAGTTAGTTTCTTTATAGACAGACCGGTATTTTCAGCTGTCATCTCCATATTAATAGTCATTGTCGGTATCATCGGTCTCACGATGCTACCCATTGACCAATATCCGCAGATTACCCCGCCGGTAGTGAAAATCAGCGCATCCTATCCGGGTGCCAGTGCCCTGACAGTATCACAAGCGGTAGCCACTCCTATAGAACAGGAATTGAACGGTACTCCAGGAATGCTTTACATGGAATCAAACAGTTCCAATTCGGGAGGTTTTTCAGCCACCGTCACTTTTGATATCTCGGCAGATCCCGATCTGGCGGCAGTAGAAATACAGAACCGTATCAAGTTAGCAGAATCACGTCTTCCAGCAGAAGTTATACAAAATGGTATTTCGGTAGAGAAACAGGCTGCCAGTCAATTGCTGACCCTATGCCTTACCTCTACCGACCCGAAGTTCGATGAAATATACCTTAGCAACTTTGCTACTCTGAATGTACTGGACCTAATCCGCCGTATCCCTGGCGTAGGACGTGTTTCAAACATCGGAAGCCGATATTACGCCATGCAAATTTGGGTACAGCCCGACAAACTGGCCAATTTCGGTCTGACCGTAGCCGATCTGCAGAATGCACTGAAAGACCAAAATCGGGAATCAGCAGCCGGTGTACTGGGACAACAACCCGTACAAGGATTAGACGTAACCATTCCCATCACTACTCAGGGACGTCTATCTACTGTAAGCCAGTTTGAGGAAATCGTAGTCCGTGCCAATGCCGATGGTTCCATCATCCGTTTACGTGATGTGGCCCGCATCTCACTCGAAGCACAATCATACAATACCGAGAGTGCCATTAACAAAGAAAATGCAGCGGTATTGGCCATCTATATGTTACCGGGAGCCAACGCTATGGAAGTAGCAAAAAGCGTGAAAGAAGCTATGGAGGAAATCAGCAAGAATTTCCCCGAAGGAATGAGTTACGAGATACCTTTCGATATGACCACATATATTTCGGAATCTATTCATGAAGTGTACAAAACACTGTTTGAAGCCCTGATACTGGTTATTATCGTAGTATATCTTTCACTCCAAAGCTGGCGTGCAACAGTTATCCCACTAGTTGCCGTACCTATCTCACTGATTGGAACTTTCGGATTCATGTTGATTTTCGGATTCTCGCTTAATATCCTGACCCTGTTGGGGTTGGTACTTGCCATCGGTATTGTGGTGGACGATGCTATCGTGGTAGTAGAGAATGTGGAGCGTATCATGGAAGAGGAGAAACTATCTCCCTACCAAGCTACCAAGAAAGCTATGGAAGGACTTACAGGAGCCATTATCGCCACTTCTTTGGTACTGGCAGCAGTATTTGTTCCCGTAAGTTTTCTAGGTGGAATTACCGGACAACTTTATCGCCAGTTTACGGTAACCATCGTAGTATCCGTATTGCTGTCTACGGTAGTAGCTTTGACATTGAGTCCAGTCATGTGTTCGCTTATCCTGAAACCGGAAGATCCGAACAAGAAAAAGAATATCGTATTCCGCCGTATCAATGAGTGGCTGGCTATCGGCAATCATAAATATGTAGGGCTTATCAAACACATTGTGAAACACCCGCGTCGGGTACTGAGCACATTCGGCATGGTATTGATCGCCATCCTGTTAATCCATCGCATTATTCCCACCAGCTTCCTCCCCATCGAAGACCAAGGGTATTTTAAAATAGAGTTGGAGCTACCCGAAGGTGCAACGTTGGAACGTACACGTATCGTAACAGAACGTGCTGTGGAATACCTGATGAAAAATCCGGCAGTGGAATATGTGCAAAGCGTGGCGGGAAGCAGTCCGCGTGTAGGAACCAGTCAGGCACGAAGTGAACTGACTGTCATCTTAAAACCTTGGGAGGAACGTGACTCGCAAACTATTGACAATATTATGGCACAGGTAAAAAAAGACATGTCACAATACCCCGAATGCAAGGTATATCTTTCCACCCCTCCCGTTATTCCGGGATTAGGCAGTTCGGGCGGGTTCGAAATGCAATTGGAAGCACGTGGAGATGCCACTTTCGAAAATTTGGTACAAGCTACGGATACATTGATGTATTATGCATCAAAACGTAAGGAATTATCAGGTTTATCTTCGGCTTTACAAGCGGATATCCCCCAACTTTATTTTGATGTAGACCGTGACAAAGTAAAATTCTCAGGAGTACCTTTAGCCGATGTATTCTCGACTATGAAAGCTTATACAGGTTCGGTATATGTAAACGATTTCAATATGTTTAACCGCATCTACCGTGTATATATTCAAGCAGAAGCACCCTACCGGGAACATAAGGAGAATATCAACCTGTTTTTTGTACGGGGTACAGACAATGCCATGATACCGCTCACCTCGCTGGGTACCACTTCGTATACCACTGGTCCGGGCAGCATCAAACGTTTTAATATGTTCAACAGTTCTGTGATTCTCGGTGAGGCCGCAGACGGTTACAGTTCAGGACAGGCTATGGAAATTATCGAACAAATAGCCCGCGAACACCTACCGGAAAATATCGGTGTAGAATGGAGCGGACTATCCTTCCAGGAAAAACAGGCAGGTGGACAGACCGGCATGGTGCTGGCATTAGTGTTCATGTTCGTATTTTTGTTCCTTGCTGCCTTATACGAAAGCTGGATGGTACCGGTTGCAGTATTACTCTCTTTGCCTGTAGCCGCATTAGGTGCTTATCTAGGTGTATGGGGCTGTGGACTGGAGAATGATGTCTATTTCCAGATCGGATTGGTGATGCTGGTAGGACTAGCCGCCAAAAATGCAATTCTTATTGTAGAGTTTGCCAAAGAACAAGTAGACAAAGGAGTAGATGTAGTACAAGCTGCACTTCATGCTTCACAGCTCCGTTTCCGACCTATTTTGATGACTTCATTGGCATTCATCTTAGGTATGTTACCTATGGTCATTGCCAGCGGGCCAGGTTCAGCCAGCCGTCAGGCTATTGGTACAGGTGTATTCTTCGGAATGATCTTTGCTGTAACTGTGGGAATTTTGTTAGTACCTTTCTTCTTTGTACTGATATACAAGATGAAAGCGAAGATGAAACAAAAATAAGGATATAAAAAGATGAAAGAAATGATGAAACATACATTAT
>ERZ838839.2525-NODE-2525-length-13814-cov-3.453812_pt1 | contig 13814 bp, 9 predicted proteins | sample MGYA00519909_ERZ838839 | MGnify/ENA primary metagenome ERZ838839 (study PRJEB31850, sample SAMEA3708843) | human gut metagenome | biome: human gut; feature: human-associated habitat; material: faeces | place: China | collected 2014 ... | reverse complement strand
CAACCGCTCGATATCCTGTCTCGTCTTCATACCACTTTCGGATACGAAGAGAATATTCTCCGGCACCATTTCCCTCAACCGCACGGAGTTATTGATATCCACCGTAAAGTCTTTCAGATTCCGGTTATTGACACCGACGATCCTTGCATCTGCTGCAAGCGCCATCTTGACTTCTCTCTCGTCATGAGCTTCCACCAGTGCCGACAGGCCAAGTTCTCTTGCAATCCCCGCGTATTCCGACAACTGCATGGGAGAGAGAATCGCACAGATCAGGAGCACTGCATCCGCTCCGATATTTTTCGCCTCATAGATCATGTATTCGTCTACCGTGAAATCTTTTCGCAGCAGAGGGATCTGTACCGTCTGCCGGATCTTCGTCAGATATTCATTCTTCCCTTGAAAATATGCCGATTCCGTCAGCACCGAGATAGCATCCGCTCCTGCCGCTTCGTATTCCTTTGCGATCTGCACATATGGGAATTCCGGTGCGATCAGTCCCTTGGAGGGCGACGCCTTTTTCACCTCGCAGATAAAGCTCATCCTCTTCTTTGCCAGTGCCTGTTCAAAAGGAAATCCCGTATTGCAGTCTGACTCTCTTGCTCTGGCGATCTGTTCTGCAAGAGGCAGTGCTTCTTTTGCTGCTGCCACCCGCTCCTTTGCAGAGGCTGCTATAGTATCCAGTATCATCCATTCATCCTGCCTTTCCGTTTCATAATCGTAATACTTGCACCGCAGGTCAAAATCACTCGTAACACTTTATCATGCATTGCTCAGCTTGATAAAACGCTCCAACTGTGCCTTTGCAAGGCCGGTACCAATGACCTTCTCTGCCAGCTTCACACCGTCTGCCATACTGTCTGCCTTGCCTGCCACATATAGGGCTGCTGCTGCATTCAGCAGTACCGCATTGCGCTTGGGACCCTTTTCGCCATTTAAGATAGCTCTGGTGATCTCTGCGTTCTCCTGGGGAGTTCCGCCCACCAGATCTTCCTTCGTGCATCTTTCCATGCCAAATTCTTCCGGTGTGATCACATAATTTTTAAAGGTACCGTTATCAATCTCGCAGACTGTAGTGGGTGCACTGGCGGAGATCTCGTCCAGTCTGTCCTGTCCATAGACTACCATGCCACGTTTTACACCCAGATTGGACAATACCTTTGCCATAGAAGGCAGCAGGCTTTCATCGTACGCACCCATGATCTGATATACCGGTCCTGCGGGGTTTGCCAGAGGTCCTAAAATATTGAAAATAGTACGGATGCCCAACTCCTTGCGGATGGGTCCCACATATTTCATGGCGGTGTGATATTTCTGTGCGAAAAGGAAGCAGATGCCGATCTCTTCCAACAACGTCTTGCTCTGTTCCGGCTCTATGGTGATATTTACGCCCAGAGCTTCCAGACAGTCTGCTGCACCGGATTTGGAGCTGGCTGCGCGGTTGCCGTGCTTGGCTACCGGTACGCCTGCCGCAGAGATCACGATAGATGCCGTAGTGGAGATATTGAAAGAATTAGATCCGTCACCGCCGGTTCCCACAATCTCTAAAGCTTCCACGTCCGCTCCAAGTTTTCTGCCGAACTTTCGCATTTCTTCTGCGGAGCCTGTGATCTCTTCGATGGTCTCACCCTTCTGGCTTAATGCTGTCAGATAAGCACTCTTTAAAATATCGCTGGCCTCACCGCTCATGATCTCATCCATAACGGTTTTTGCCATATCGTATCCTATGTCCTCATTCTTTACCAACTTAGCAACCGCTTCTTTAATCATGTTTCTGCCTGCTCCTTTCTGTGTCTGTAAAAAATTAACAATGATCTGTCGACCATCCGGTGTCAGTACCGATTCCGGATGGAACTGTACTCCATAGATCTGCTTTTCTGTCTGTTCTACCGCCATGACCTCTCCGTCTTCGGTGACCGCGGTAACTTTCAATTCTGCGGGAATCGTCTGTGGATCTGCCACCAGAGAATGATATCTTGCCACAGTGATTACTTTTTTCATACCCCGGAACAATACACTGTCTGTATCCAAAGTCGCCAGGGACTGTTTACCGTGCATCAGATGGGATGCATAAGTCACAGTGGCTCCCGCCACCTCACAGATTGCCTGATGCCCGAGACAGATTCCCAAAATAGGTATCCTGCCCCCAAGTTCCCTGATCACATTTTCACAGACACCCGCTTTGTCCGGTCTGCCGGGTCCCGGCGATAAAATGATGTGGGAGGGATTCATGGCGCGGATCTCATCCACACTGCATTCATCATTGCGGATCACCCGAATATCCGGATTTACGCTTCCTACCAGCTGATATACGTTATAGGAAAAACTGTCATAATTGTCGATCAGTAATATCATGCTTCCATTCCCTCCTGTGCTTTCTGTAGTGCCTGTCTTACAGCTGCTGCCTTCTGAATGCATTCCCTGTATTCCTTCTCCGGTACACTGTCCGCCACAATACCGGCACCGGATCTTACGAATACTTTTCCGTTCTTGGAAAAAGCAAGTCTTATAGCGATACAGGTATCCAGGTTTCCGGTAAAGGAGATATAGCCAATGGCTCCTCCATAGATGCCTCTCTTATTGTCTTCCAGTTCGTTGATGATCTCACAGGCCCGAAGCTTCGGTGCTCCCGACAGGGTTCCTGCGGGCAGGATGGCATCCACCGCATCCAGAGCATCCGCATCCTCTCTGATCACTCCTCTTACCGTGGATCCGATGTGCATGACATGAGAATATCTCTCGATGGACATATACTTTTCCACTTCCACGGTGCCGATCCGGCTGATCTTGCCGATATCGTTTCGTCCCAGATCCACCAGCATATTGTGTTCGGAGCGTTCCTTCTCATCTGCTAAAAGCTCTGCCTCCAGCGCCTTGTCCGCTTCCTCGGTAGCTCCTCTGGGTCTCGTTCCGGCTAAAGGGAAGGTATGTAATACGCCGTCCTCTAACTTTACTAATGTCTCCGGGCTGGCTCCCACGATCTCACCATCACTTCCAGAGAAATAGAACATGTACGGAGAAGGATTTGTTGTGCGGAGTACCCGGTAAGCATCTAAGAGGCTTCCTTCCATCTCCGCCTCCAGGCGATTGGATAATACCACCTGGAAGATATCTCCCTCTCTGATGTAATGCTTGGCTTTCTCCACCATGTTGCAATAGGCTGCTTCGTTGAACAGTGGTTGAAAATCCGTCCGGAGCTTACAGGGAATATGCTCTGCCTTTTCTCCATTCAGCAAGAGTTCCTTCATGTTGTTCAGTTCCCGCTCCGCTCTATGATAATTGATCTCCAGATCATCGGTCTTGATATTCAGGATCAGGATCAGCTTCTGTCTGTAATTGTCAAAAGCGATGACTTTGTGGAACAGCATCAGGTTCACATCCTGGAAGCCTTCCTCGTCCTTCGCATCCAGCCGTAGGGTCGGTTCGCTGTATTTGATATAGTCATAGGAAAAATATCCTACCAGACCTCCGGTAAAGGAAGGCAGTCCCGGAAGCTTGGGACTTTTATTCTCTTCCATGACGTTGCGGATGATCCCTCTGACATCTCCGGAATCCGTCCGACTGGTCAGTTCCGATTTTATTGTAGTCATACCGTTATAACAGGTGATCTCAAGCAATGGATCATAGCCTAAAAAGGAATATCGTCCCCATCGCTTATCCGCCTCCGCGCTTTCCAGCAGATAGACATGACCGCTGACCTTTTTTAAGATGCGCAACACTTCGATAGGTGTGGTCATATCCGCATACAGCTCTGTGCTGATGGGAATTACGCCGTAGCCGCCTTCCGCTGCGATGATTTTACATTCTTCCAATGTGGGGGTGATCTTCATTCCGGTACTCCTCCTTAAAATTATTTCTTTCCACACCTTTTCAGCGCCTCCATTCGTAAAATCGCCTCTTTGAGGCTTCCTTTTACTCATTGAGGCTATCTCGCCATAGGCTCTGAAAAGGTTACAAAAAAACCGCCCATGACAGAATCTTCTTCTGTCAAGGACGGGTCATATACATTTCCCGCGGTGCCACCTTGCTTCACAATTTCTTGTGCTCTTACAGGATACCAACATATCCCCGGCAACTGACGTATGCCCTCACGTCGCAGAATACTTGAGATCTCATAATTCCATGTGTCCTCTTTGACTGCGCCCTCCGTGGTCCATTTAACAACCTGCGTTCCAACCTTTCTCAGCATCCGGTCTCTCTGTAAGTGCACGAACTGTTTTTATCTCCACATCAATAGTTTTCTTACCGCTGTATTTAATTTTTATTTATATTACTGCTTTAGTGTGGTAACGTCAAGTAGTGATTTTAATCTTTTTTCAAAAAAATCTTTGCGTATTTTATTTTTCTATCTTCCTACTTTGAGGAAAAGCTCACGAATTCCTTCATAGTAACCAATGGTCACCGTGGTACTGTCTTCCTCCTCCCCCGGGAAAGTATACTTGGCAAAATACGGCGTCGTCTCCAACAGCGGATTTTGATCCTCATATTTTTCAAGACCGGTTAGTTCCAGATATTCCGCATACCGGCCAATCATGGCATCCGTATTGATGTCTTCCCATTGCAGTCCGGTCCGGACATAGAATTCATAAATTTTGCCGGTATCCGCATCCAGATAAATATCCAGAAAACGGTTACTCTTATCCGCATTCCTTACGTCCGTAGACAGGCTGATTTTCCATACAGAGAGATTATTTCTCGGCTCCAAAACATCGATAGCAGAGCAGATCACCGCTTCGTAAGAGTCTTCCGAAACTTCCTTTACTTCGTCGGGAAGAATTCCCTGCTCCTTCAGGATCTGAATCTCTCTGTTACATGCCTCATATACCGCTTCCTCCTGAATCTGTCCCTCTCCCGGTTGCTGACGATTCTCTACAAACGCATAGGTACCCGTCATTTCTCCGTAGTTTCCTGCCTCACTGTCCACTCTGGTCAAAAAACGCAGTTCACTCTCCGGCAGGGTCTGACTGCTCAGACATCTCCCCAAAAGATATAGTTTCTGATTGCTGCTCATGCGGTAACGGTATCCTTCCGCACCTTCCACCGCCTCTGTGGTAATACTGTTTAAGAGTCTCTCATCACTTTTGGCCGCGATCCATTCCGGTCCCCACAGAGCCGCAAGAATGACCACAACTGATACCGCAAAGCCCAAAGAACAGCTCTTCCATCTATTCATCCGACTTCACCCCCTCATCCGGAATCAGAAAGCTCATGCAGCTTCCAAAGCCCTGTGTACTCTCGATCTTCAGGCTGCTGTGATGCAGTTCCAGAATAGCGGTGCACAGTGCAAGCCCCAGTCCCGCTCCGTTATGAGCCCTGGATCTGGATTTATCCACCATATAAAAAGCTTCCGTGATCTTATGAAGTTCTTCCTCGGGGATGCCAATTCCTTCATCCCGTACCTGAAAATAATAACCGTTCTCCATGTGCCTTCCTGTGATCTCCACGGTCTGCCCCTCCTCGGAGGCTTTGATGGCATTATCGGTCAGATTGATCAAAACAGTCTTCAACAGGTTCTCCTCGGCATAGAGTTCTCCCTTTTCCCAGCAGATGTCAACCTTCACCCTGCTGTCTTCTGGGTTATTGGTCTCATCATAGATTTCCTGCAGATACGAGAAAATACCGGAGACATTTGTGGTCTTACGATCGATCTCCTTACGTCTGGTCACAATGATGTCCAGCAGTCTGAGTGCCATAGTCTCCAGGCGTTTTCCCTCTGTATAAATATAATTGGCACAGAGAAAATGCTTCTCCTCGTCCAGTTTGCGGGAACGCAGCATATCCGCGTAACCGATTATAGCTGTCAGCGGTGTCTTCAGTTCATGGGAAAATGCGGCAATAAAATCTTCTCTGGCTCTGACTTCATTTTCCAAATTCTGAATATTCTGCTCCAGTGCTTCTGCCATATGGTTGAAATCCGCAGTCAGCTGTCCCATTTCATCATTACTGATCTGCTCCGCGCGATAGCTGTATTCTCCCTCCGCCATTTTGCCGGTAGCCTGCGTCAGAAGCCGGATCGGTCGGGTCAGCCAGCAGGCGATCAGCGTCATCACAGCGCCACTGCACAACAGTACGATCACCGTCACCTGACGATACATCCGAAATCCTTCCGTCCTCTCCGTATATACCGCAGTTACATTTTTCATGGTCTCTAACGTCAGCAGACGGTCGGACACATTGATTCTTGTCTGTGTCTGGATATAATAGGAATCCCCCGACTGCACTACCCGGTACACTCTCGTATTTTCTCTGCGTTCTTCCCACAGAGAAGTATCCCCGGTAAACCCTTCGCTGACATACAGCACCTTACCGTTCTCATCGCTGATCCGCAGCAATCTGTTGCCGTGCTGTCCACTGTTCTCCAGGTATACTCCGATCTGTTCCACCGTTCCGTCCGGAAGTACATCATATTTGGACGGAATATTTAAAGCTGCCGTCTCAAAAGCGAACCTCAAAATACTACTTTCATCCAGTGCCTGTCTGGTCTCACGCTCCATGGAGGTCTGAAACACATAATTTACAAAAAAATAACCGCTTGCTCCGCATGCCGCTGCCATGATCAGCATGGTGCACAGCAGAATTTTCCAGGAAAATTTCATTCTTTTCTCCTCTTGTCCACTTTCCTACAAGAATTCCTCGTTCTCAGGCAATCTCCAGCCGGTATCCTACCTTATATACCGCTACCAGCTGATTCTCCCATCCCATTTTTTTGCGCAGGCGCTGCACATGCAGCTCCAGAGTCCTGCTGTCCCCGTCATATTCTTCTCCCCATACCTTTTCGTACAGGCTTTCCTTGAATAAGGCAATATTTTTATTCTGAATAAATAACACCAGAAGTCCGTATTCCTTGTTGGTAAGTACCACAGGTACGCCCGCTTTCATCACCATTCTGGCTTCCATATCCACCACTACATCTCCTGCGGACAGCTGCGCTCCCCGTTTGTGGAATCTGCGCAGTACCACTTCTACCCTTGCCAGCAGTTCCACCACATCAAAGGGCTTCACCAGATAATCCTCCGCCCCCAGACGCAAGCCTTTTACCCGGTCCTTTACATCTCCCTTGGCGGTAATGAAGATCACCGGGATCTTTAAAGGTCTGATATATTCCATAATATCAAAACCGTCCACTCCCGGAAGCATAATATCCAGTAAGATCAGATCAAAGGTTTCCTTCTCGATCAGTTCAATGGCTTTCATGCCATCCTGTACACTTTTACAAAAATATCCTGCTGCCGACAGATTCAGGTCGATCAGGTCACAGATTGGCTTTTCATCATCCACGATCAATATTTTTATCATTATGTCTGCCACCCCCAATAGGCACGGATCTTCGTCACCAGTGCCTCCAGAGTATCCTCCTCCGTACATTCATAATTTTCTGTAAAATCAGTATCCTTCTCAAATCCGGCCGTCCGTTGGTAATAAATGGTGCACACGGTGTCCACCAACAATTCCCCGTCTTCTCCTTCATAGCTGTATTTTGCAAACACCACCAGATCCTTCAGGCCGTCACCGTCCAGGTCCTTTCCCTGGATTCCCTTCAGCGCATAGAGATTGTCGTAATCCTCCATGGGTTGAAAACTCCACACAATATTTCCCTGTTCATCGATCAGATAGATCATGAACACGTCATATTCCGCCATCCGGTAGGTGCCCAGAACCACCTTTAATTTTCCCAGCTTTTCAAAATTACGGGTATAAGACTGTTCCTCGATGACATTGAAATTGTGGTTCAGAAGATCTGCCAGTGTCTCCGCCGTATAGAGGAATTCCGTAGAACGCCCGTCTCTTACAAAATTTAAAATACAGGCAGGGTTCTTGTTCATATCAAAGCGGTTGATCTTGTCTGAGATCCGATAATCACGGTAAAAGTTTCCATCGTCCTGGAACAGAACATCTCCTACTTTGTAGGATTCTTCCTGATAATCCCCCCTGTCATTATGGCACTGGACGATCAGGATGATATCCGTATCTCTGTCATTGTCTACATCCTGAAAAGAAACCGAAGCCAGTTTTTTCACCGGCTGCCGCATTTCTCCCAAATAGCAGTAATTTGCTTCCAGCTGGTCCGTCTTGTACAGAATCTGCCCGGAAGCATCCGCGATAAATACCGCCAGTCTGTGGTACCTTGTATCCAGTGCCGCATAGAACCAGACTTCATCCCCGAGTTCCTCTGTCGTATCTACGGCTTCCTCCGGAAGTTTTTGCAACGGCATCGCAAAGATCTGATCCTCCAGCAGGCGGAATCCCTGGTTCTCCAAATCTCCAATCTTTTCTATCCTGTCAAAGCGTTCCCGGTATCGTTCGTACTCCTCCGCCACCAGTTCTCCGTGTTCCCCGGCCGCAGTCACAGAAAAAGAAAAGGTGGAAAGCTGCGCAGATAAAACTACAAAAAGCACAATACTCACTATGCTGAGCATGATTCTTCTCTTCCTGTGTTTCGGCATCTTTCCACCTCCTTTGTATCGTTATTTGATTTGTTGTTTTATTCCATTTTCTTTTACAGATCGTCAATAATAATGTGTCTGGGTTGTCCTGTGATCATGATCGGAGTCAGCTCCGCCTGGATCAAAGGTTCGATATAATTTTTCATATCTTCCGTCACATAATCGCCTGCTTCGTTGATCCAGGAACGAGGCACCTTTTTCTCCAGATTGGCTACTTTGTGTACATCATAGAGATCCGTAGTGCAAATATAGGGATCCTGAGATACTCTCTTTAAGATCACCATCTGACCGGTCTTGCCTTCAAAAGCTGCCTTTACCGCAGTTCCACCTACCTGATAAGCCTCGGTGATATCCACGCGGGAGGTCAGATGTCCGGCACAGCGCTGCAGAGTAGACAGTTCAATAGCTCTGGATTTGCAGCCCAACTTTTCAATGATCAGGTCAGACAAATATTTGCCCGTACCGGATAACTGTACATGGCCGAAAGAATCCGTCTTGTCGGAAGGTGCAGACAATTCGCAGACATATCTTCCGTCTGCCGTCTTGATTCCTTCGGACACTGCAATGACAATGGACTGTTTCTCGCTGACCAGTTTCTTGACCTTTTTCAGAAAATCATCCACATCAAAGGCTACTTCCGGCAGGTAGATCAGATCCGGGCCTTCACAGTCTTCACTCTTGGCCAGTACTGCTGCTCCGGTGAGCCATCCGGCATTTCTTCCCATGATCTCGATGACAGTCACACTCTGCATCTCATAGATCAGGCCGTCACGTACCAGCTCCTTGGTAACGGTAGCAATATATTTTGCCGCACTTCCGTAACCAGGCGTATGATCCGTACCCTCTAAGTCGTTATCAATGGTCTTGGGTACGCCGATAAAACGGATCGGGTTGCCCACTGTCTCTGCATAATCGGAAAGCTTTTTGATGGTATCCATGGAGTCATTGCCGCCGATATAGAAAAATGCCATGATCTCCAGTTCTTCCAGAATTGCAAATATTTTCTCGTAAATAGCTTTATCTTCACTGATCTCCGGCAGCTTATAGCGGCAGGATCCCAGAAAGGAAGCCGGTGTTCTCTTCAAAAGTTCCACATCCATGTCGTTGCGGATCTTTTCCCCCAGATCCACGATCTTTTTCTCCAACAAACCCTGAATGCCATAGCGCATACCGTATATGGTATCCGCTCCCATATCCTTTGCTGTCTTGTAGACACCTGCCAGACTGGCATTGATCACCGCTGTGGGGCCTCCGGACTGTCCTACGATCACATTTTTTTTCATAATTTTTCTCCCTCTGTTGATTCGTTACCATACATCGACGGGGATTTCTCCTGCTCGATTTGCATACGTAAAACACCCACCAATCGGATCCTCCGGTTGATGGGTGTTCTCATTCTTAAGGTTCCGTCGAACCTATTTTACCAAACTTACAGTCTCTCTGGCAATAGCAAGTTCCTCATTCGTAGGAATTACCATAACAGTGGTCTTGCTGTCAGGAGTGGAAATAGCGATCTCCTCGCCACGCTTGTGGTTCGCCTCCTCATCGATGGATACTCCCAAGAAGCCCAAATGCTCGCATACCAGGGAACGAACTAAAGGTGCGTTCTCGCCGATACCTGCGGTAAAGCAGATCACATCTACACCGTTCATGGCTGCTACATAAGAGCCGATATATTTTGCCACACGGTAGCAGTAAGTGTTCATGGTACGGATGCAGTGTGCATCGCCGTTGTTGTAACCTGCTTCCAGATCACGGAAATCGGAAGACAGATTGTTGGACAGACCATATACACCGGACTTCTTGTTCAGAACGGTCATGATCTCGTCGATGTTCTTGCCCTCTTTGTGAGCGATGAACTCCATGATGGCAGGATCGATATCACCGGAACGGGTTCCCATGATCAGACCTTCCAGAGGTGTCAGACCCATGGAGGTGTCTACACACTTGCCGTTCTTAACAGCGGATACGCTGGCACCATTGCCCAGGTGGCAAACGATGATCTTCAGATCTTCGTACTTTTTGCCCAGAACCTCAGCAGCCTTCTTGGATACATAAGAGTGGCTGGTTCCGTGGAAGTAACGTCTGATCTTGTATTTCTCATAATACTCGTAAGGCAGACCGTACATATAAGCTTCCTCAGGCATGGTCTGATGGAAAGCGGTGTCAAATACAGCTACCATGGGAGTGGTGGGCATCAGCTTCTTGCATGCATTGATACCGATCAGGTTAGCAGGGTTATGTAAAGGAGCCAGGTCGTTGCATTCCTCGATGGCTTTCATAACTTCATCGGTGATAATGGTGGATGCTGCGAACTTCTCGCCGCCGTGTACAATACGATGTCCTACGGCACCGATCTCATCCAGACTCTTTACCACACCTGTCTTTTCATTGGTCAGAGCTTCCAGTACCAGACGGATAGCTTCGGTATGATCCGGCATGGGAGTTACAGTCTGCTCTTTCTCACCACCATCGGGGGTATAGGTAATCTGGCTTCCTTCGATACCGATTCTCTCACAAAGACCCTTTGCGATGCATTTCTCGGTCTCGGAATCAATGAGCTGGAACTTCAGGGAAGAGCTTCCGCAGTTAATAACTAAAATATTCATGATGAATTCCTTTCTTTCAAATCTGTTACTCTATGGGGTCATGTTACCCGTGCGGGCAATACATGAATACGGTGCGGGACAGATATCCCGCACACGTTTATGTTCGTTACCAGTGATTATACTAACTGTGCCTGTACAGCGGTCAGTGCTACGACACCGACGATATCCTGCCAGGAACATCCTCTGGACAGATCGTTAACAGGCTTTGCGATACCCTGTAACATAGGGCCGTAAGCTTCTGCTCCACCCAGTCTCTGTACCAGCTTGTAACCGATGTTACCAGCATCCAGGTTCGGGAAGATCAGGACATTGGCATGTCCGTTTACAGGGCTTCCGGGAGCCTTAGACTTGGCAACGCTGGGAACCAGAGCTGCATCCAGCTGCAGTTCGCCGTCCAGAGTCAGATGAGGATACTCCTCATGTGCGATACGGGTAGCTTCTACTACTTTGTCAACCAGTGCGTGCTTTGCACTTCCCTTGGTGGAGTGGCTCAGCATGGCGATCACGGGCTTAGGTCCGATCAGAGACTTGAAGCTTCTGGAAGAAGTATCTGCGATAGCAGCCAGTTCTTCGGGAGTAGGATCCTGGTTCAGACCACAGTCAGCGAACAGGAAGGTTCCGTTCTCACCCTGATCCTTGAATACGGTATCCATAACGAAGAATGCGGATACCAGTTTAACGCCGGGTGCAGTCTTCAGGATCTGCAGTGCAGGTCTTAAAGTATCTGCGGTAGAGTGGCATGCACCTGCTACCATACCGTCTGCATCATTAGCCTTAACCATTACGATACCGAAGGTCAGGTAATCATTCAGCAGGATCTCTCTTGCCTTCTCGGGGGTCATTCCCTTTGCTTTTCTGGTTTCATATAATAAATTCACATAGTCATCCAACTTGGGAGTTGTTTTAGGGTTAACTACCTTAACTTTGGACAGGTCAACTTCCAGCCAGCCTGCACCATCCATGATCTTCTCTTCATCACCGATCATAATGATGTCTGCGATGCCCTCTTCCACGATACGGGCAGCAGCCAGTAATGTTCTCTTATCATTAGATTCCGGTAATACAATAGTCTTTTTGTCGAGTCTTGCTCTCTCTTTAATCATGTCAATGTATGACATATCCATTCTCCTTTCCGGCGGGGGATACCCGCTTCCTCCCAAATAACTTCTGTAAAGTTTTGGTTTTATCTTAACAAACCGATGTATTTATATTATACTAAATACATCTGGAGTACACAAGGGCATAATGTTCGCAAAATTGTATATTTTCAGATACAACCACTATTTTTTCAGAATAAAATAAGCTGATAACCATGCATATGTAAACGCTTTCAGTGTATGTTATTTTTTTCACATTCCCTGTCAGGGTTTGTGTTCGCTATAACGTATATTTCTTTTCACGAAAGGAGCCACATTATGAAGGTCAATGGTATTGTCGCAGAGTATAATCCCTTCCATAATGGCCATGCTTACCAGTTACAGCATGCCAAAGAGGCCAATGATGCCGATTATACGATCATTGTCATGAGCGGTAATTTCATGCAGCGGGGTGCTCCTGCCCTCTTAGATAAGTTCACCCGTACAAAAATGGCTCTGGTGAACGGTGCAGATCTGGTGCTGGAACTGCCCACCTGCTATGCTGCCTCCAGTGCGGAATTTTTTGCCAAGGGCTCGGTTGCCTTGTTCGACAAACTGGGAGTGACCACAAATCTGTGCTTTGGCAGTGAGTGCGGCAACATTGAAGTCTTGTCACGGATCGCTGAGATTTTCTATACGGAACCGGAACCTTACGTGGAATCCTTGCGCTGCAATATGCGTAAGGGAATGTCCTTCCCCATTGCCAGGACCTGGGCGTTATTGCAATACGCGCCTTCCTTAAGCAATGATAAGGACGTTCTTTCCTCTCCTAATAATATATTGGGAATTGAATATCTCAAAGCTCTGATGTCCAGAAGCAGCAAGATCTCACCGTTCACTACCACCAGAGTCGGTGCGGATTATCACGACAAACGTCTCGGCACCAATCAGTGTTCCGCCATTGCTATCCGCCAGTCGGTGGCCGCCGGGCATGATCTATCCTATCTGGCTGCCCAGATGCCGGAAAGTGCCTATGCATTGATGATGGATTTTCTGTCTCACAAAAAGCCTCTGTTTGCCGATGATTTTTCCGCAGCACTGCAATACAAGCTGCTGACGGAATACTCTGTGGGCTACGACAAGTATCAGGATATTTCTTCGGATCTGTCCGACCGGATCCGCAATACCCTGCCTTCCTTCGTAGGTTACACTTCTTTCTGTGATCTGCTCAAGAGTAAGGATATGACCTACACCCGCATCAGCAGATGTCTGCTTCATATTTTGCTGAATATGACCAAGGAAGAATTCGAGACCTGCAAGTCGGAAGACTATATCTCTTACGCCAGAGTGTTGGGTTTCCGCAAGAATGCGACGCCACTGCTTGCCGAGATCAAAAAGAACAGTTCCATTCCTCTCGTCACCAGCCTGGCTGACGCCAGACAGACGCTTTCTCCCGAATCTCTGCGGATGCTGGATCTGGATATCCTCCGCAATCAGATCTATCTGGGGAATCTGGCCTTAAAGAACCAGACGGAAATGGTGAATGAATATCGGACGCCGATTGTGATTGTATAAATGGAAAGTTAATGAAATAAATACTCCCTTTTCGGAATTGTGTGTCTGAATGAAAAACATGTATAAATCTACATTAAGGTTAATTTAAAAACGAATTTGTTTGAAATTTCACC